>Ga0194129_10000026_pt1 | contig 297169 bp, 282 predicted proteins | sample TA2KigCa35mmetaG_FD_150862 | JGI IMG/M metagenome (GOLD analysis project Ga0194129, IMG submission 150862) | Freshwater microbial communities from Lake Tanganyika, Tanzania - TA2015038 Kigoma Deep Cast 35m | ecosystem: Environmental > Aquatic > Freshwater > Lake | place: Tanzania: Lake...
AGCGCACGCAGGTGGTGGTGATTACGCACAACCGTGGGACGGTCGAGGTTGCCGATAGCCTCTGGGGTGTCACCGCGGGAGAGGATGCCACCAGCCGCGTCTTTGGTTTGCGGCTTGATGAGGCGAAACGGATCGCGGACGCGGCACGGGCGGAGCGCGAGGCTGCCCGTTGAAGCTCGCCTTCTGGCGAAAGAGCACGAATGACGAGAAGGCGAGCATCAGCGCCGCTGCCGCTCCTTCGGGCGCCGGAATCTTGCAGGCACTCCGCAGGTCACTCGCCCCTGAGCCGAACTGGGGTGACCTAGAGCGCGCGCTGATCCAAAGCGACGCTGGAACGGGCGTCGCTGCAGGGCTGATCAGCGCGGCACGAGAGGCTCAGGGTGGTACGGGGCGTGAACGGTTGCGCACGGCGCTTCTTGCGTTGATGCGCGAAGAGTCGCCGAGTGATCCAACCAGCACGGCTGGCAACCGACAGATCATCCTACTGATAGGCGTGAACGGAGCTGGGAAGACAACGTCAGCGGCAAAACTTGCGGCACGCGCAAAGGCTTCGTCGCTGCAACCGATCCTCGTCGCCGCAGACACATTCCGCGCGGCGGCGATCGATCAGTTGCGTCTTCTCGCAACGCGAGAGGGCGTCGAGATTGCGGAGGGGAGGCCGGGCGGTGACCCTGCGGCGGCGATCCACGATGCGCTGACCCAGGCGAATGCGAAAGGGCTGCATCCAGTGATCATCGACACAGCGGGCCGCATGCACACGAAGACTGGCCTCATGGATGAGCTCACCAAGATGCGCCGAGTGATCCAGAAGCTCGCGCCAGCGGCAGAGGTTGAAGTGCTCCTTGTCATTGACGCGACGGCTGGGCAGAACGGGCTTGCGCAGGCGAGCGGGTTCAATCGCGCAGCCGGCGTAGATGGCGTGATTCTTACGAAACTCGACGCGGGGGCGCGTGGCGGCGTGGCGTTGGCCGTACGTCGTGAACTCGGCCTCCCAGTTCGCTGGGTTGGAGTGGGGGAGCGAGGGAGCGACCTCCTTCCGTTCGACGCGGAGGCCTACGTGGACGGGCTCTTAGGCGACGCGATCTAGCGCGCGTGGGAGATCGTTGATCTTCTGGATTCGTCCTAGTTTGGTAAGCCCAATCACGATGCCGGCGGCGATTGAGGCTGCTGCGCCAAGGTAGAGTGCCGCACCGCTTCCGGCGGCTGAGCCTCCGATCAGCCCGCCTGCGGTGATGCCCGTCAATCTTCCGAGAAGGCTCACACCTTCAAGTGCGGCGCTGGCGCGTCCCTGCAGCGCGTCAGGGAGGACACGGCTACGAATCGCACCCTGGTTCGCTTCCCAAACGGTTTCAAATCCATCGCTGAGAAACTGGTGCGCAACAAGGAGGGCGATACCTGTAAGCGTCGCCCCTGGCGCGAGGGGAACGAGCGCGAGTCCAATCCCTACGATGATCAAACTGACACTGATCGCACGACCCGTGCCGAGGGCGAGTGAGATTCGCTCCGTGAGCAGCCCGCCCGTGAATGACGCGATGCCGCCGCTCGCAATGATGAAGCCGACCACTTCGGGGCTGAGGCCAAGCGTTCGCACGACATAGATCATGTAGGCCGAGCGGAAGAGTCCGAAATAGATGCCGATCGCGGCGCTTGAGGCGATGAGAGGCCGCAGGATTGAGATCCCCCACGTGCGTCGTAGTCCCTCTTCAGCCTCCACAAGAAAGCTCCGGCGTGATTTCGCCGGTGGCAGTCGCGGCTCCCTGACACGTAGCGTGGTCAACAGCAGCGCGGAGGCGACATACGTGAGCGCATCCACTCCGATCGCGGCTGGACCACCAATGCTGCCCACGAGGAGGCCCGCGGCGCCGAAACCGAAGAACTCCGCAGCACCCCTGATTCCCAGCACCTTCGCGAGCACCGAGCGCAGATCCGGCGTGGGCACCAGTCCAGCAAGGTAACTGCGCTCGGCAATATCAAAGGCGGTACTGCATGCTCCGCATGCGGCACTCACCAGGATCAGATGAACGAGCGACACTCCGTCTGTCATGAACGCAGCGATCGGGATGCTGGCGAGGAGCAGTGCACGGAAAAGATCGGCGGCGATCATCACTGGTCGACGTGGCAGACGATCAATCCACACGCCCGCAAATTGGCTTGCGAGCGTCGCAGCGATCAAGTCCACGCCTGCGATGATGGCAGCCTCCTCGGCGGAGATCTTGAGGCCGATGATCGCGAGCAGCGGCAGGGCCGCACGCGTGATGAACGACCCGAATGTGGAGGCGGATTGCGCCGCCATGAGGATGCGAACATCGCGGCGCACAGCGGCGCTATTCCCTACGCGCGGCACGGTGAGCCTACCCCTCTTTTTCATTCGCGCAGCGTACACTCCTCGTATGTTCGACGCGCTAGGAAGCCGGCTTCGCGCTTCACTGCAACGGCTTGGCGGAAGGGGCCGCATCAGTGAATCAGATCTCGAAGCAAGTTTTGCGGAGATCCGAACTGCGCTCATCGATGCGGACGTTGTGCTCTCCGTAACCGATTCGCTCATCGCGTCAATGCGCAGCCGTGCACACGACGAAAAGGTTGTCGGCGGCATAGGGGGTGGTGCACGATTATTTGCGATCGTGCACGCGGCCCTCACTGAGGCGCTTGGGGGCTCAGGCCGAGAACTCGACCTGCGTGAAAGGACGGCGAGCATCCTGCTCCTTGGGCTCCAAGGTGCAGGGAAGACCACGACCGCCGCAAAGCTCGCGCTCCGACTCCTTCGTGACGGGCGACGCCCGCTTCTCGTTGCGGCAGATCCTCGGCGGCCCGCCGCGGCTGAACAGCTTTCGCTGCTGGGCGCAGCGATTGGCGTACCTGTCCACCGTGAACCGATCGGCACCCCAGTGGCAGAGATCGGCCATCGCGCGCTTGAATCGGCGAAGAAGCTCGGCCGTGACCTCCTCATCATCGACTCATCGGGACGGACGACCATTGATGAAGAATTGATGGGTGAGCTCGCTGAGTTGCGCGCAGCGGTTAACCCGCGCGAACGCATCCTGGTGTTGGATGCGGCAACCGGCCAACAGGCGCTCCGCGTTGCTGAAGGCTTCAAGGAGGTGGCCGATCCGACGGGTCTCATCTTGGCGAAGTTGGATGGCGACGCGCGCGGTGGCGCTGCGCTCTCGATTGCAGGTGGCGCGGGAATTCCCGTTGTCTATCTTGGGACAGGTGAACGACCTGAAGCGCTTGAGCGCTTCCATCCCGATCGTATTGCTGGACGCATCCTCGAGATGGGGGATCTGGCAACGCTTGCAGAGATCGTGCGCGATGCGGGGGGCGATCCACGCGCACCCGTTGCGACAAAGGGCGGGAGTGGCGCAGCGAAGGGCGAAATGACCTTCTCCGATCTGCTCGAACAGTTGCGACAGATGTCGTCAATGGGCCCGATTGGGCAGATCGTAAAGATGATTCCAGGCATGGGAGGCGTGGCTGCCCAAGCCGAGGAGGCTGTTGCGGCGGGGGAGTTGAAGCGGGCAGAGGCGATCATCCTCTCCATGACGCCGACTGAGCGGGAGAACCTATCGCTGCTCTCAATCCCTCGACGTCGCCGCATCGCTGCTGGGGCCGGTCACGCGATTGAAGAGGTGAATCGTCTGGTCAAGCGCCTCGAGGAGATGCGCCTCCTGATTCGAAGAACTGGGGGGATTGATCCTGTGCGGCTCGCTGGAGGGGGGAAGGGGCTTCCAGGGAAGCACGCTGGCGGGTACATCCGCCCGAAGGAGGATCGGAAGGCGAAGAAGGCCCGTCGGAAGGGTGGCCGGCGGTAGGTGATCGCGTCCCTGATGCGCAGGTCACCTCGAGCGGCTACTATCCCCAGACACATACCCCATCGCTTCGGGGTTACTCGCCTGGCGAATGCCAGGCCCACGGAGGAAGTTGTACGGATGAGCGTTCGAATCAGATTGACACGGGTAGGGGCAACAGGACAGCCGTCGTATCGAGTTGTCGCAACCGATCGGCGCCGCGCGCGCGATGGTCGTTCGCTCGAGACTCTCGGGCACTACAACCCGCGCACCGAACCGATGACACTCGTCCTTGACCTGCCGAAGGTGGACGCATGGATCTCAAAGGGTGCTCAGCCATCTGAAGTTGTCGGCAAGTTGATTGCGAAGGCACGCGCAGGCGAAACATCTCCTGGCGGAAAGACGGGCCCGAAGGCCGCAGAGAAGGGCTACACAGCCCCAGGCACTCGCCCAGTGGTTGAAGAGCCGACGATCGTTGTCGAGGCTGCACCAGAGGCGGCCGCAGAACTCGCCGCTGAAGCGGCGGCAGAAGTTGCCACTGAGGAGGCCACAGAGGCGGCCGTCGACGCGGCACCAGCAGAGGAGGCGTAAGTGCCGGCAGCAGAACTTGTGGCATATGTCGCGAAGTCACTAGCAGACAATCCTGATGGGGTGAGCGTACAGGTGGAAGAGGATGGCGACGCCGTCGTCCTTCGCCTGATCGTTGATGAAGATGACATGGGTCGCGTGATCGGACGAAACGGCAGCATCGCAAAAGCTATGCGCAGCCTTCTCAAGGTGATCTCCAATAGAACTGGAGAGAACTACGTCCTCGAAATCGGCTGACGCTGTCCGCGAACTGCGCGTCGCGCAGGTACGTGGTGCGCGCGGACTGGATGGCACGCTCCGCCTTGAGGTCCTTACCGATCATCCTGCTGAGCGCTTTGTCGTGGGGAAGCAGTTTCGTGTTGAAGAGAGTGATCGGAGGCTCACGCTTACCGATTGGAGCCCCGCCTCGCCAGGCGGGTTCGCACGATTTGCTGAGATCGCAGATCGTGGTACTGCGCAGATCCTGATCGGGCGCTATCTCTCGCTTCCACTCGCTGCGGACACAGGCGACTCGGGACGGGTGTATTGGGATGAAGTGATCGGCGTTCAGGTGCGAGACAGAATGGGCGAACTGATCGGAACAGTCATTGATTGCTACCGTGCTGGCGGCGCGGAGGTTTACATCGTCCGCACAGCGGATGGCGGAGAAATTGACGTACCAGCAGTCGCCTCGATCATCGTCAGCTTCACACCGCGCGAGGGCGTGATCATTGCGGACCTCACCGGATCGGACCTCACCCCAAGAGGTCCAAAGCGCGTGAAGTCAGCTCGCCTGGAACGCTCGGACCGAAACCCATGAGCGAGCAGGCGCGCCCTCTACGGATCGATGTGGTCTCTCTGTTCCCTGACACGATCCTCTCCGCGCTTTCGGCGAGCATCCCTGCACGCGCCATCGAACGTGGTCTCGCATCGCTACGTGTCCATGACCTCCGCGAGTGGGGAATCGGCAAGCATCGCGCGGTGGACGATGAACCGTACGGCGGGGGTGCTGGGATGCTGATGCGCCCCGAACCACTTGTTGACGCGATTGAGGCACTTCGAACTGAGGGGAGCACGGTTGTTCTCCTGGATGCTGGCGGGGAGCGACTCCAGCAGTCACGGCTGCGAACCCTTGCACGTTCTGGCCACCTGATCCTTCTCTGTGGGCGATACGAAGGGGTTGACGAGCGTGTGCGAGCATATGTTGATCTTGAGATCAGCATTGGCGACTACGTCCTTTCCGGCGGAGAACCGGGTGCCATCGTCCTCTGTGACGCGCTCCTTCGACTTCTCCCCGGCGCAATTGAGGCCGCCTCGCTCGCTGAGGAGTCATTCTCCGCGAACCTGCTTGAATACCCACAGTACACGCGTCCGGCCGAATTTCGTGGGGTGGCGGTCCCAGAGATCCTGCTCTCGGGCAATCACGCTGCAGTTGCGGCATGGAGAGGCGAGCAGGCCCGCCTACGGACTGTTGCCCGCCGCCCTGATCTCCTTCCGGGAGCACAACCTCGCAAGAAGGGCGACTAGCGAAGGGGTACGCCTCCCTGTGCTATCCTGCCGCTCCGCACCAGCAGGATCCTGCTGAGCCATCACGGAGAACCCATGGATTTGATTCGAACGATCACGAACGAGCAGATGAAGCGCGATCTGCCTCCGATCAAGACTGGCGACACCGTCAAGGTGTCGGCAAAGGTGGTTGAGGGGAATCGTGAGCGCATCCAGGTGTTTGAGGGGACAGTCATGCGCCTTCGCGGTGGCGGACTTGGACTTACGATCACCGTTCGACGCATCGCTTCGGGCGTGGGGGTCGAGCGAACCTTCAAGGTGCACAGCCCCCGTATTGAGAAGATTGAGATCGTTCGCCACGGAGTATCGCATCGCGCGCAGCTCTACTTCCTCCGCGATCGCGTCGGCAAGCAGTCATCGCTACGCGAAAAGCGCGCTGAGCTTGGCGAGGTTCTCAATCCTGTATACGTCGAACCCGTTGTAGAGCCGGTGGCTGAGGCCGCTGTCGAAGAGGTAGCTCTTGCCGAAGCCTCATCGGCAGAGGTACGTAATGCGGTTGCCGCCGAAGAGCCAGGTGCTCCCGCCACTGAAGAGACGCCTGCAGAAGAGCCAGCGGTAGCCGCGGCAGACGATTCGGAGCAGGCGAAGGCGTGATCTCTCCCCGGCCAAGCAGTGGCCGCGGACAAACAACACGCGAGCGAGAGATTCACCACGGCTCGCCTGAACGTGCCGTTATCGGCATTGACGAAGTTGGGCTCGCTCCACTCGCTGGTCCAGTTGTTGCATGCGCAATACTCATGCCGGACGGCGAGCTGATTGGTGGCGTTCGTGACTCTAAAGCCCTGTCACGCAACCAACGTGAGCACCTTGACCCGATCATTCGTCGTGCAGCGGTTGCCTATGGGCTCGGTGCCGCATCGGCTCGAGAGGTTGAGCGATTCAATCCACGAGCTGCATCCCACCGTGCCATGCAACGGGCGGTCCACGCCCTTGAACGTCGCCTCGGTCGGCCAGTTGAGTTCGCACTTGTTGACGGTTCGCCCGCGCACGAACTGAGTGCGCTCATCGGCCCACACGAAACCATTATCAAGGGAGACTCCAGCGTCTATTCGATTGCCTGCGCGTCCATTGTGGCGAAGGTGCTTCGTGATCAGTTGATGGCGCGGCTCGCCGAGCGATATCCAGGCTATGGATGGGACTCCAATGCCGGATATCCCGCACCGCTCCATCTTGCCGCCCTTGATCAGCTTGGCGTAACGCCACATCACCGACGAACGTATGCCCCAGTTGCTGCGCAAATCGTCCGCAGCGGCGGAGGCCCCGCCTAGCCAATACGCGGACGGTACGCCCAACCGCTGAGTCTCTCCCTGTGTCGAACCATCGGGCGAAAATCGGAGCAGCCGCAGAGCGAGAGGCGGCAGCTGTGCTCACAAGTGCAGGTTGGCGGATCCTGGCGCGTAACCTGCGCGTCGCAGGGCTAGAGGTCGACATCCTTGCGCGTGACGAGACCGACCGACTGGTTGCGGTTGAGGTTCGTGCCCGTAGATTCGTCGGAGCGGTCACTCCAGCGGAGATCCTTGGCAAGAGAAAGCGCGCCGCACTGCGCCGCCAGCGTGAAGCGATCAGCGGCCTGGCTCGCGTTGATCTACTTCTGGTTGCTGGACCCCCTGGGGAACGTCGGTTTCGCCTTGTGCGGGGGGTGGCCGAGCGGGGGACGAGGTGGGTGGAGGGTGGTAGGATCACCCGGCGCCCAGTTGGGAGCCCTTGACCCCGGTCAGGGAATACGCACGCGGAGCATGTCGCCTCGCAACGGTGGCCCCTCGGGGTCGCGATGGCGTCCCGCGGTGGCATAACCGTGATGAGGAGAACCATGGCCGCAGTTACGATGCGCGAACTTCTGGAGGTCGGTGCCCACTTCGGGCACCAGACCAGGCGCTGGAATCCAAAGATGGCGCCTTTCATTTATGCCCAGCGAAACGGCATTCATATCCTCGACCTTGCCAAGAGTGCAAAGCATCTTGATGCTGCCCTCGTTGCAGTTCGCGAAGCCGCTGCAAATGGCGAGACGATCCTCTTCGTTGGCACAAAGAAGCAGGCGCAAGCCCCCATTCTTGAGGAAGCGACTCGCGCCGGTCAGCCTTACGTCGTTAAGCGCTGGCTCGGTGGAATGCTCACAAACTTCACCACAATTCGGAAGCGACTGACGCTTCTCGAGCAGCTTGAAGCTCGCGAACAGGCTGGCGAGCTTGAGCTGATGTCAAAGAAGGAGGCGGCGAAACTTCGCGACAAGCTTGAAAAGCTGCGCGGAGTTCTTGGCGGCATGCGCCGCATGCGCCGCGCACCTGGCATGGTCTTCGTGATTGACCCGAGCCGCGAAACCCTCGCCGCTGTGGAGGCCAACAAGCTTGGCATTCCGGTTGTTGGCACCGCTGATACGAACGTCGATCCAGATCAGCTGCAATACCCGATTCCCGTCAACGACGACGCGATCAAGTGCATCAAGTTGATCTGCAAGGCGGTCGCCGACGCGGTCATTGAAGGCGCGGCAGAGCGTGCCGCTCGACTCCCCGAGATTGAGGCGCAGGAGGCTGCAGCTGCGGCCGCAGCTGCACCAGAGAGCCAAGCGGGATCTGATGCACAGGACGATCTTGTTGCTGCACTGAGTGCGGCCGGGACGTTGAGCTTCTCGCCTGACGAGGAGCCAGCTCCAGCAGCCGTTCGAGACGAGAGCGCCCCAAGCGCATAACGCAGAGCGAAGAAGAGGAGTACGTCATGGCGGTTAGCGCAGAAGCGGTAAAAGATCTTCGCGAGCGAACTGGTGCGGGCTTCATGGATTGCAAGCGAGCGCTGGAAGAGGCTGGTGGAGATGTTGAGAAGGCCGTCACCGCCCTTCGAGAGGCGGGGCTCGCCGCCGCTGCAAAGAAGGCAGGTCGTGACGCGCGTGAAGGGCTCGTCTCTTCATACATCCACACCGGAGGTCGCGTCGGTGTCTTGCTTGAGGTCAACTGCGAAACAGACTTTGTAGCGCGCAACGAACAGTTCCAGAAACTTGTGAAGGATATCGGCATGCAGATCGCAGGCCTCAGCCCGAAGTATGTCAGCCAGGAGCAGATCCCGGCTGATGTATTGGCAGCAAAGCGCGCGGAACTCGAAGCAGATGAGGCGCTTGCAAAAAAGCCAGAGGCGGTCCGGACGCAGATTGTTGACGGCCAGCTTCGTAAGTGGTTTGAAGAGGTGTGCCTTCTCGACCAGCCGTTCCGCGATGGTGAAGAGACGGTTGGGCAATTGATCACCAACGCGATTGCGACGATCGGTGAGAACATTCGTGTCCGCCGCTTCGTGCGCTACGCGCTCGGCGAGGAGCTCTGAGTCGGACCATGGCGAGCCACGCGGCACAGCCATGACGCAAACGCCGCGCTACTCCCGCATTCTCCTGAAGCTCTCTGGGGAGGCACTCCTCGGCAACCAGCAGTACGGCGTTGATCCGAAGGTTCTCATGTTCGTCGCCGAGCAAGTGAAGAGCGTTCGCGCCTTGGGTGTGGAGGTTGGCATTGTCGTGGGCGGTGGCAACATCTTCCGAGGGATGTCCGCGTCAAGTGCGACTGGAATGGAGCGCGCTACAGCAGACCATATCGGCATGCTCGCGACAGTCATGAACGGGCTCGCGCTGCAAGATGGTTTGGAGCGCGCCGGCGTTGAGACGCGCGTGATGACGGCAATCGAGATGAACGAGGTAGCTGAGCCATACATCCGTCGCCGTGCGATTCGCCACATTGAGAAGGGCCGTGTGGTCGTCTTCGTGGCCGGGACCGGCAACCCGTACTTCACCACGGATACCGCAGCGGCACTGCGCGCGGTTGAGATCGGCGCCCAGGTCATGCTCAAGGCAACGAAGGTGGATGGCGTATATGACAAGGACCCCCACGTGCACACCGATGCGGTCAGGATTCCAGCGATTAGCTACGGCCGTGTCCTTGTGGAGGGCCTCAAGGTGCTCGACGCGGCGGCTGTCTCACTCTGCATGGAGAACAGCCTGCCGATCGTCGTCTTTGACCTGGACACCCATGAAAACGTGTTGAAGGCAGTGCGCGGTGAGGCCGTGGGCACGATGATTTCTAAGGAGGGGACTCGATGAGCGGAAGCGTGGAAGAGCGTATGACCCGAGCTGTCGAGGCGTTCGGCAAGGATCTCGGTGGATTTCGCACCGGGCGGGCCAGCGCGGCACTCGTCGAGCACATCACGGTGGACCACTACGGCGCAAAAACGCCGTTGAATCAGATGGCTGGCATCAGCGTCCCCGAGAACACGCTCCTCGTCGTGCAGCCGTGGGACCCAACCGCAATTACCGCAATCGAGAAGGCGCTCAACAGCGCCCAACTAGGAATGACTCCCGCAGTTGACGGAAACATCATTCGGCTTCGCGTCCCATCGATGACGGAGGAGCGCCGAAAGGACCTTGTCAAGCAGATGGGGAAGAGGACCGAAGAGGCACGCATTGAGATTCGGAATGCTCGTCGTGACGAGCAGGAGGCCATCAAAAAGCTTGAGAAGGCAAAGGAGATCGGGGAGGATGATTCTAGGCGCCGACTCGACGCCTTACAGAAGGCAACGGACGCAAAGATCGCAGAGATCGACCGCATGGCGTCCTCCAAGGAGCGCGAGGTTCTCGAAGGTTGACCGAGCGTAGCGTCGATCGTCCGGTTGACGCTCCACCGCTCGTCCATCGCGGACCGGCGGCGCAGGGCCTGCCGCGCCATGTCGCCATCATCATGGACGGAAATCGTCGCTGGGCTAAAGCCCAGGGTCGAGATGAACTAGACGGGCATACGGCAGGAACCGAAGCGCTGCGAGGCGTCATCACTCGCGCCGCCGAGCTTGGCATTGAGCACCTGACTGTCTACGCATTCAGTCGCGAGAACTGGGGTCGTGATGACCGCGAGGTGAACCAACTCTTCGCCCTGCTCGCGCAAACGATCGAACGTGAAACTGCCACGCTAGTGAGTAACAGCATTGCGGTTGACTTCCTCGGTCGCCTTCAAGAACTTCCAGCGGACGCCGCGCAACGTATCCAGCGCGCGTGTGATGCGACGGCTGCAGGGAGGAGCATGCGGCTGCACGTCGCATTCAACTACGGTGGACGAACGGAGCTCGTCGATGCCGTTCGCGCCATCGTGCGCTCAAGGGTGGAGCCGGAACAGGTCGACGAGGAGACGATCAGCGGCGCGCTCTACACCCGTGAAATCCCGGACCCAGACCTACTGATTCGAACCGGCGGCGAGGAGCGACTTTCGAACTTCCTTCTCTGGCAGACTGCGTATACCGAACTCGTGACCTGGCCTGGGCTCTGGCCGGACTTCAGCGGCGCAGACCTTGAATCAGCGATGCGCGCATACGCGGCGCGGACACGGCGGTTCGGAAGATGAGGCGGCAGCGCAACAGCTTGGCTGAGCGCGCGATCGGTTCACTGCTCATCCTTCCGTTCGCGGCTGGCTTGTTGATCTGGCCATACGGGACACTTCCACTGACAGCCCTCCTTATCGTGCTAGCGGCGCGAGAAGGGGCGCAGATTGTTGGGGCAATTTCGGGTGGTGCGTCGGCTGTGTGGAGCGCGGCTCTTCTCGTGTTGCCGCTCGTCGCACTTGTCGCCGTCGGCCCCATAGAAGCGGTGGCCTGCTGGGTTCTCACCCTGCTCGCACTGATCTCGGTGCAACTTGTCCGGGCACTTCGCGTGAAGCGCGGGAGCGTTGCGCCATACGCTCGTTCACTATTCGGCACAGTGGCGACGGCCGTCTGGCTCTCCCCACTTCTTCTCATACCGCTCTTCGGCTACGCTCGCGGTGAGACACCCGCGCCATGGATCGCGTGGCTTCTTGCGGTAGTGTGGAGCGCCGATACGGGGGCATATCTTGTTGGTCGACAACTCGGGAGACGAAAGCTTGCCCCCCTCATCTCTCCGCGCAAGAGCGTAGAAGGACTGATTGGGGGACTGTGCACAGCGACACTCCTCGGCGCAGCCGCCGCCATCAGCTGGCTTGACGCCCCGCTTGTCTGGGCGCTCCCTACAAGCTTCCTCGTTGCCGCTGCCGCCGAGGCCGGAGACCTGATCGAGTCGCTCTTCAAGCGCGCGGCTGGCATCAAGAACTCCGCAACGCTGATCCCAGGGCACGGCGGAGTGCTGGATCGAATCGATAGCCTGCTTCTCGCAGCACCGGTGGCGCTCCTTGCGGCGATCATGCTTGAGGCTGTGCGGGCTACGTTTCCTGGCAGCTGATGGATAGGCAGCGAGTCGCCATCATCGGTGCGACCGGATCGATCGGTGCGCAGACGCTGCAGGTACTTCGTGACTCTCCGGACCGCTTTGAGCTCGTTGCGTACGCGGTCGGCCACGAGAGCGCTGCCGTGCAGGAGCTCGCAGCCGCGCATCCGCGCGCACTCCGAATCGTAGGGCAGAGTGGCGTAGAGTTGAGTGACGCCCTTCTCGGAGCGGCACCGGATCTCGTGGTCGCTGCTGCAACAGGGATCGCGGGCCTGCATGCCACCATTGATGCACTCCAGGCTGGAGTGGCCGTTGCAATCGCCAATAAGGAGACGATCGTTGCTGGTGGTGAACTGGTGATCGGCGCGGCGCGTAGCGCTGCTGCACGACGTGGCACAGAGATCCTCGAGCGCCTTCGCCCAGTAGACAGCGAACATTCGGCCCTCTGGCAGTGTCTGGCCGGTGAATCCATCGATCGTGTGGAGCGTTTCTGGCTGACCGCGAGTGGTGGACCCTTTCGAACGTGGGATGCCGCGCGCATCGCCAACGCGCGATTCGAGGATGCTCTGAAGCATCCGACCTGGAAGATGGGCGGAAAGATCACCATTGATTCGGCCTCGCTTGTGAACAAGGGGCTGGAAGTGATTGAGGCACACCGCCTCTTTGATGCGCCCATGGAGCAGATTTCGATCGTGGTGCATCCTCAGAGCCTCATCCACGGAGCGATCAGTTTCACCGACGGTTCGATGAAGGCTCAGATCGGTGCCCCTGAGATGCGGGTTCCAATCAGCTATGCAATGAACTACCCACAGCGCAGCGAACAACCAGTTCGAGCCGTCAACCTTGCTGACCTGCGCGAGCTCACCTTCGACGTGCCGGATCCGCAACGTTTCCCTGGTCTCGCGATAGCCCTTGCGGCTGGGTTGGCCGGCGGGGCGGCGCCAGCCACGCTCATTGTCGCTGACGACATTGCCACCAGCAGATTCGCTGCGGGGGAGATCACCTTTGGAGGCATCCCTGCGCTCCTTCACGATGCGTGTGATCGCTTCGGTGGGCGCGCCGCCCCTGAGAGCGTGGAGGCACTCATCAACCTGCGAGATGAGGTGCGCGCCTACTCGACAGCCTGGCGCCCGGTATGAGCAGGTCCTGGCCGTGCCGAGCAACCGAAGCGCAGCGGGCGTAGTCTGAACCGATGGCTGAACTGCTTGCCCTGGTTGGTGGAGTGCTAGGACCCTTTCTGGTCCTCCTCCTTCTAGTCGTTCCGCTGATCGTGGTTCACGAACTCGGCCATCTCGTTGCGGCTCGTCGCCGAGGAATCGCCGTGGAGGAGTTTGGGATCGGCTTTCCGCCCCGAATCGCGGTACTGCATCGGGGGTCTCGCACCCTCCTCACGCTGAACGCACTTCCGTTCGGTGGCTTTGTGCGCATGGCGGGTGCCACTGAAGGGAGCAGCGAACCTGACGGTTGGGAGCGCGCTTCACTCACGTCGAAAGTGTTCGTCATGCTGGCAGGCGTTGTCGTCAATCTTCTCGTCGCATTTGCACTTATGTTCGTACTTGCGGGCCCACTGGCTGAACGAGGTGAGATCCTCCTCGCCGATGTGCAGCCTGGCTCACCAGCTGCGAATGCCGGGATCCTGCCTGGGGAACGCATCTCTTCACTCAATGGCGTTCCATTTGATCGCTTCGAGACTCCGCTCGTGGGCCTCCGCGAGGCGGCAGGGTCCGATGTGCAATTGACTGTCTTGAGCGGCGACGGTGTCTCCCGCGAGATCACGCTTCGGTTACGCACCATTGAAGAGGCGGCCGGTCAGGGTGTGCTCGGTATCAGTATCGGCAATTTTCTCGCGGCTGGCCCGCTTGAACGCCCGCTCACAGAGATGGTCCGTCTCGCTGCACAACGCACCATTCAAGCGGGGGGAGCGATCATCGGCGGACTCGCTGACCTCTTGACCGCACCGTTTCGCAGTGCTGAAGATGGGCCTGCACTCGCGGGACCAGTAGGGATTGCTGTAGGCGTCGCGGGGGCAGCAGAGCGGCTCGGTTTCAGTGGGCTCCTTCAGATTGCCGCCCTCCTCTCCGCGAATCTTGCAATCTTGAATCTATTGCCTATCCCGCCGCTCGACGGTGGACGCGTCGCCACACTCCTCCTTCGTCGCGCGCTCGGCGGCGATCGTGGAAGAAGGGTTGAACAGGCGCTGGTTACCGCCGGGGCACTCGCAATGCTTCTCTTGTTCTTCTGGATCACGCTTGGCGATCTGGCAACGGTTTTCGGTGGAGGAGCGTGATGCGTCGGGATATTCCTGTAGTCCCACGCCCCGCCGCCGATCGACCTGATCTGCTGCGCCCGACACGTCGCCCAACGCCTTCTGCCAGCGTGGGTGGGGTACTTGTCGGTTCGGCTCATCCGATCGTCGTGCAATCGATGACAAACACGGAAACTGCAGACGCGGTGGGGACAGCGGCGCAGGTCGCGCACCTCGCGCGTGCTGGCAGCCAGATCGTGCGCGTCACCGTGAACAACGAGGAGGCGGCAGCAGCCGTACCTGAGATCGTTCGCAGGCTTGCGGACGAAGGTGTAACCGTGCCGATCGTTGGCGACTTTCATTACAACGGCCACAAGCTCTTGGCCGCCTATCCATCAACCGCCGCTGCTCTCGCGAAATATCGAATCAATCCAGGAAATGTTGGCACGAAGCGCCGTGATGAGAATTTCCAGACGATCGTCAAGATTGCCAATGACCATGGGAAGCCTGTGCGAATCGGCGTGAATTGGGGATCGCTTGATCAGGTTCTGCTCACCCAACTCATGGAGGAGAACGCAAAGTCTGGTTCGCCAGAGAGTGCTCGAGCCGTGACGATCGAAGCCATCGTTCGAAGCGCTCTTCAGTCAGCGGAGCTCGCCGAAGAGACGGGGGTGCCGCATGACCGCATCCTCCTCTCAGCAAAGACCTCGAACGTTCGCGATCTGATTGACGTGTATCGAGAGCTAGCTTCGCGGTGTGATTACCCGCTCCACCTTGGTCTCACCGAAGCGGGGATGGGGATGAAGGGCATCGTGGCAACATCGTCTGCGCTCGCGATCCTTCTCAACGAAGGGATCGGGGACACCATTCGCGTCTCGCTGACCCCAGAGCCTGGAGGCGATCGCGCCCTTGAAGTTGAGGTAGCGCAGCAGCTGCTGCAGTCCCTCGGGCTGCGTGCCTTCTCACCACAAGTGACATCCTGTCCTGGATGCGGGCGGACGACGAGCGTCTTCTTCCAAGAGATGGCCCAGCAGATCCAGAACTATTTGAGGTCGCAGATGCCAGTCTGGCGCGATCGCCACCCGGGCGTTGAGGCGATGGAGGTGGCGGTGATGGGCTGTGTGGTCAACGGGCCAGGGGAGTCCAAGCATGCGAACCTTGGAATCAGTCTGCCAGGAACTTTTGAAGAGCCAGTTGCCCCCGTCTTTAAAGACGGTGCCCTGCTGACAACCCTGCGAGGCGACCGGATCGTTGCCGAATTCATGGAGATCCTCGACCGCTACGTTGTCGAGCACTACCCAAGCCGCTAACCGCCCCAACGAGACCCACTCCCCCGAGGAGGACGCTGCGTGTTCGCCTCGTGGCGGATGGCACAGTTTGAGCCTCTCTGGAGGCGTGCTATGATCTCCCTGATAACGGCCGCCGGACGAGAGACGTGGGTGACCCCCGCGTCTTTTTTTATCGGGGCTGCCAAGCGAGAAGGGAGGCAGAAATGAGCAAGGAGCTTGTTGGCGCCCTCGTACAGTTGGGTGCTGAGCGCGGGATTGATCGCGAAAGTGTGCTTCAGGCGGCCGAAGAGGCGTATGCCGCAGCTCTCAACCGACGTCACGGTGCAGTCGATATCCACGTGCAGCTCGACCCCGACACGGGCTCGATGCGGGTCTTCCGAGCCCGTCGAGTGGTGGAAGAGGTCTCGGTGCCGGGGGCTGAATGGACGCTCGCGGAGGCTCGAGCGACGCACCCAGGGACCGCGGTCGGGGATCTCATCGAGACCGAAGAGATGAGCCCAGAGATCGGGCGCATCGTAGCTGCGCAGGCCCGGCAAACCCTTCAAGCGCGCCTCGTTCAGATTCAGCGAGAGCAGGTGATGCGCTCGTTCGCTGAGCGCGAAGGGGAGATCCTTACCGGCATTGTCATGCGCGTCGACCGCAGGAATCTCGTCCTTGATCTTGGTCGTGCAGAAGCCTACCTTCCCTCAACAGAGCTTTCGCCGCTTGATACGTTTCGGATCGGAGAGAACGTCAAGGCCCTGCTCCTAGAGATTCGCACCACCGTCCGCGGACCAGAGATCCTCCTCACGAGGTCCCACAAGAACTTTGTGAAGAAGCTCTTCGAGCTTGAGGTACCGGAACTCGGCTCGGGCCTCGTTGAGATCACATCGATTGCACGTGAGCCCGGACACCGTTCGAAGGTCATTGTGAGCGAACGCCAAGTGGGACTTGACCCGGTCGGCACCGTTGTCGGTCAACGTGGTGCGCGTGTGCAGGCTGTGGTTGAGGAGCTCGGTGGTGAGAAAGTTGACATCATCGCATTCACGGATGACCCCGCAGAGATGATCAGTCGAGCGCTTTCGCCAGCCCCCGTTGCCTCAGTTGTGGTTGACGAAAGTGCCAAGTCAGCAGTCGTCACCGTTTCAGAGCATGCCCTCTCGCTGGCAATCGGTCGCGAAGGGCAGAATGCCCGACTCGCCGCACGCCTAACTGGCTACCGCATTGATATTGCCAGCGACGGATCTGCCAGCCCGGCGGCGGTTGCTCCAGTAGGCACTGAGGCGGTAACCGTCGAGGGTGAGGCATAGAGACGCGCAGATTGGCGGAGCGCACGTGCGTGCTCTGCAGGCGGCGCTTCGGCAGTCAGGAGTTGCTACGAGTATGTCGCGACGGCGAGGGCACGCTGCGTTTTGGAGAGCGTGGCGGTCGCGGAGTATGGATGTGCGGGGGTTCGCATCGGAATGACATTCGGGCCGCGATCCGGCAGGGGCTTCGGGGTCCCGTAAGCGATAAAGAGTTTGACGTCATCGAAGAGGAGCGCCGCGCCTGGGTAGAGAGCTCGAACGAGAGGAGGGGTGCATGACCAAGCAGAGAAGGAGCGTGCGACCCGCTCGGCCTGACCGTGCAATTCCTGAACCGCGCCCGCCAAAGCCGCAGCAGATTCACGAGACAGGGGTGCTGGTGCTACCGCCATCCATGACCGTTGGCGAACTCGCCCAAACCCTCCAGGTTAACCCAGCCGACATCATCAACCCACTCATCCGCAGTGGGGTGTTTGCCACCATGAACCAGGGAATCGATCGCGAGACCGCTGCGCTGATCGCAACAGAGCTCGGGTTCAATGTGGCAGAGCCTGAACCTGAAGTCGTAGAAGAGGAGCCGACGGAGGCACCGGAAGCCCCACCCGCGGCGACCAAGCAGATCCTCTTCGAGGAGTCAGCGACCGCCGCCCTTGAGACACGTGCGCCAATCGTCACAGTGATGGGGCATGTTGACCACGGAAAGACGAGCCTCCTCGATGCGCTCAGAAAGACAACCGTTGCAGCGGGAGAGCGCGGTGGGATTACGCAACACCTCGGCGCAAGTCTGGTGAAGCGCGGAGATCGTCGCATCCTCTTCCTTGACACCCCAGGACACGAGGCATTCACTGCGATGCGCGCACGTGGCGCGCGGGTCACAGACATCGCCATCATTGTGGTTGCTGCGGATGACGGGGTGATGCCTCAGACGACGGAAGCGATCAGTCATGCTCGAGCGGCTAATGTCCCGATCATCGTTGCCATGAACAAGGTAGACAAGCCCGAGGCGAACCCCGAACGAGTGAAGAGTGAACTTGCAGAAGCGAATGTGCTGGTGGAAGCGTATGGCGGCGACGTTCCGCTCGTAGCGGTCTCGGCGAAGACCGGGGTTGGCCTAGACGATATGCTGGACATGGTCCTACTCGTCGCTGACCTTGGTGACTACAAGGCGGATCCGTCACGCCCCGCAATCGGCACCGTGATCGAGGCGCAACGCGATAAGGGGCGTGGCCCGATCGCAACCGTGATCGTCCAGACTGGAACCCTTCGCGTTGGCGACGCGATCGTCGCAGGGGCGATCTCAGGGAAGGTCCGCTCACTCGAAACCCCTGACGGCGCGCGTGTAAAGAGCTCAGGTCCGTCCACAGCTGTCGTGATCTCTGGCCTCCCCGAGGTACCATCGAGCGGGGACATCTTCCGGGTAGCCGCCGATGATCGAGAGGCACGCGAACTCGCTGAAGCCGCAAAGAGCGAGGCAGCGACCGCCCGTGACGGCGGCGGCCGGGCGACCATGGAAGAGCTCTACCGGCGCATCCAGTCAGGGGGCGGTAAAGAGGTCCGCGTCATCTTGAAGTCAGATGTCGCGGGCTCCCTCGGCGCGATAGAACATCAATTGGAGAAGCTTCAGAGCGATGAGATTCGCATCAATGTGCTCATGTCGGCCGCGGGCGAGATCACCGAAAACGACATCTTGCTCGCCTCCGCCTCCGACGCCATTGTGCTCGGCTTTACGACGACTCTCACTCCAGGGGCCAGACGAATGGCGGACACTGAGAAGGTAGATGTCAGGCTCTACGAGATCATCTATGAACTCGCTGACGACATGAAGGCGGCGATTGAAGGGATGCTTGATCCGGAGAAGTCTGAGGTTGTCGAAGGTCGCGCCGAAGTCAAGCAGCTCTTCCCTGCGAAGGGATTTGTCATTGCTGGTTGTGTTGTTCGAGAAGGTCGCGTCACGCGTGGGTCTAAAGTTCGCCTCATACGCGGCGGAACTGTGGTAGCCACAGATGTCGTGGAGTCGCTCCGAAGATTCCGTGACGATGTTCGCGAGGTGAAAGAGGGTCATGAGTGCGGCATTGGCCTTGGACCTACGATTGCAATCCAAGAGGGTGACATCTTGGAGGTCGTCGGGGAGCAGTCAACGCGTAGGGTGCTCTAGTGACCGAGCGAATGCCGCGCGTTGACGAACTCCTGCGTGAGGAGATCAGCACCCATCTCTCGCGATCGGTGAGTGACCCACGATTGGGCTTTGTGACCGTCGTTGGCGTTGAGACGTCACCCGATCTGCGCCATGCGAAGGTATTCATCAGCGCGATAGGCACGGATGAGCAACGAGTGGCATCTCTGTTAGCACTGAGGAGTGCTACCCCATACCTACGCACGGTCATCTCGAAGGGCCTTCGCATCCGGCGCGTTCCAGCGCTGCACTTTGAGCTGGATGCTGCGAGTGAGCGCGGCAGCCGGATCCAGCAACTGCTCGGGAGCATCGAGCGCGGCGACGACCCGCTTGATGATCTAGCCCCGCTCCCGAACCCTGGCACGGTTCGACCTTCCGGGGAGGGTTCATGACGCTGGGTGCACGTGCCGCTGCTCTTCGCGCCGAGGCGTGCGCCACTGTGCCTGCTGAACTCCTGCAGCTACTGCAGAGTGCATCGAAGATCTGGATCGTCCCGCATGAACGACCAGACGCGGATGCGCTTGGCGCGGCCTTAGGGCTTCAATCAATTCTCAAGCAGCGAGGTACTGAGGTCGCCGTCTTCTGTGCGGACACCCCTGCAGCCGTATACGACGTAATCCCGATGATCCATCGTGTGCTCACAGAGCCACCAGACTGGACCCCAGACGCGGTTGTCCTTGTCGACTGTGGTGAGACACGCCGTGCCGGGCGCGCGGGCGCGCTCATGGAAGCGCTGCCGAGCAGTGTGACGAGAGCAACCATTGACCACCACGTCTCCAACCGCAGCAACTCACCCCTGCAGTGGATCGATCCGACTGCGGCAGCTACATGCGAGATGATCACGTTGATAGCCGTTGCGCTTGGATCCGATCTCGCTGCTGAAGATGGCAACCTCGCGGCCACACTCGCGGCTGGAATCATCATGGACACCGCGACCTTCCAGCACAACAACACGACCCCACGGACCCTGCAGATGGCTGCCCTTCTGCTTGAGGCGGGTGCACCCATCAGCGAGATCTCCCGTCGCCTCTACCGCTCCAAGCCGGCGGCGCAGGTACGCCTCCACGCGCGCGTGCTCGATCGCATTCAAATGTCAGATGGGGGGCTCACCGTCTGGGTCGCTGCGTTGAAATCTGACCTTCAGGCGACTGGGTCGAGACCAGATGAGACCGAAGGGATTGTTGACACGCTCGCCCAGATTGACGAGGCGGATGTTGCGCTCTTCTTCAAGGAGGAGGGGGCAGATGCGACGCGCCTATCGATACGGACAAAGGCGCAGGGACTCGACGCGACGAAGATCGCTGCACTCTTTGGGGGTGGCGGACATGCGCGCGCGGCGGGAGCGAGTGTTGCAGCTCCGCTTGATGACGCGGTTGCAACAGTGCTTCGCGCGGTCACCTCACTTCGTACGGGGCACGGCGCCGAGGCTTAAGCAGTGGCACGCCGACGTCCAAGTACACCTGGCATCGACGGCATTCTGCTCGTCGACAAGGCGAACGGACCAACGAGCCATGATGTTGTCGCGAAGGTGCGTCGAATCTCAGGTCAACCGCGAATCGGTCACGGCGGCACGCTCGACCCCTTTGCGACTGGCCTTCTCGTGCTCGTCCTGGGACGCGCAACGCGTCTCGCCGCGCTACATCTAGGAGGGGCGAAACGTTATGAGGCGACATTCTCGTTCGGCGGTGGAACCACAACCGATGACCTTGATGGCGAACTGATTCGGGGTGCGACAGCTCGAGTGACTCGTGAGCACGTTGAGTCGCTTCTTCCAAGGTTTCGCGGCGCACTTGAGCAGGTCCCCCCAAGCCACTCCGCAAAGCGAACCGACGGCGTACGGGCGTACGAACGTGCGCGCGCAGGAGAGACAGTCACCCTTGCTCCCCGCTCGATTGAGATCACCCGCTTCGAGATGTCCGCATGGGACGAGAGCCAACCGGACGAACCTCTTATGGGTGCGCGGCTGGATGTCAGCTCAGGGACCTACATTCGGGCTGTCGCTCGCGATCTGGGGGCCGCAGTAGGAAGCGGTGCGCACCTGGTGGCGTTGCGTCGGATCGGTTCTGGAGCGTTCGACGTCGCCCAGGCCCACTCGATGACCGCCATTGCGGAGGCGGCGCTCGCGGGTCGGCTGTCTGAGATGCTCCTTCCGCTTGACGCTGGTATCGAAACCATTCCACGGATCGATCTGAACGGAGCAGCAACTCGACTCTTGCAAGATGGCGCCTTAATCTCGGCACACCTGTGTGGACCTTCAATTGAGAACATCCCGATGGGTGATCAGGTTCGCTTGATGGTTGCTAACAATCTTGCCGCCCTTGGTCGGCGAACGGATGCTGGCGTTCAACCAGAGCGCGTGTTCATCACCCCTAACGCAACGTCTCCTGGGAGACGGCATCCCGTGGAGGCAGGGTGAACCTCGAAGGTGGCTCGAGCCAGTCGCACCTCTTCGGCTGGGAGGAGCTTGAAGGTGCGAAACTCGCGGGTGCTCGAGACGACGGCTCGGTACTCACGGTAGGGATCTTTGACGGTCTGCATCGGGGTCATCAGCGGATCCTACTCGCCGCAGAGCGTCTCGCTGCGTCCGCAGGCCTTCATCGGATCCACATAGGATTTCATCCCCACCCTGACCTTCTCCTTCGCGGCATAGCTCCACTCAGGCTTCTCGATCCCATGGAGCTTGAGCTACGCCTCACATCTGCGGGCGTCGAGCAGTGGTGCGACCTTCCATTTGACGTGGAGATGCGCGACACGGCGTGGGAGTCATTCATTGAGCGTCTTGTGGCGGCAACGGGGGCACGGAGCATCGTGCTCTCGCCAGAGAGCGCCTTTGGGCATCGCAGAGAGGGGCGCATCGACAAGATTCGCTCTTGGGGGGCAAGTCGAGGGATTCAGGTACACCCTGTTGCGGAGGCGCGCACGAAGGGGGTTCCAATTCGAAGCACCGCGATCCGATTAGCGATCGCGGCTGGGGATCTCTCGGCGGCCGCCCATGCTCTCGGCCGACCGCACGCGATCTTGGCACGGCGGGTCCAGGAGGGTCTCGATCTGCAGGTTGAATGGGAGGGCTTCGCACTCCCGCCGGCAGGGGAGTACGAGGTCCGAATTGGCGCGGCAGCCCACCGTTCGGGTCGCCTCCCACTCACAGGACGAGTAGCACGCGCACGCTTCGACCCAGCCCAACGGACCCTTAGCCTCGATCATGACGCCGCCGACCGCCTTCCTGAGGGGACATCTCGGTTACGAGCAGCCCTGTTGAGCGGGCACGCTGGACGGAGTGGGCGCCGATTGCTACGCTTCGGGCGTCCAAGAGATTTGAATTGAGTTGGGGTGGGCCTTGGAGCCCCCCAGACAGGAGAGAGAGACCTTGCCACTAGATCGAACAACGACCGAGCGAATCGTCGCTGCCAATGGGCGACACGCTCAGGACACCGGCTCTGCCGAGGTTCAGATCGCACTCCTCACGGAGCGCATTGAGGGGCTCACTGGGCACCTTCAGACATTCAAGCAGGACAATCACTCGCGCCGAGGGCTCTTGAAGCTCGTCGGCCAGCGACGTCGCCTGCTGACTTTCCTACGACGCGAGGATGTGGCCCGGCACGCCGCACTCACCGAGAAGCTCGGCCTTCGTCGCTAACCCCCGCTCAGCACCGCTGGGCAGCTAGTTCGGCCGGGCGCCATATGGGCGCGGCCTGAAGAGGAGCAACATGGAAATCACAACGGTATCCGCCGAGTTTGGCGGCCAGACACTCACCATTGAGACGGGACGAATGGCTCGCCTTGCAGGCGGCGCCGTGACGGTTCGCTACGGCGACACGGTCGTCCTCGGCACGGCGAATCGAAGCGACCCACGACCGGGTCTCGACTTTTTCCCGCTCACGATTGAGTTTGAAGAGCGCATGTATGCGGCGGGGAAGATCCCTGGCGGCTACATCAAACGCGAAGGGAAGGCCTCAGAGAACGCAACGCTCTCTGCTCGACTTACCGACCGCCCGATTCGACCACTCTTCCCTGAGGGCTACAAGGACGACGTCCAGGTTGTCATCACGGTGCTGAGCACGGATCAGGAGAACGATCCGGACATCCTCGGGACGATCGCTGCATCAGCGGCGCTCACAATCTCAGAGATTCCATTTCTTGGCCCAATCGGTGCAGTTCGCATTGGACTGGTCGACAATAAGTTCATCCTGAATCCAACCTTCGAGCAGCTGGAGACGAGCGATCTCGACCTCGTGGTTTCTGGCACAACAGATGCGATCATGATGGTTGAAGCCGGCGCCAATCTCATTAGCGAAGCCAAGATGGCCGAGGCAATCGAGTTCGGTCACGACGCCATCAAGGCGCTGATCTCCCTTCAAGAGCAGCTCCGCGCGAAGGTGGGCAAGCCGAAGCGCGTTCCGTATATTGAACCTGGCGTTGAAAGCGTGCTTGCGTTCTCTGAGGCAGTTGCGAATGGCGCGACGTTCGTCGTCGTGGACACTGAGACCACAGGGCTAGATTCAAAGCTGTCGGACCTCGTTGAGATCGCCGCAGTGAAGATCAAGGGCGGCAAGATCACGGACCGGTGGAGCACACTCGTCAATGCCGGCAATCCGATCGTAGGCGTGCAGATGCACGGCATCACCACTGCCGACCTGAAGAAGGGGATCGCGCCAAAGGAGGCGGCAGAGAAGTTTGCAGACTTCGCAAAGGGAGCAATCCTTGTTGGTCACAACCTTGGCTTCGATGTCTCGTTCCTTGACGAGGCGCTTGGCAAGGGTCGCTGTTTTGCCACGGAGCAGGGGCAGTACCTCGATACATTCGTCCTCTTCCGTGAGGCGTACCCAGAGAGCGAGTCGTTTAAGCTCGGCGATCTGGCGCGCATCTACGGCGTAACCACGGCCCCAACGCACCGCGCAGGAACCGATGCGGAGGCAACCGCCGAGCTGCTACTCCTACTCGCCGCAGAGCTCCCAGAGCGACTCGCCACCCTCAAGGAGGGGATCAGCGACTCAATCCGTGCAGCGCGCAGCGGGAAGGGCGAACCGAAGGCGCTTCTCGAAGCGGCACGTCGCAAGGCGCGCCTCGGGAAGAACCTCTTCGGCTACATGCATAAGAAGACCGGTCGCACCCTCACGATGAAGGAGGGGATCCGTATTGACGGTCGAAAGGTGGATCAGATCCGCCCGATCACCGTTGAGGTTGGACTCCTGCCACGCGCCCACGGCACGGGTCTCTTCACGCGCGGCGACACACAGGCGCTCAGCATCGCCACCCTCGGTCCGATCGCACAGGCGCAGCGCTTGGATACGATTTCGCCAGTTGCAACCAAGCGCTACTTGCATCACTACAACATGCCGCCCTACAGCACGGGTGAAAACAAGCCGATGCGGGGACCTGGCCGCCGAGAGATCGGGCACGGGGCACTCGCGGAACGAGCCCTCTTACCAGTGCTTCCGTCGGCCGAAGAATTCCCATACACGATTCGTGTCGTCTCTGAATGCGTCACGTCAAATGGCTCAACTTCAATGGCCTCCACGTGCGGCTCAAGCCTGGCCTTACTTGATGCCGGCGTGCCCATCAAGGCGGCGGTTGCTGGCGCGGCGATGGGCCTCATGTCGGAACCAGATGGCGAATTCGTTGTACTCACTGACATTCTCGGTAAGGAGGATGCATTTGGCGACATGGACTTCAAGGTGACAGGCACTCGTGAGGGAATTTCTGCCCTTCAGATGGACATTAAGGTGCAAGGGATCACAGGAGCAATCATTCGAACGGGTCTCAAAGATGCGCTAGCCGCGCGGCTCGAGATTCTCGACAAGATGGATGCGGTAATCTCTACCGCGCGACCTGAACTTTCAGACTTTGCGCCGCGAATCACGACGATCAAGATCAATCCTGAAAAGATTCGTGACATCATTGGCAAGGGTGGAGCCGTCATTCGCAAGCTACAGGACGATTTCCAGGTGAACATCAATGTGGAAGATGACGGAACCGTGCAGATTGCCTCCAGCGACCCTGAGCGGACCAAGCGTGCTCTTGATGCGATCAATGGCATCACTAAGGAGGTCGAGATAGGCGCGCTGTACATGGGCAAGGTAACTCGCATCATGGGCTTCGGCTGTTTCGTTGAAATCCTCCCTGGCAAGGAGGGTCTCGTCCGAATTGGCGAGCTTGCTGACTACCGCGTCAATACCGTTGAAGACGAGGTTGCTGTTGGCGACGAGATTATGGTCGTCGTCATGGAGGTCGACCGTCAAGGGCGAGTGAACCTCTCCCGACGAGCTGCTATGCAGCGCCATAAGGCTACACCACGCGAGTAGCCTGCGTCGGAGCCATTCACGAGCTCATCTCCAAGTGTACGACCCGTCGCCAGAGCGGCGGGTCGTTCGTTATACTCGCGACATGAATCGCAGCACATCGCAACGCGCGGGAACGGGGAGCGACGGGTATGTCGTTGCCGTCGTTGGTGCGACTGGTCTTGTTGGTCGCACCATGATCAGCGTCCTTGAGGAGCGAGGCTTCCCCATTCGAAGGCTCCTGCCCCTGGCCGCATCTGCAGGGGGGAGATCCGTCTCATTTTGTGGAGCGCAGATCCCGGTGGAAGAGGCAACTCCGGACGCATTTGTTGGCGTAGACATTGCGCTGTTCAGCGCTGGGGCTGACGTGAGTCTGCAGCTTGCTCCTGAAGCGGCGGCACGTGGATGTGCAGTCGTAGACAACTCCAGCGCATGGCGTATGGACCCGTCGGTGCCCCTGGTGGTCTCTCAGGTGAACCCTGAAGCACTCAGCGACCACCGTGGGATCATTGCGAACCCAAACTGCTCAACGATGCAACTTGCGCCACTCCTAAAGGCTCTGCAGGAAGAGGCGGGCCTTCGACGGGTAGTGGTCGCAACGTACCAAGCTGTTTCTGGGGCCGGTGCAGAGTCTGTTGATGATCTTAAGCAGCAGCGTGCCGCCGTAGTGGAAGGGAGGCCGCCTGTCTCTACCATCTACCCACACCCGGTTGTCCTCAGTCCAATCCCAGCGATCGATGTCTTCCTGGAAGACGGTTCCACAAAGGAGGAGCAGAAAGTCGTGCGTGAGAGCCGCAAAATTCTCAACCTGCCAAGCCTGCGGATCAGTGCGACGGCAGTGCGCATCCCTGTTGAGGTGAGCCATTCGGAGGCTGTTCACGTTGAACTCGAGCGAGCGCTCTCTCCTGTCCGTGCAAGGACAGTCTTTGCACAGACAGATGGCGTCTTTGTGCAGGACGACCCAGCAACACACACCTATCCGCTCGCGGCAACCTCATCAGGTAGCGACGGGATCTTTGTTGGCCGTGTGCGTGTTGATGCGAGCGTTGAGCACGGGCTCGCATTCTGGGTTGTGAGCGACAATGTTCGCAAGGGTGCAGCGACGAATGCAGTGCAGATCGCCGAGCTACTGATTCAGCGCCAGCTGCTCTGGGGAAGCGCGGCGCGTGCTTGAAGGGCGAGCGGCGGCGCTCGCCAACCTCGCGCACGAGATTGAATCCTGTCGGGCCTGTCCCCTCGGTTCCTTCAGGGCGCATAGCGTCCCGGGCGAGGGAAACGCAAATGCCGAGCTGCTCTTTGTTGGAGAGGCCCCTGGTGCGAGTGAGGATGCGGTCGGTCGACCATTCGTTGGGCCAGCCGGAAGGCTTCTTGACCTCCTCCTTGGGCTCACAGGCCATGCGCGAGAGGATGTCTTCGTGCTGAACGTCATCAAGTGCCGCCCACCCGAAAACCGCGATCCAGCGCCCGAGGAGATCGCCGCCTGCGCATCGTTCCTCGAGCGCCAACTCGCCCTCCTGAGCCCCGTGATCGTGGCGCCGCTTGGCCGTCACGCCCTTCGCGCCTTCGCCCCCGATGCGAAGATCTCCGCGGTCCATGGGAACCCGCTGCCAGGCGGAGTGGGGCTCCCGCTCGGCGCAACACTCTTTCCGCTCTACCACCCCGCAGCGGCGCTTCACAACGGCGCGTTGCGTCCGACGCTTGAGCGGGACATGGGTGCGCTGGTCCGAGAACTCCCTGCTGCACGCGCTCGCTGGGCCTCCGCTCGCGGAGAGGCGGGGGAGGCTAGGCTGTTGCGGAAGGAACCTAGCGCGGAGCAGGCACAGCTCCGCCTCTTTGAAGGGGAGGCTGAATGAGACAGCGTGGCTCCGGCGGCTCGGGGCAGCGTCCTCCCGCTCGTCCTCAGCGGCGCAAGGAGGGGCGACCGCAGCCCCGATCCGGCACCGTGAAACGAACAATGGGTCAGCGCCCCGCGCTTCGGCGGCGTCCCGACCGCGCAGCGCCAAGCGGGTCGCCGCTCCGGCTCATTCCGCTTGGCGGAATGGGAGAGATTGGAAAAAATCTCTACCTCTACGAGTACCAGGAGACGATCATCCTGGTCGACTGCGGGCTCGCATTCCCTGATGAAACCACGCTCGGCGTAGACATCATCATTCCCGATATCACCTATCTGCGCCAGCGAAAGAGCGCGGTCAAGGCAGTTCTGATCACTCACGGCCATGAAGACCATGTTGGCGCGCTTCCCCACATACTCCCTGATCTTCCTGGCGTCCCTGTGTACGCGAGCACCCTTGCGCGTGGTCTCCTCGCGAATAAGCTGAAAGAGCACAAGGTCACCGCCAATCCACTCCGTCCCCTTGATCCGGGCGATCAGATTGAGATCGGACCGTTTGTGATCGAGCCGTTCCGAGTAGGACACTCGATCCCTGATGCCATGGGCTATGCGATCCACTCGCCAGTTGGGACGGTCGTGCACACGGGTGACTTCAAGTTTGATCAGACGCCAGCAGATGGCAAGGCGGCTGACTTCGCAGTGCTTGCGCGACTCGGCGCACAGGGTGTCTTGGCACTTGTCTCCGATAGCACTCGTGCAGAGGCACCAGGCTATACCCCGAGCGAACAGGTGGTCGGCCAAGCCTTCAAGTCAATCATCAGTGATGCGCCTGGTCGGGTGATCGTAGCGACGTTTGCCTCAAACATTGCACGGATACAACAAGTCTTAGACGCAGCGGGCGAATTCAGACGCAAGGTCGCGGTTGTGGGGCGATCCATGGAACATAACGTCAAGATCGCTCGAGATCTTGGCTACCTGACATTTCCCACACCTCTGATTGCAAAGGAGGAGATCGGTCGGCGGAGCAAGGAGCCACTCGTCATTGCAACCACAGGCGCACAGGGAGAGCCGATGGCGGGGCTGGCGAAGATGGCCAATGGCGAACACCGCAACGTCGAGATCCAAAACGGCGACACGGTGATCGTATCGGCATCGCCAATCCCAGGGAATGAGGAAGCGGTTGGAAGAACGATCGACAATCTCTTCAAGTCTGGAGCGAATGTGATCTATCACTCAATCGCACAAGTGCATGTCTCCGGGCACGCGTCGCAGGAAGAACTCAAGATGATGCTCGCGCTCACCAGGCCACGACATTTTGTGCCGATGCACGGTGAGATGCGGATGCAGGTGGCGCACGGACGGCTTGCCACGCAGATGGGTGTGAGCGCATCAAATGTCTTCATTATTGACAACGGTACGCCGATAGAATTTTACGCCGATGGCAGCGCACGACGCACGACGCCGATCCCGCATGGTGCTGTCTTCGTTGACGGCTCCTCGGTTGGCGAGATTAGCGAAATCGTGCTTCGGGACCGACGCACCCTCGCAGATGACGGGATTGTTGTCATCTTCGCGACGGTCGATGCGCAGTCTGGGAAGCCAGTCGGGCGCCCAGTGCTCGTCACACGAGGTTTCCTGAACGGGGATGAGGACAATAGGCTGGTTGAGGCGACGATCAGCATTGCGCTAAAGGCAATCCAGCAAAAGAATGATCGAAGCGCCGAGACTGGTCTGATCAAGGCGCAGCTCAGCGAAGCAGTCTCTCGATTTTTGAGTCGTGAGACACGACGACGGCCACTTGTGGTGCCAGTCGTCGTCGAGGTCTAACGTGGCAAGAGGCGGGCGCCGCAGCCGAGCCAGCGGTGGCAGGGTGATTAGCAGCGCGGCGGCGCGGACAATCATCTTCCTCGTGTTCGCGGTCACTGGAGTTGTGCTCGCTGTTGGCCTCATACTCCCAGGGCGCGGACTCCTGGCCGATGCACTGCGTGACATTCTCGCACCATGGTTCGGGGCTGGCCGCTGGATGCTCCCTCCCGCGCTGATCGCATTCGGCATCTGGTTCGAACGGAGCGGTGAGAAGTCTGCTCGTGATGTTCTCCGCGCGCTCCTCGCGATCGCTGCGCTACCTGCACTCTTGGCGATCGTTGAGATTCTCTTTCCTGGTCGAGGTGGCATCATCGGCGGGATCACCGGCGGCGGTGTTTCCAGTCTTTTGACACCGATCGGCGGACTCGCTGCGTGGAGTGCACTGCTCATCGCTATTGCGCTAATCCTGGCGGAATCCACGGTCCGCAGGATATCCACGTCACTCTTCGGCGGCGCAAAGGCGGGAGCGCTCGCCAGCACTGAGGCGATTGCCCGAGGAGTAGAGGAGCTCGCAGAGCGTCGCGAGCAGGCGCAAAGAGATCGCGAGGCGGCGCGAGCGAACGCCTCGCTAATCGTTGATGGGAACCGTGACGAGACCAGCAATCGGATCGCGCTCACGCACGATGCGGATGAGGGGAGTGACGAAGCGGGTCTCGTCGAAGCGCGCGCGCTCACGAGCCCCCCGCGCAATCCTGCAGAATCTGTGCCGCCGCTTTCATCGACGTTCGCGCCAGCAAGAGTTGCGGGTTCGTCCGTGCGCGACGGCTTATCAGCGCGTTCTGTCGAGGGAGTTGCTCCTCCAGTAGGTGGCGAAAGGCACGAATACATCCTTCCAAGCATTGAACTCCTCACCGCGCACGCCCCCGCTCGTGCCGGAACTGGGATGGATCATGAGAAAAATAGCGAGATCATCGTGTCCAAGCTTGCGAGCTTTGGCATCACAACGCAGGTTGTGGGGATCAGCGCTGGTCCTGTGGTGACGCAATATGAACTAGCGCCTGATGCATCCGTGCGAGTGAGCAAGATCGAGGCTCTTGCGGACGATCTGGCGATGGCACTCTCTGCACGATCAATTCGCATTGAAGCGCCGATTCCGGGGCGCTCGGTGGTTGGCGTCGAGATTCCGAACCGCGAGGGTAACGTGGTCGGACTTAAGCGCATCTTCGAGGAGGTAGAGTTCGCAGACTCCAGCCAAGGGCTCACCTTTGCACTCGGGCGAGATGTCGCGGGCACTGCGCGTGCAGCAGATCTCACCAAGATGCCGCATCTCCTCATCGCTGGTGCCACTGGATCTGGAAAGAGCGTCATGGTGAACGCCCTCATCGCCTCCCTGCTCTTTCGTTCCAGGCCAGACGAGCTGAGGCTCATCGTGATCGACCCAAAGCGTGTAGAACTTTCTGGATACAACGGCCTTCCACATCTCCTTGTTCCCGTGATCACAGAAGCTGACAAGGCATCGGCAGCACTGCGCTGGACAATGCTAGAGATGGAGAATCGATATCGACTCTTTGCTGAAGCGGGCGCCCGAAACATTGCAGCCTATAACGATGGTCGCGTGGACCGAAATGATCGGCTTCCGTTCATCGTCGTGATCATTGACGAGCTAGCAGATCTGATGATGCAAGATGGTCGTAGCACCGAAGAGCCGATCGTCCGCATCGCGCAGAAGGCGCGCGCGACTGGCATTCATCTCGTGCTCGCGACCCAACGACCTTCGGTCAATGTGGTGACGGGTCTAATCAAGGCGAACATCCCGAGCCGAATAGCTTTCTCAATGGCAAGTCAGGTTGATTCGCGCACCGTTCTTGATGCTCCAGGCGCCGAGGACTTGATTGGGCGCGGCGACATGTTGTTCCAGCCCTCCGACGCACCTAAACCGATTCGACTCCAGGGTGTGTTTGTCTCTGACCAGGAGATCGAGGCGGTCGTAGACCACTGGCGTTCGCAGGGGCTTCCAGATTTTCGGCATGAGATCGTTGAGTCCGTACCAGGCGCGAGCGGAGGACCAGGCGCAACCGCGGACGAGAGCGACCGTGACCGACTCTTTGATGAGGCCGTGGCGGTGGTTCAGGAGCATGACCGCGCCTCCGCGTCGCTTCTACAACGCCGACTTCGCATCGGGTACGCACGGGCAGCTCGAATCATTGATCAGCTAGAGGCGAGTGGCTACATAGGCGCATTTGACGGCTCCAACGCACGTGTCGTACGTCGCGACGGCGCCACGAACAGTGCTCCAGATAGTGATTCAAATGACCGACCAGAGTGAACTCCCACCAGGTGTGACACCTAGTATCGGAGCGAGGCTTCGTGATGCACGCGAAGCTCGCGGCCTCACCTTTGAGGCAGTTGCCGCCGAACTACGGATCCGCTCAGTGATACTTGAAGCGATTGAGCGTGAGGACCATGCAGCCCTCCCAGAACGCGTCTATCTGCTGGGCCTCCTGCGAACGTATGCACGACACCTTGGGCTTGATCCCGCTGCGGTATCGGCCGCATGGGGTGGTGAAGTCCTGGCGGCGATGGCACGCGAATCAGAGCCGCAGGCTTGGAGAGGAACGAAGGGCGGACGAGCCGCGTCCAGTGGCCTGCGCGCGGCACTGCGAAGTCTCTTTGGACTTGGACTTGTTGGGCTCGGCGTTCTCGCGACGGCTGCTTTTCTTGTGATTCAGTTGATCAGGTTTGCGAGCCCACCAGGGCTTAGTGTGGTGAGCCCGAGCGAAGAGGTCCTGACCCTCTCTGCCGAGACACGAGTGGTGGTGATTCGCGGAACTGCTGGTGCGGGGACGATTGTCCTGATCGAGAAAGGGGTGGGTGACTCGGTAACCACCGAGGCCGACTCCGCCGGGATCTGGAGCGTTGAGGTTCCATTAGGAGGGGGTCGCACCGAGGTTGATATCAGTGCCCTTGACCCAGCCACGGGCTCCTCGAGTGGAGGAGCCGTGCGTCGCGTGTTCATCGTTGATCTTCCGGTCAGCGATGCACCTCGCCTTGATGTCACGAGTCCCACGGCGGGGCTGCGCGTGAGCGGCGGGGCCGTTCCAGTAGCACTTACCTCCGAGCCAGACTCCATCGTGAAGGTGGACGCAACCGATGCGGACGGAGAAGTGGTTATGGCCACCTACACCGCCGACAGTGGTGGCACGATCCAGGGCGATCTCTCACTCCCAGCTGGCTCCTGGAGCATCAGGTTCCAAGCAACTGGACCGAACGGGACTGTGAGTGAGGTGCTTCGTGAAGTCGAGGTTGTCTTTGCAGGCGTGACAGTTACCGTTAGCGGAAGTGGCAGCGGGACGTGGATCCGAGTCTGGACCGATGGCGCGATCGACTCAACCGTAGGACCAACCGGGATTACGCTTCGCGACGGTGAAAGTCGCACTCTGAGGGGCAACTCCGCGATAGACATCCGATTTGGAAACCCGCGTGGCGCTGCAATCACGCTCAACGGTCGTATGCTTGAAGCGCTCGGGGTAGCGGGCGTCCCCGAGAGCTGGAGCTTCCGAAGCGACGGACGCGTCCTTGGCTCAACCCGAAAGTAGGAGGTAACAATGCCATCAGACAACTCGTTTGACGTCGTCTCTGACTTTGACCGACAGGAGATGAAGAATGCCCTAGACCAGACCCGTCGCGAGGTGGCCACGAGATACGACTTTCGCGGAGCGGTGGCCGAGATCGAGGAGGAGAAGGATGCGTTGGTGATCAGGGTTGACGGGGAGTTGCGCCTGAAGGCGCTCCGCGACATCCTTGAATCGAAGGCGGTTAAGCGGGGGATCGACCTACGCACCTTCGGCTGGGGGAAACCAGAGGCTGCGGGGAGCGAGACTCTTCGGATTCACGTGAAACTTCGCAGTGGACTGGATGACCCAACGGCAAAGAAGATCACCAAAGCGATTCGCGACACCTTTCCGAAGGTAAAGACACAGATTCAAGGTGAGGCTGTCCGTGTGACAGGGAAATCACGCGATGAGCTCCAGGCGGTGATTGACTACTTGCGCGCAATGGAGGTCGATCGACCCCTCCAGTTTGAAAACTACCGCTGAGGTGACCTGGTGACTCGCCGGATCGACGAGATCGGCGCGGGGCTAGCCCCCGCTCGGCGAGGTGCTCCGCTCTCTCTCCCGCTCCGCCTCCATGTGGTTGGCGTCGGGGGGACCGCCGCAACAGCCGCCGCCCTCCATGCCGCCGCCCTTGGCGTTCAAGTCACTGGGTATGACCGTGAGCTCTCATCTGACACGGCGCGGATGCTCACGGCGGCAGGGGTGAAAATCTGCGCTGAAGGGGATCTCGACGCGATCCGCAGTGCAAACATCGTGGCGGTTTCCAAGGCAATCACGAGCACGCAGCCCGACCACCCCCAGTTGAGAGCGGCGCGAGAGGCGGGGCTGCCACTCGTTTCAGTCCAACAGGTGATCGCAGATGCCGCCGCAACGCGCGGAGGCACACTTCTGGGGGTTGCAGGAACGCACGGGAAGACGACCTCCACCGGCTGGCTCCTGGCAGCGCTGCGAGCCTCTGGGCGCGACCCATCGGCATTTGTCGGCGGGCCCCTCGTAGAGGGGGAGGGGAGCCCCGCAGGGGCACCCATTCATCTCGGCACCGAGCCTGGCTTCATTGTGGAGGCGGACGAATACGGCGGGAATTTCGACTCATACCTCGCGGACGGGGCCCTGATCCTGAACGCAGACTGGGATCATCCCGATGTTTTCGCCGATCGTTCCGCAGTCGTTCGCACCTTCCTTGGCTGGGCAGCGCCGATTCTTGAGCGGGGGCCCCTAATCGTGAATGTTGCCGACCTCGGGGGATACGAGATTGCAACTGCGCTCCACGGTCGGGACCACGGGAACCTCCTGACGTACGCTGTCCGCTCACACAGACGCACAGAGACAGTCGACCTCAGCCACGCAGACGCGAGCGCAGAGCTCGTTGAGTCTGGGGAGGGGAGGGTCGCGCTCAAGAACCTTCGCCTTAGCGCGGGGGCGAAGCGCCTCGCGCCAGCTGCGAGCGGCCTACTGGACAATGAGCTTCCGATCGGCCTTCTTGGAGCTCACAACGCCGCTAACGCTCTGGGAGTCGCCTTGCTTGCGGCATCAGCGGGCGGTAGCGCTGATGGAATTCGCCATGCACTTGCCTCCTTTAGGGGGGTCGGGCGGAGGATGGAGGTTCGCTATGAGCAGGGTGGGGTCACGATTCTGGACGACTACGGTCACCACCCCACCGCCATCGACGCCACAATCTCAACCGTTCGGCTTCGATATCCAGGTCGCCCCCTCGTGCTCGCGATCGAGCCGCTCACATACCATCGCACGGCGGCACTCCTGGATCAGCTCGCGCAATCATGCGCGGCAGCCGATCGCGTCTTTGTGGCTGACATCTTCGCGGTGCGCGATACAGACCTCTCAATCACAAACTCCGCGGCGCTCGCTGCGGCGATTGTCCGCCGCGGCGTGCCGGCGGAGGCTCCTGGATCCGTTGAAGCAACCGCTGACCAGATCGCGGACGCGCTTCCCGGAGACGCTGTTGTGCTCGTGATGGGGGGTGGGCGCTCGACCGAGCTCGCTACCCGCCTCGCAAAGGTTCTCGCGGGCGGCTAGCTACCCTCAGGCCCGCCTGCGTACTGATCGGGACTCGGTGGCTCGCTACCAGCAAGTCGAGCCGCGTGCTCTTGTGCGGCCGCGCTCAGGGGGCGAGCATAGAGCGGGTGGCCATCAGAGGTGAGGCAACGCCCCGTGGCGAGGTCCCACTGCCAGCCGTGAATGCTACAGGTGAAAGTCCCATCATCCTCAGTGCCGAATCGGGTGAGGTCCGCCTTCATGTGTGGGCAGCGGCGCTGGACCTGCCAGCCACCCACCTCAAAGGTCCCCTCTGTTGGGCCATTCTCCGCGTAAAACCCCTCTGCGTACTGGATCCGGCCCACCGAGAGACACTTGAACCAAGTGTAGATGTAGTCGTTATACGCGCCACGCCGCCAGGCCTTGAACCGCAACGAGAGGAAGAGAGAGTTGACCCAATCATCCGTACGAGTTCGAATAAGGTGATCCAAGAGGAGGCGGGGGATGGTGAATCGGAAGTCAACCTCGCGACCATCGTCAGGACGCACCTCACGCTCCGGGAAGTCGAGGAGCACGCTCTCATCGTCAGTTTCAATTCGCACAGCGGCCCCGATCCCGTCACAGACTCGAGGGCCGAGTGCCATAAGAGGTTCAAACCACGCTCTTAGTTCCGAAACGAGATCTGTGCGCGGACCGACCCAAGAGGCTTTTTCTGCCTTGATCCGCGGAGCAACATCCTTAGCGTACGTGCGCAAATACGCTTCTTTATCCGCAAAGACATTTTGCACGGACAGTTCTCCCTGCAAGTGCTCCACGGAGAAGCGACCGGACGAACCAAACTCGCCTGAGCTGCCAGGGAGCATCAGTACAGCGGCTTGGCCAGCTCGCTCAAGATATTCAACCATCAAGCGCTGATCGGGGAAGATGGAGTCGTCAGCATTGGAGACATCGTTCCAACGGAACAGGTCATCGTCGAGGAAGCACGGTGGCCCCGCCGAAGGGATTACAACCCGAGGGCCGATAATCTCGGTGTAGCGGGCTGCACGGGCGAACTGGGCGGCGCGCTTCTTCTTCGCGAACGCCTGCTTGGCGCGTTCGGGGATCTCGTAGACCATTGGATACCAGATCGCCCCACTGAATTGAAGCAGGCAGATGTCGATCGCCCCTTGGACCAGGAGGCGATCGGGGTCAATGGGGCGGCTGTCATTCAGGTTCAGCACACGCTCGTTCCCGTCATCTACGAGTAAGGCCGAATCACCAATCGGGCCGTCCGTAGGGGCAGTGAGCGCCTCAACCACGATCGTCAGGCCGCCGTGGCGTACCGGAACCCCAGATGCAGTCTCGATGAAATTGTGGAACCCGAGGGCCACCAGCGCCTCCCGAAGCTCAGGGAGCGGGTAGGCGGGGAGGATCACGGTGGCATCCTTGCTGCACCAGCGAGCGAGCCACTCAGCGTCAAAATGGTCTCTATGCAGATGGCTGATGTAGAGATAGTCGGTCGCTCCAAGCGCCGCATGATCGAGGAGGTCGTTCCGAGGGTATGGGAACCAGCTCGCGTAGTACGCCGGGTTGAACCAAGGGTCGCAAAGGATTGACCCATGCGCGGTATGAATCTTCACGCCGGCTTGAGCGATGAATTCGATCCGCATGGGGAAGAGGATACGTGTTTGCCGTGCCGTTCGTGCTCAGCTGCACCACATCTGCATCACATAACTATCATTATCGGAAGCAATAGGAAGCGCAGCCACGAGGCCGGCCAGCCCATCTCCCTCGGCTACAGGACTCGTCCGATCGCCCGCCGCTTCAGCGCATGCAACGCCTTCGCAACCTCAGCTGGGGCGAACCCTGTGACGCGGAGTGCCGAGTCTTCATATGCCACCTGAATGCCGGTCTTGGCTCGAAGCGCCTCAACCTCGCCAACCACCCCGTATGGCAGTTCGAGATCCACCGCTACCCCTTGCCGCTGTAGAAGCACCTCAAGTTCAACGCGGAGCTCTGGGACTCCCTCCCCTGTTGCCGCCGCCACCTTGATCGCCCCCTCGATGAGCGCTGCCGCATTCGGGCGATCGCACTTGTTCGCAACCGCAAGGCGCGGCTTCTCGTCAACCCTCAGTTCTTCTAGAACCTCTTGAACGGTGGCCCTGTGCTCGGCCCAGTGCGGATCCGATGCGTCGATGACCTCAAGGAGCAGATCCGCGCGCTCAACCTCTTCAAGCGTTGCTCGGAAGGCATTGACGAGTTGATGCGGCAGCTTGTGGATGAAGCCTACCGTGTCGGTGAGAACTGCGTGAGCTCCGCTGGGGAGTTTTAACCTGCGGCTCGTTGGGTCTAGCGTGGCGAAGAGGCGATCTTCCGCATGAACCTCCGTGCTTCCGACAAGGCTGTTCAGCAGCGTGGATTTGCCAGCATTCGTATACCCAACGATCGCCACAGTCGGTACGCCACCCACGGCCCGAGCTCTTGCGCCGGTTCCGCGACTGCGTCGAACCTGGTCAACGCGCGCCTTCATGAGAGCAATCCGATCACGGATCAATCGTCTGTCAGTTTCAAGCTGTGATTCGCCGGGTCCTCGCGTTCCGATACCACCACCAGTGCGCGAAAGGTGCGTCCAGAGTCGTGTGAGGCGCGGAAGTTGATACTCCAACTGCGCAAGTTCAACTTGCAGACGACCCTCATGGGTGCGTGCATGCATCGCAAAGATGTCAAGGATCAAGCGGCTTCGATCCATAACCTTCACTTCAAGGATCTCCTCGAGTCCACGCTGTTGGGTTGGAGATAGTTCGTCATCTGCGATCAGAAGTGTGAACCCAGTCTCCACCTTTGCAGCAAGAAGTTCACGAGCCTTCCCGGCTCCAATGTACGTGTCTGGGTCTGCGTGACGACGCTGCTGCCACTCTGCACCTACTATCTCAGCGCCCGCGGTGCGTGCGAGGCTGGCTAGTTCTTCAAGGCTATCAACCGCTGGCCAGCCAGCATCTTTGCCAGTATCTACCGCGATAAGGAAGGCGCGCTCTACTGGCGGCGCGATCGAGATCGGTGCTCGCCTTTGTCGCACCCTCTTCTCCCCCACCTATTGGCCACCCTGATCAAACAGGCTGCGCGCGATGGGGTAAAGGGCCGCCGCAACTTCTTCGGGAGATCGGCGTGCACCCGCGTGAATGGTGTGCGTGATTGGCTCGCCGCGGTACCACGTACGCTGTCGGCGCGCGTAGGCCCAACTTCGCCCTGACGAGTGCGTGACCGCTTTCTCTTCGCTGATCTCGCCTGCGAGATACTGCAGCGCCTCGCGATATCCAATTCCTGAAAGCGCGGGCGTTCCTACTGGGAGTCGTGCTGCGAGCGCCTTCGCCTCGGCAACAAGACCTCCAGCAAACTGTGCTGCCGCTCGCTCCGCGATCTTGGTCCGGTGTGCAGCAAGATCAGGTTCATCGAGGAGAACATATGCGCTCGGACCTGACCACGGTTCCTCTTCTGTTGCCATTGAGTCACCTCCCAACTGTGCAATCTCGAGCGCGCGGAGGACTCGTCGCGGGCTCGCATTCGCGACTGCATCTGCCGCTGCCGGGTTGAGCCCCCGGAGCTGCGCTTCAATGTGCTCTCGTCCTTCCTCGACTAGGTCACGCTCGAGCCGCTTTCGAAGCTCTGGGTCATGTGGTCGCGCGCCGCCGGTCAAGAAGCCGCGCAGGAGTCCGCGATGATAGAGTCCGGTGCCGCCCACAGCAATTGCGATCTGTGGCGTTTCACCATCAGGCGTACCCGCTGCGGCCTCACGCGCGACCGCGAGCCAGTCATAGAGCGTGAATGGCTGATCCGCCTCCGCCACATCGATTCCGGCGTGGGGTCGCGCTGCAAGCACCTGCGCAGGTAGTTTGTCCGTCCCAATGTCAAAGCCTCGGAACACCTGTCGTGAGTCCGCGGAAATCAGCACCGCACTGGCCCCATCTCGCTCAAGCAACTCAGCGAGTGCAAGCACCGCCGCGCTCTTCCCAACCGCGGTTGGGCCCGCAACCGCGAGAAGGGGCGTTGCCCGCTCAGCGGGCGTAATCAACCGCCCGCGTCTCGCGAATCACCGTGACTCTAATCTGCCCAGGGTACGAGAGCTGCTCCTCAATACGCTTCACCACATCCCGTGCAATCTCTCTCGCACGATCATCATCCACGCTGTCTGGTCGGACGAGAATGCGAACCTCTCGCCCCGCTTGAACCGCATACACTTTCTCAACGCCTTCGAAGCTCATCGCAATGTTCTGTAGATCCTCAAGTCGACGTAGATGAGCTTCAGCCTGATTGCCGCGGGCTCCGGGGCGCGCGGCGCTGATCGCATCTGCAACCTGGACGATCGGGGCCTCTCGTGCGGTGCACTCGACCTCCTGGTGATGCGCAGCGATCGCATTGACGATCCCCTCCGGCATTCCGTGCCGGCGCGCAAGATCTGCACCAATCGCGGCGTGTGTGCCTTCAATTTCGTGATCAAGCGCCTTGCCAATGTCGTGCAGGAGCCCGCCGACCTTCGCTGCGCGAATGTCCATGCCAAGCTCCCCTGCAACAGCGCCTGCAACCTGCGCAGTTTCGATTGAGTGCAGCAGGACATTTTGGCCGTATGAAGTGCGCCACTGCAGCCGTCCAAGGATGCGGAGAAGTTCGGTCGGGATTCCAGTTACGCCTACCTCAAGTGCGGCCTCCTCCCCATTCTTGAGGGCGGTGGCATCCACTTCGCTCTGTGCCTTTTCGACAATCTCTTCGATGCGCACGGGATGGATCCGGCCATCTTGCATCAGGCGTTCAATGGTGACCCGTGCAACTTGGCGTCGCACCGGATCGAAGGAGGAGAGCGTCACCTGCATCGGCGTCTCATCAATGAGCAGCTCCACACCGGTTGCAGCCTCGAGTGCGCGGATGTTGCGCCCTTCGCGGCCGATAAGACGCCCCTTCATCTCTTCGCTTGCGAGCTTGATGTGCGTCACTGAATGTTCCGTGCTGTGATCAGCCGCGACCCGCTGCATCGCTGTCAAGATCATGTCTCGTGCGCGATCCGCAGCCTCCTCAGACGCTCGGCGCTCAAGGGTCGCGCGCAGGCGCTGCGCCTCAGTCTCTGCATCTTCAGTGAGTCGTGCGAGGACCTCTTTGCGCGCAGCTTCAGCGTCGAGTCCCGCCACCTCAGCAAGTCGCGCGCTCACAGATGCTCGAGCCGCATCAAGGTTCGCCGCCTCTTCCAGAAGGCCGCGCTCGCGTTCCGCAATAGAAACCTCACGCTCAGCGAAGAATGCCTCTCGCTCTCCAAGAGCCACTTCCCTAAGGCGCGAGCGCTCTGTTTCGGCCGTGATCTGCTCTCGCTCTTGTCGAAGGCCGTCTTCGGCTGCAACACGCATCCGCGAGATCTCCCCCTTCGCGGAGATGATCAGTGCGCTCTGCTGCTGCCGAGCCTCCTCGACAATGCTGCGGGCCCGGACGGTCGCCGCGCGGATCCCCGCCGCGGCGATGAACTGACGAATAAGAATGCCAAGCAATACGCCGAATACGGCGGCAACGACGGGGATAACCCCGTTAAGGTCTTCCATTGGTCCCTCTTGTCTGCCGTGCTCCGCGGGCTGACGCGCGGTAATTGGTCACTTGACCAGCCAACTGGCTGGGGATTGAAGGCTACGGCTTTGATTCCGTGCGGTCAAACGCCTCGTGGGCCCCTCGGGAGGCTGCCGAAGGGCATCAATCCGCCTCGCCCAGCCCCTCAGGCGGCTGCGGGGGGATGATCCCCTCCCCCGCCCCAGCAACCCGTTCACGTGCGATGCGCCAGGAGAGTCCAGATGGAAACCCACGCCGTGCGAGCACCTGGGCCACGCGCTGCACTTCGGCACGCGCATCGCCTCCACGGAGGCGCACCCTTGCAGCTGCCGCATAGGCGGCACGCTCCTCGGCGCTGAGCGGTGTCTGTTCACCTTCGCGGAGCGCAAGGCCATCTGCTTCGTCTGATCGTTCTGCCAGCACACGAAGAGCAATCTCTTCAGGGACGCCACGCCGACGCAGCTCTTGCGCCAGCGCACGATCGCCACGCTGTCGAGAACGGTCGCGTGATTCAACCAGCGAGCGCGCTAGGCGTTCGTCGTCAATAATGCCGATCGCTTCCAGCCGATCAGTGGCGGTGATCACGTGCTCCTCTGGGTACCCCGCCTTGATCAGCCGCTCAGCCAGGGCGCGCTTGGTGCGCGGGGCACCAGAAAGCGAACGCGCAGCGGCCTCTAAGACCGCTGCGGCGTCTGCAGTTGCATGGCGCTCCTTGATGAGCGCCGGATCTTTGCGGCGTCTCACCGCGCGTCGCGACTACTCCCCGTCGCCTGGAGGTGCAACCGGTACGTCAAGCGTGGCGGTGGCGGCGCGAATCTTCGCATCAATCTCGGCAGCGACCGTTGGGTTTGCCTTGAGGAAGTCCTTCGCCTGCTCGCGTCCCTGCCCAAGTCGAACGTCGCCAAAGTTGAACCATGCGCCGGTCTTGGAGACAATGTCCCCCGCAACGCCTACGTCAAGGAGGCCACCCTCCATGCTGATCCCTTCGCCGTACATGATGTCAAATTCGGCGATACGGAATGGCGCAGCAACCTTGTTCTTCACCACCTTCACGCGCACGCGTGATCCAACTGACTCTGTGCCGGTTTTGATTGTCTCGATGCGACGAATGTCGAGCCGGACTGACGCATAGAACTTCAGCGCGCGACCGCCTGGCGTGGTTTCTGGGCTGCCGTACATTACGCCGATCTTCTCACGCAGCTGATTGGTGAAGAGGAGCGTTGTGTTCGAACGCGCCACTGCACCAGTGAGCTTGCGCAACGCTTGACTCATCAGTCGCGCTTGAATGCCGACGAACGAGTCGCCCATCTCGCCTTCGATTTCTGCACGGGGCACGAGTGCCGCCACCGAGTCAACAACCACTATGTCGACGCCACCTGATCGAATGAGCGTCTCCGCAATTTCCAGCGCCTGCTCACCAGTGTCTGGCTGCGAAACGAGGAGATCATCAACATTCACGCCAGTTGCAGCCGCATAGGCAGAGTCAAGCGCATGCTCCACGTCAATGAAGGCGGCAACGCCGCCGCGACGCTGGGCCTCAGCGATGATGTGCTGGCAGATCGTGGTCTTGCCAGATGATTCTGGCCCGAAGATCTCACTGATCCTTCCGCGCGGCAGGCCCCCTACGCCAAGTGCAAGATCCAACGAGATTGCACCGGTTGGAATGGTGTCAACCTCAAGTCGCTCTCGCGAGCCAAGCTTCATGATCGCGCCGCGACCGAACTGCTTCTCGATCGTGAGGATTGCTGCGTCTACCGCACGGCTCCGCTCTGTGGACGCCTTTGCGTCAATTTTCGGTTCGGATTTGTCGGGCGTCGCCGACTTCGGGCCCTTCCCTTCGCTCTTCTCAGCCATCTCTATTCCCTGCCTTCTCTTGCTGTTGCCCTCTGTCGATTGACTTCGCGAAGCCTGCCATCCTCGGCGTACCGTGGACGCATTGCACCGCGAGCGGGCTCTTCGGAGGGCTCGTCGCCAACTCCTAAGCGAGGGGTCCCCGGCCCCCCAGCCGTGGCGCGAAGCCGCGGCAGCTCGGCTGCGAGTGTACCCGAGCGGAGTGCCAACCGAATGGCACCCATGAAGGCACTCAGATGGCGCAGGTTATGGATCGTGAGGAGGCGATAGCCAAGTAGCTCCTCCGCTCGGAAGAGGTGTGCCAGGTAGGCACGGCTGAACCGGTGGCAGGTCGTGCAGTCACAGATGGCGTCCAGTGGTTGGTCCTCATCGAGATGTCGAGCGTTCCGAAGATTGAATCGACCTCCAGTGACCCACGCCTGACCGTTGCGCGCGACCCGCGCTGGGAGGACCGAGTCAAAGAGATCGACGCCGCGCAGAACCGCCTCAAGCAAGTCAACCGGCGATCCGAGACCCATCAGGTAACGCACACGATGATCACCATCTAGTGCGGCAATCGTCGCCTCGACTGCGGTGTTGCGCTCCTCAGGAGTTTCATCGCCGGCTAGTCCACCGAGATTGATCCCTTCGAAAGGGAGCGAACGAATGTAGTTGGCAGACTCCGCCCGCAATTCAGGGTCAATTCCGCCCTGCGCAATGCCGAAGAGCGCCTGGTCGCCCCGCGAGTGCGCCCGAAGCGAACGGACCGCCCAGCGATGGGTTCGCTGCATCGCGCGCAGGACATCGCGACGCTCGGTTGACCCAGGCATGACAGGCTGGTCAAACGCCACTGCGATATCCGGTCCAAGCGCTTCCTGGATCTCCACCGATCGCTCAGGGGTGAAGAGGTGATCACTCCCGTCTAGATGACTATGAAAGCGTGCTCCATTCTCACGAATTCGCATCAGGGGTCCAAGCGATACCACCTGAAAACCACCGGAGTCAGTCAGCATCGGCTTGCTCCAGCCAGCAAATTTGTTCAGCCCGCCAAGACGCTGAATCCGTTCGTGCCCCGGTCGCAAATAGAGGTGGTACGTGTTCGCCAAGATCATCTGGGCACCGATCGCGTGCAAGTCGTCAGGGTCTAGTGACTTCACAGACGCATTCGTCCCAACCGGCATGAAATCTGGCGTCTCGACAACGCCATGCGGCAGTGTAAGCGTGCCAGCGCGGGCACGTGAGTGCGAGTCGGTTGCTGTAACGGTGAAGCGAAGCGGGCGTGATGCGCGCGCGGGAAGCGTCGATGGGTCAGAGAGTGCGGCGAGCCGCGCGCTCTCGCTCAGCTCCCGCTCCAAAGCGAGCTACTGCCCCGGCCGAGATGTGCGCGACCGCGCTCAGTGACGACTCGTCCTTGAGGTGTGCGGTCAAGAAAGCCGACCCTGAGCAGGTATGGTTCGAACACGTCTTCCAACGTGTCTGGCGACTCGCCGAGTAGCGCCGCCATCGCCGCAACGCCTACCGGCCCACCGTCAAACTTGTCGAGCATGACTTGCAACAGTTTTCGATCCGTTGCATCGAGTCCAGCGTCATCAATCTGAAGTCCCGCAAGCGCCGTTGCCGCACGCTCCCTTGTAATCTCCGTGGAACCGGCCACCTGAACCTCGTCACGTACGCGTCGAAGGAGTCGATTTGCAATTCGTGGCGTTCCGCGGCTTCGTGCTCCAATGAGCGACGCGGCATCTTCCGTGATGCTGACACCAAGAATCCCAGCCGAACGCTGGAGGATCTCAGCGAGCTCGCCGTCCGTGTAGAAGTCAAGGCGCTGCGATGCGCCAAAGCGATCTCGGAGTGGCGCCGAGAGCATCCCAATGCGAGTGGTTGCTCCGATCAACGTGAAGGGTGGCACCTCTAGGCGCAGCGGCTGCGCAGAGGGTCCCTTCCCAATCACGATGTCGATGGAGCGGTCTTCCATGGCGGGATAGAGCACCTCTTCCACGGCGCGTCCGAGGCGATGAATCTCGTCAATAAAGAGCACTTGTCGTGGCGCAAGGTTTGTCAAGATTGCGGCAAGATCTCCGCCGTGATCAATCGCCGTTCCTGAGGTGAAGCGAATCTGGACGCCAAGCTCGTGGGCCACGATCGCAGCGAGCGTGGTCTTCCCGAGACCCGGCGGGCCATGCAGGAGCAGGTGGTCGGCCGCCTCGCCGCGCTCTCGCGCAGCCTGCAGCAGCGTTGTCAGGGAACGTTTCGCCTCACCCTGACCGATGTACTCCTCAAGCGTGGCGGGGCGCAGCGAGACCTCAAGGCTTCGCTCCTCTACATCGTTGCTCGCATGTTTCGTCACCACCTACCCCCTGCGGGCCTATGCTCGTTCACGGAGCGCGGCGCGCAGCCGCACATCAAGCGACTCACCGCGCATCGCGACGTCCTCATCCACCGTGGCAGCGAGTGCACGCGCATCTCGTGGCGGGAATCCGAGGCTCCGAAGTGCTGCTGCAAGATCACCTCCGTCTCGCCCCTTCTCACCCGCTCTTGGGGTGCCGTCACCTGCTGCGCCACGCGCGATTCGATCGGCAAGCTCCACGATGATACGCGCGGCAAGGCGACGACCAACGCCAGGAGCGGTCGCGAGCAGCTTCTCGTCGCCATCCACAAGCATGCGGCGCAGCCCTTCTGCTCCGTGGGTGTCAAGGAGGGCGAGTGCCACCTTGGGCCCGACTCCACTCACATCCAATAGAGTTGCAAACAGGCGCTCTTGGTCGCGGCTTGTAAATCCAACGAGCGTCTCCTGTTCCTCCCGCACGATGTGATGCAGGAAGAGCTCCACGGTGTCACCTTCGCGAAGGGTGGAGAGGAGACTTGGGAGGACGCGGATGCGGAGACCAAGCCCACCGCTCAAGACCACGGCAGCGTCGTCTTCGATCCAGCGCACACTCCCGGCAACGAACGCGTACACGGCTACCTCCGCTCCTCACGTAGTGCCCGACGGACCGCGCGATCGAATCCGCTCTCCTTGGACGCCCCAGAGGACGCCGAGCGATCAAGTCGCGCGGAGCCCGCAAGTTGTTGCATCCGAGCGGCACCGCCACCCCAGATCGCGAGGGCGAGTGCGTCGGCTGCGTCATCAACGAGTGGCGTTCCTGCAATGTTGAGCAGCTTCGTCACGGCACGAATCACGCCACTCTTCGTGGCACGCCCATCACCAGCGATTGCGCGCTTCATTTCTGAAGGGGTTGCCTCAACAACCTCAACAAGTAGCTCAGCCGCGATCATCAGCGCGAGTCCGCGCGCGGCGGCAACTGCGATCGCAGATTGAAGATTTCCTTGCGTGAAGAGGCGCTCAATCGCAATCCGGTCTGGACGCTCGCTCCGAGCGATTTGCGTGAGCTCGGTTCTGATGTGAAGAAGGCGCTCGCCAAGCGACTGGCTTGGTGAGGTGGTGATGACCCCATGCGCAAGATAGCGCGGTCGCTCCTCGCCTCCCTGCACCATCCCCCATCCGAAGGTTGCGGTGCCAGGGTCCAACCCGAGGACCCGTAGGCTCATCGCGTCAGCTCAACAAAAAGCTCTGTTGAGAGCTCAAAGTTTGCAGTCACTCGCTGCACGTCGTCCAGCTCTTCGAGCGCATCAATCAGCTTCATGTTCTTTCGCGCGTCATCCGCGTTGATGTCAATCGTCGATTTCGCCACGATGCTCGCTTCGGCAGACTTCACGGTCACCCCAGCGCCTTCGAGACCAGCGCGAACGCTCTCAAGTGCCGACGGGTCAGCGTACACAAAGACACTCCCGCCTGCCTCGTCAACATCGTCAGCACCAGCCTCAATTGCGGCCTCGCCGACCTTTGCAAAATCGCCGCTGCACTCAATGATGCCGCGCGCTTCGAACTGCCAGGCCACGGCCCCGCTGCTCGCGAGTGAACCACCCGCCTTCGTGAAGAGACTGCGGACTTCAGATGCGGTGCGATTTCGATTGTCTGTTGCCGCCTCCACGAGGACTGCCACGCCACCGGGACCGTAGCCCTCGTAGGTGATCTCCTCGTAGGCATCTGTCTGCCCAAGGCCGGACGCGCGTTCGATCGCGCGCTTGATGTTGTCATTTGGCATGTTGAGGGAACGTCCCTTCTCAACGGCGAGGCGCAGTCGTGGATTGGAGGCTGCATCGGGCCCGCCAATGCGTGCAGCAATTGTGATCTCGCGAGAGACCTTCGTAAACTGCGCGGCACGCTTTGCGTCAGTTGCACCCTTGGCGCGCTTGATCGTTGACCATTTTGAGTGACCAGACATGCACTGAGTATAGGCGAGGGGCTCAGCCCGCTCGCAACATCCGATAGTCGCGTCTCCCTTTGCGCAGGAGGAGCGATCCGTCGTTCAGGCGGCTGAAGCTGCTCCCCAACGCGTTCGGATCGGCGGCGGCATCACCATTGATAGAGATGCCCCCCTGCTCCACGAGGCGACGAGCTTCGCTCTTCGAGGCGGCGAAGCCGACCGCGATCACCAGGTCAATCAGCGTGGCCTCCGCCGCAGAAGGGAGCGGCGCTGTTGGCAACTCCGCGGCGAGGGTGGCGAGTCCGCTCGCATCCAGTGCGCGCGGGTCGCTCCCCCTTCCTTCAGGACCACCGAAGAGGGTCTCCGCAACCTGTCGCGCACGCAACTCCTCGCTCTCCCCGTGAACCAGTGTCGTTACGGCCGTTGCGAGGCGTCGTTGCCCCGCGCGTCCTCCAGGGTTTTTCGCATGCTCTTGGAGAAGGGCGTGGATCGCTGCGCTCTCATCCAACGTGAGGCGCTGCAAGAGCTCCTCAAGCGCTTCGTCCGGCTGATCCATGAAGTACTGGCGGAATGCGTATGGGCTGGTGCGCTCTGCACTGAGCCAGACGGCCCCCTCTGCCGTCTTTCCGAACTTCTCGCCACTCTTTGCGAGTAGCAGCGGGTAGCAGAGGCCGAATGCGAGCGGAGCCCCTTCGCGCCCGTCGCCATCCACGCGACGGATCAGTTCGCTCCCTGCAGTGATGTTCCCCCACTGGTCACTACCACCCATCTGAAGCTCAGCCCCATGGAGTTTGCGCAGCATCAAGAAGTCATAGCTCTGCAACAGCATGTAGCTGAACTCTGTGAAGGAGAGGCCGCCTTCGAGCCGGTTCTTCACGGAGTCTTTGGCGAGCATGTAACTGACCGAGAGGTGCTTCCCCGTGTCGCGAAGGAAGTCGATCATTCCGAGACCACCGAGCCACTCAAGGTTGTCCAGCAGGAGAGCGCCAGATGCGCCAGAGAAGTCGAGGAGCCGGGCGAGTTGCGCGCCTATCGCGCCGCGATTCGCATCCAACGTGGCACGATTAAGGAGATTCCGTTCCGCGGAGCGACCAGACGGATCGCCGATCATCCCCGTTCCGCCGCCCACCAACGCGATCGGGCGGCCACCCGTTAGCTGCAGACGCCGCAGCGCAAGGACGCCCATCAGGTGTCCAACATGGAGCGAATTAGCGCTCGGATCAAAACCGATGTAGGCAGAGATTGCGGGATCTCTTGCCAGACGATCATCGAGCCCAGCGCTCACCTCATGGATGAGACCGCGCTCGGAGAATTCGGCAAGCAGTTTCGAGCGATACGAAGCAACCACGACCCTATGCTACCTTCAGAGAGATGAGCATGGCTGGTTCGAACCGCCCTGAAGGTGCCGGACGAGCGCGACGCCGAACCGGCGGTCTCGCCGTCCTCCTCCCGCTTGCCCTCCTGGCAATCAGCCTCTTCATCGCCACCATTGCCCATTTTGGCATCACCCGCGTCTACGACCGTGTGCTTCTCGACCTGCCAGATCCGCGTGATCTGGATTCAATCGTGCTCGGTGAAAACTCTAGAGTCTTTGATCGCACCGGGACAGTGAAGCTCGCGGATTTCGGCACCGATCTTCGTGAGGCAATCCCTTTTGAGGCCATCCCTGCACACGTGATTGACACAACGACCGTGATCGAAGACAAGACCTACTGGGAGAACGCGGGGTTCGACCCGCTTGGATTCATCGCCGCGGCCCTCGATACGCTCGGCGGTTCAGGGCGCGGCGGCTCTACGATCACTCAACAGCTGGTGCGCGCGATCCTCCTTCCTGAAACAGCCTTCCAGGGGAGCATCTACGAACGGAAGGCAAAAGAGATCATCCAGGCGATTCGACTCACTAAGGAGTTCCCTGAGCGCGCGGGGAAAGAGCAGATCATCACGGCGTACATGAACAACAACTACTACGGGTCGCGCGCGTACGGGATTCAAGCGGCGGCTGCTGAGTATTTTGGGATCACGGATCTCTCGCTCCTCACGCTCGGGCAGGCTGCGGTCCTTGCCGCAATCCCGCAAGCGCCGAGCGAGTATGACCTGCGCAACGTGGCGGCACGCAATGGGAATGGCGTCCTTGAGGTGCCCCTCGACACACCCGTTGCACTCCGCCGAGCCCTCGTGCTTAACCTGTTGCGAGATGCGCGCAATGACGGAATCTTGCTCGAGGATCCAACCGTAACGGATGCCGCGATTGATGCGGCGTTGGTCGAGTCAATCACCCTGATTGAGCCGCCCCTTCGAAAGGTCCGCGCACCACACTTCATCAACATTGTGCGCGAGGCGGCAGCGGCAGTCGTCTGCCCCGATGATTCAGCAGTCTGCACCAAGCTCGACACTGACGGGTATAAGATCACGACCACACTCGACTGGAGTATGCAGCAGAGCGCTGACAAATGGGCGGCGGCCGTCCTCTCCGCTGACGTGGTGGATTACAAGCCGTATCTGCAGAGCCTCGGAATACCCAAGCCAACCGACTGGCTCAAGAAGATTCGAGGGTCAAACATTCACAACGCGGCGATCGCGACCATGGATGCACGAACTGGCGACATTCTCGCATACACGGGCTCGGCCAATTTCTATGCCGAATCTAACTCGCCTGCCTTCCAACCCCAGTACGACGTGCTGAAGGCATATCGTCAGCCTGGCTCGGCGATTAAGCCGATCATCTATGCCTACGCGCTTCAAGAGCGAGCGATCACACCAGCCAGCCTCTTCATGGATGTACCTGTCGACTTTGGTGAGGGATGGACACCCGGAGAGTGGGACAACCTCGAACGCGGTCCAGTGCGCATGCGCCATGCGCTGCAAGGTTCGCTGAACATTCCAGCTGTTAAGACAGCGCTGCGCACCGGGGCTGATCGAATCTGGAACGACATGCGGAGCGGCGTCTTCAAGTTTCTTGGCGATGACAACTACGCTGGCGCATCCATCGCGATCGGCACACTTGAGTCCCGCTACGTGGACGTGCTCTCCGCATACAGCGCACTTGCGAGCAAGGGCGACGCAGTGCCAAGACGCTACGTGTTGCGAATCGAGGATCGCAACGGAGAACTGATCTGGAAGGCGTCGAGCCCAGAGAGTGAGCGACGGAGCGTGATGGAACCCGCGGTGGCTGAGGTGATCACGAACATCATCGCCGCGAACACCGATCCATCGCAAAACCCTGTGTGGGCATCTCGTCGTTTGATCGCTGAGAACGGGAAGCGCCGGCCTGCAACCATGAAGACGGGGACTACAGATCAGGCGAAGGATCTTGCTGCCTTCGGCTATCTTGCGGCGCCAGCGGACCCGAATGCACAACACCTTGTCACAGGGGTGTGGACAGGCAACTCGGATGCTTCACCAACCACCGTCCTCTCGCTTTCGGCGGCGGGTGGTCTCTGGCAGTCGTATTTCACCGAGATCACACGCAACCTCCCGATCGCTCGATTCCCAGAGCCAGAGGGCGTTGAGAAGATCGTCATCGATGCCCATACGGGTGAACTCCCTGGTCCATGCACCACGATGACAGTTGAAGAGTACTTCCTTCCGGGAACCGCTCCGACAACTTCCTGCAGCAGCTACCGCACGCTTGACATTGATCAGGCCACAGGGCTCTTGTGGGATAGCGGCTGCTCGGGACCGCAGATCAGCAAGGAGTTCATGGATCTTAGCCTCCTAGAAGCGGAGTGGCCAACCTGGCAAGCAGCAAACATTGAATGGGCCGAACGTGCGCGATTAGGGATCAACATCGAGGGGGGAGCAAAGCTGGGGAAGACGACCTACTTCTACGAGTCCTATTGGCGGCCACTCGGAAACACATGGGGTGGCGAGATCGCGCCGACACGCTCGTGCCTCTCTCCCCTTCCCCTCCCCTAAAGGATCGCGATCGTTACTCCGTCCCGACCAGACGCATCAGCATCTCGCACCTCACGAACCTCAGGCAACTCCCGCAGGCGTCGCCGCACCGCATCCCGTAACGCGCCTGTGCCCACGCCATGAATGATCTCGAGACGGTCACCCCCGGCGAGTAGCACCGCATCAATCCTTGACTCTAGGGCCGCAAGCGCATCTTCAACGCGTGCACCTCGAAGATCGAGACGTGCGGTTGCATCAGCGGAAGCCTGGGGTTGAACCACAGATCCTCGACGCGATGCTGCCTTGCCGAGGACTCCCGTAATCTCGTGCTCTTCAACGGTGATGCGCATCCCCCCAAGGGCGATGACCAGTCTCCCACCGCTCAAGCGCTCCACGACCTCGCCGCGTACGCCACTGTACAGTTGGACGTCATCGCCAATCTCAGCCGACTCATTCCTGTGCTCGGTCGATGAGTCGACACCGGGAGGCTGGCTATACGGCGCGAGCGCTTCAGAAAGGGCGGCCTCTGCATCAAGAACCGCAGGGGTAAGCGCCCCGTCGTTGAGGGCAGCACGCAGTCGTTCAACATGTGCCAGAAGTTGCTCGGCTGAGGCCAGGGCATCCGCACTGGCTCGCTGGCGAGCGTCGCGCAACTCACTCTCTGCGAGCCTCCGTATCGCCACGGCCTGCTGGAGCGACTCATCTGCACGTTGTTGGAGTGCCTCAGCAACACGCTGCGCCTCACGTGCAGCCTCGCGTGCCTCTGCAGCAGCAGTGAGTGACGCATCGAGCGCTACCCCTTGATCGCTCCGCCGCGCTTGCCCCGCATCCAGCAGATGGGCTGGAAGGCCGAGTCGTTCGGCAATCGCAAACGCCTGCGAGCCGCCTGGGGTGCCAACAAGGAGTCGGTACGTTGGCCGCAACGTGGCGAGGTCAAACTCGACGGCGCCGTTGACAACTCCGTCCGTGACATGCGCGTACTGCTTCAACTCCGCATAGTGACTTGTTGCCAAGAGGCGCATCCCACGACGTCGAAAGTCATCAATGATTGCGGCAGCGAGCGCCGCCCCTTCCGCGGGGTCAGTGCCCGCTCCCGCTTCATCAAGAAGAATCAGATCGCCGGCCTCTGCCGCTCGATGGATCCGCAAGATCGAGGTCAAGTGTCCCGAGAAGGTGGAGAGGCTCTGCGCGATCGACTGGTCGTCACCGATGTCCGCCCAAAGACCACCTGTAGGCGGTATCCCAGAGCCGGCATCGGCGGGTATAGGGAGGCCAGCGTGGTGTGCCGCGATCAGGAGACCAACGGTCTTGAGGGCGACCGTCTTACCACCCGTGTTTGGGCCAGTGATGAGGAGTACGCGCTGGCTGTCACTAAGTTCAAGGTCAATGGGAACCGCTCCGCCGAGCAGGAGCGGATGACGTGCACGGAGAAGCGTGAGGTGGTCATCAGTTCGCGTTGCTGCAAAGTTCCAATCAGCCTCTGCCGCAAGATCAGCTGTTGCACGGGCCAGATCGATGTGCGCAAGGAGCGCAACCGTTCCGCGCAGTGGTACAGCCTCTCCGCCTACTAGCGCGCTCAGGGTGGCGAGGATCCGCGCCTCCTCCCCCTGCACAGCCGCCTCAGCCTCACGCGCAGCGTTCCCAAGTTCAACGACCTCAAGGGGCTCGACCCAAATCGTTTGACCCGTCGCACTCGTATCGTGGACGATCCCCGGAACCTTTGACTTTGCCTCCGCACGGACTGGGAGCACGTACCGCCCGTTGCGAAGGGTGACGATTGGCTCCTGCAGATGTGGGCTGTACGCCTTTGCATGGGCAAGCCCTTCAAGGCGTGTCCGTAGCCGCTCAAGTGCGCCGCGATGATTAGCGCGAAGACCTCCCAGAAGCGGAGACGCATTGTCTGAGAGCGTCCCGTCAGGCAGGATCGCCTGCTCAAGTCGCCCGCGCAGCGTCCTGCTCAGGGTGATCTCATCGGCGACTCGCACCAGCGCTGGCCCTCCGTTTGCCAGTTCCCCTTTGAGCCGTTCTGCCACCCGAAGCGTTTCGGCAACTGCAAAGAGCGCGCCGCCATCAAGGACGCCCCCCTTCTCCGCGCGATCGAGCGCGGGACGAAGATCCGCGGCGCCACCCACGTGTGGATCCACGCCTCGTTGACGGATCGCCGTGATCTCCTGCGTCAACTCGCGTCTACGCGTCGCCATCGCATCGCCGAGCGCGGGGCGCATGGCGAGAGCACGCTCACGGGAAGGGGCGAAGCCACATTTCACCGCGATCAGCGAGAGGAGCGCACTCCATTCCAGGCGCTGGAGAGAGCGCTCGTCATACGGCGGTCGCGTTGCTCTCATCTCGCCCCTATGGGCGGAGGATCTGCTGCAACTCGCTCGGCAGGCCAGCGCCGAGAAGTGACCAGAGGAGCGGGTAGATCGTTTCGCGCAGCAGGCCCGCCGCCTGCGACCCCTGAGCCGCCTTCGACACCTCAGCGATCGGATCTGGGAGGCCGCTCACGCCCGCCAACGCGCTCAGGAGTATGAGAAGCACGCCGAAAATCAAGAGTCCCTGCAGAAGTCCGAGGGCCGCGCCAAGTGCGTCATCGAGGAGACCGAGTCGAATGGTGCGCAAGACTCCACGAAGCACGTTGCCGAGAATCCAAGAGAGGAGACCGAGAAAGATCCACGACGCTCCAACCAAGATCAGAAGGCTTACTAGCACTTCATCGGCATCCGGAAGTACCTGTGAGATCAGGCTTGCGAGTGGCCCTCTCCCCTGTGCCGCAAGGAATATACCTGCGATCGCCGCAAGCGTTGACACGATCATTCGTGCCGCGCCAGTGCGCCATCCAGACCACACGGCGATCACGATGCCGAAGAGGACGATCGCGTCGGCCGCAACCGTGAGGCTCACTCTGCCTCAGCCCCGCGCACCCGCGTCGCGTACCTCTTTCCAGCGCCTGTGGTGAACTTCGCAAGCTGGTCGCTGATCGCTTCGTCGAGTCCTGTTGCCTGTGGAGGCTGGAAGGTGAAGCGGAGCCCCACAGAGCGCTCGCCCTCAGCCAATCCAGTGCCAGAGAAGAGATCGAAGAGTTCAACACGTACAGCGAGAGGAACAGTCTCACGTGCGAGTGCCACAAGGTCTCCAACCGCTACACGGGCAGGAGCCGCAAGCGCGACGTCACGTTGAACCGGAGGTGTGGTTGGCGGCAGAGTGACTTGGCGCACCTTCGGCAGGCCAGCGCGCAGTCCGCGTAGGGCAAACTCAGCGAGGATGAAACGCGGTGCCTCGCGCCACTCTGGGGCTCCCGGATGGAGCTCGCCCACGAGGCCAGCGATTCCGTCTCCCCCAATGCGCGCGGAGCGCCCTGGGTGCAACAGCGTGCCGTCGCCATCCACGGCCAGTGGCAGAAAACGAGATGTGGTATCCGTGACGACTGTGAGCAACGTGATCACTCGCTTCATCTCATTGAGATCCCAAACTCGCGGCCTCTCCCCTGGCGCCGCAGCGCCCATCTCTCCCCATGCGATGATTGCGAGTCGTGTCCACTCTTGTGGACCGCCGCTCCCGCCACCGTACCCGCGACCGACTTCGAAGAGGGCGCCGCTTTGCGCACCATAGCGAATGTTTGCTTCTGCACGGTCAAGAAGGCTCGGCAAGAGTGAGCGCCGCAATCGATCGTGATCTACGGAGAGCGGATTTGCGAGTGTCAGGAGCGCACTGCTCGCAGCACCTTCGCGCTCAGCGAGCTCCCCACTGACAAGGTTGATCGGCTCCGCATGTCGATCGCTCAGCGCTTCAGACACGAGTGCGTGGGTGACCGCCTCGCTCGCCCCTACGGCGGCAAGTTGTGCGCGCACGAGATCTCGCAGCGTCGTTGGCTGTGGGCGGTAGCTAGGAAAGTCTCGACCAGGGAGCGTTGGCGGAATCTGGTCATAGCCAAAGAGGCGAGCGACCTCTTCCGCGATATCCGCTTCAAACTCAATGTCACGCCGCCACGCGGGTATGGTTGCAAGTAGGAGACTCCCCTTTTCCGCGTTTACGGTTCGTGTCCGTGTCACCTGGACTGGCGATGCCTTGGTTACGTCAGTGCACTGAATGCCAATGGCGGCGAGCAGTGATGCCTGCTTTTCACTCGAGATCTCAACGCCAAGAAGTGACCGGACGCGAGCGGGTCGGAACGGGAGTGTTCGCAACCTACCGATCGCCTTCGGATCGCTATCGAGCGAACCCGCGCGTACGCTCCCTCCAGCCCATGCACTGATCAGCGCTGCAACCTGCTCAGCGGCTAGCGGTGCCAAATCGAGCTCTTGCCCGCGTTCGAAGCGGTGTGAAGCTTCGGAACGAAGGCTGTGCCGCTGGGCGCTGCGGCGGATAGAGGTCGGTGCGAAGACGGCGCTCTCAATGATCACGCTGTTTGTCTGAGCCCCTACCTCACTTGATGCTCCCCCCATCACTCCTGCAAGAGCGAGGGCGCCACGCTCATCCGCAATCACAAGGTCACTCCCATCAAGCGTTCGTGAGACATGATCCAACGTCTCAAGTGTCTCTCCACGCTTCGCCAACCGGACATGGATCGTGCTGCCAACCGCGCGACGATCAAAGGCATGCGTCGGCTTCCCAAGTTCGAGCATGATGTAGTTCGTGGCGTCCACCACATTTGAGATCGAACGGAGGCCCGCCGTCTTCAATCGCATCTGCACCGCATCTGGGGCAGCGCCGACCTTGACGCCATCAACGATACGAAGCACAACTCGCGGGGCGAGTCCTGCATCATCCACCGAGAGTGATAGCCCGTGGCTCGCCTTCTCTCCGGACTCTCTGATGCTGCGTGTGTGATAGCTCACAGGGGCACCGGTGATCGCAGCAACCTCACGCGCCAGCCCAAGGATCGACAGAAGATCGCCACGGTTCGGCTTCACATCAACGTCGATGACGTCTTCGCCGAGATAATCACTGAGTGGCGCACCAAGCGGGGCCTTTGCGTCGAGGATCAGAATGCCGTCACCGTCATCTGTGGCATCGAGCTCTGCGCCAGAGCAGAGCATCCCTTCAGAAGCGACTCCCATCTTCTCGGCACGCTCGATCGTGCGGCCATCTGGCATCAGGGCGCCGACCAGCGCCACAGGGACGCGTTGACCGGCGGCGATGTTGCGTGCACCGCATACGACTTCCAACACCTGATCCTTCCCAACACGCACCTTCGTCAACTGCAACCGGTCAGCGCGTGGGTGTGGTCCGACTTCAAGGAGTTCGCCTACGACCATCTTGTTCCAAGCGCCCCCCCAACGCTCGACGCTTCGTACCTCAAGGCCACGCAGCGTTAACGCATCAGCAAGCTGCTCAGGGGTCAGCTGTACATCCACGAGCTCTCGCAGCCAGGAGATCGGGACCCTCATCGCAAGCCTCGCAGGAGGCGCAGATCGTTTTCAAGCAGCGCGCGAAGGTCTGGGATCCCGTGACGCAGCATGGCGATGCGCTCCACGCCGAGTCCGAAGGCGAAACCTTGGTGCTCCTCGGGATCGATGCCCCCGTTCTCCAAGACGATCGGGTGCACCATCCCCGCACCAAGGATCGTCATCCAGCCGTCCCTTGAGCCGTCCCACGAGACATCGACGGCGACCGAAGGCTCTGTGAACGGGTAGTAGCCGGGGCGAAAGCGAGTGCGCGTTCCTGGACCGAACAGCCCCCGAGCAAGTTCATCCAGAATCCCCTTTAGGTCGGCGAGCGTCGTTCCGCGATCAACGAGCAGCCCCTCCACCTGATGAAACTCAAACCCGTGGCTCGCATCCACCGCTTCGTATCGGTAGCAGCGCCCAGGAAGGATGACTCGAATCGGCGGCTCGATCGTGCGCATCGTTCGAATCTGGCCTGGCGACGTATGGGTGCGGAGGAGACGGCCTGGCTCACGCAGGTAGAGCGTGTCCCACAAATCTCGAGAAGGGTGGTCCTCCGGTATGTTGAGCAGCTGAAAGTTTGTGACATCGTCTTCAACTTCCTGACCCTCCACAACCGTAAATCCGAATGAACCCATGATCTGTGCAATCGCCGAGATCGTCTCCGGGATCGGATGAAGGGAGCCGAACGCTGGAAGTGGACCCGGTGTTGTTGCATCTTCAGTTTCACTGGCGATGCGCGCGGAAAGTTCAGCGGCTCCCGCAACGGTGCGACGAGACTCCAGGGCCGATTCAATCGCCGCGCGTACCTCATTTGCAAGTGCGCCGATCTTCGGGCGATCGTCTGCAGAGAGTGAACCGATCCCCCGCAGCAGATCAGTCAACGCCCCCTTCTTTCCCAACAGCGAAGTGCCGAGGTCATCAAGGTCTGCGAGTGATGTGGCGGCCTCAATCTTCGCTGTGGATTCATCCTGAAGGGTACGAAGCTGCTTCTCGAGTGCCGCAAGCTCCACGGCTGCGACCTAGCGCGTCAGGCGCGCTTCGCTACGTCCGCGACTGCAGTGAAGGCCGCAGCATCGCGAACGGCGAGGTCAGCCAACATTTTCCGGTCAATGGCAACGTTGTTGCGCTTCAAACCGGCGATAAAGACAGAGTACGAGAGACCGTTCAGCCGAGCTGCCGCGTTCACGCGGTGAATCCAGAGCTCACGCATCTGGCGCTTTCGCTGCTGTCGGTCGCGTGTGGCGTACGCAAGCGCGTGGAGGAGGGCTTCGCGGGCAGGCCGAATAAGCTTGGATCGCGTGCCGCGACGGCCGGAGGCAGCCTCAAGCAGGCGCTTATGGCGCTTATGCCCAGCTACTCCGCGCTTTACTCGTGCCATGCGCTCTCCCCTTCCTTAACTCAGCCGCCGTAGGGCAGCAGTCGCGAGATCTGGTTGTGATGCGTGCGTCCAAGCACCGCCTTGCCCGCGTAGCGGCGGATGCGGCGTTGTGATTTGATTTCTAGGTGGTGGCCACGCCAGGCCATGACGTGGATCGGCTTCCCAGAGCCCGTGAAGCCGATGCGCTTCGAGGCCCCCTTGTGCGTCTTCATCTTCGGCATGTCACTCCCCTTCGGGTGAACTGGCGGTTGGTTCGGGTAGCGTAGCGGAACTCGGGGCAGATGGCTCACGACCCTTCGCCTTGGGCAGCGCAAGGAGCTGAATCGAGAGGAAACGCCCCTCAAGGAGCGGAGGGCGCTCAAGTTGGGCAACATCGGCGAGCCCCTCCGCAACCCGGGTGAGGATCGCACGGCCGATCTCTGGATGGGTCGCCTCACGGCCACGGAACTTGACCGAGAACTTGACCCTATCCCCCGCCAAGAGGAACTTATGGGCCTGGCGGATCTTCGTCAGAAGGTCAGCCTCGCCAATCTTGGGGGTGCAGCGGAGCTCCTTTAGTTCAACGATCTTCTGCCGCTTCTTCGAGTCCTTCTCCTTCTTCTGCAATTCGTACTTGTATTGACCGTAATTCAGGTACTTGCAGACGGGCGGGGCCGACGTTGGAGCGACCTCGACAAGGTCGAATCCGCGCTCCTGTGCCTGTCGGAGTGCTTCGTGTGTGGGGAGGACTCCCAGCTGGTTGCCGTCTTCATCAAGGACGCGCACTTGCGGTACGCGGATTTGCAGATTGATGCGCAGGTCCTTAATCGGCTACACCCTCACAATCGTCTAGGCCAAACCACACGGAGAACTTCCGCGGGAGCTGCCATCGTAGCACCTCAACAAAAGGGGGCTGCCCGAGGCTCGTCTCACGAGACGCTTCGTGACGACACAAGTGCAGCGAGCCTCGCCGCGAGCGCATCCCAGCTGGTCGCTGGCTCCTGGCTCCCATCTCGCCAGCGTGGCGCAGCACCGCCCGCCTCGATCTCCTTATCACCAAGGACTAGCATCAGCGGCACCTTCTGCTCTTGCGCAAGGCGAATCTTGTTCTGCATGCGATTCGACGAATCATCAATGCTCACGCGAATCCCTACGCGGCGCAAGATCTCGGCACCAGCCTTGGCTGCATCAAGATGGCGATCCGCAATGGGGATAATCACCACCTGTTCAGGTGAAAGCCAGAGTGGGAGTGCTCCCGCGAAGTGCTCAACGAGGATGCCGATAAAGCGCTCCAGTGAACCGTAGATAGCGCGGTGGATTGCGATCGGTCGGACGCGTTCCCCCGCCTCATCAACATACTCAAGATCGAAGCGCTCAGGGAGCATGGCGAGATCAACTTGGATGGTTGCAGTCTGCCATTCACGTCCAAGGGCATCGCGAACAATGATATCTATCTTCGGTGCGTAGAACGCACCATCTCCTGGGCTAAGGCGCCAGACGGCGCCCGACCGCTTAAGCGCCGATTCAATCATCAACTCTGCCTTCTCCCAAAGCTTCGGATCACCGAGCGCTTTGGCAGGTTTCGTCGAGAAGACAAATTCAACGGGGAGATCAAACCAACCGTAGACCGTAGCGACCTCGCCGAGCAGCGCGTCAATCTCGCTTTCGATCTGATCTGGCCGTACATAGATGTGCCCATCATCCTGGATGAAGTGACGCACGCGGGTCAGGCCGCTCAGAGTTCCAGACAGCTCATTGCGGTGGAGACGGCCATACTCGGCGAGTCGCAGTGGAAGATCACGGTAGCTCCGCGTCTTTGTCTTGTAGATGACGGTGCTTTCGGGGCAATTCATCGGCTTCAGGCTGAACTCTTCACCCTCTGACTCAATGATGAACATATTCTCGCGGTAGAGGTCCCAGTGCCCAGACTTCTCCCAGAGGCGCTTGCTCACAATGATCGGCGTGGAGATCTCCTGATACCCGCGCGCATCTTGGAGTTCGCGCATCGCCCCTTCAAGGGTGCGCCAGAGGAGTTGCCCCTTGGGGTGCCAGAAGGCGCTCCCCGGTGATACGTCATGGAATGAGAAGAGATCGAGCGCAACGCCGAGTCGACGATGATCCCGCTTCTTCATCTCCTCGCGGCGCCAGAGGAATTGCTCCAACTCTTCTTGCGTGTCCCACGCGGTTCCATAGATGCGCTGCAGCGCAGGTCGGTCGCTCTTGCCGCGCCAGTACGCGCCAGCCACCGAGAGGAGTTTGTACGGACCGATCTTCCCGGTGCTCTCAACGTGCGGGCCGCGACAGAGATCCTGGAATTCGCCATGTGTGTACGTGGTCACACTCGGTACTGGCTGTCCGGATGCCGTTGCGTTCGCTGCAAGATCGTCCAAGATCTCAACTTTGAGCACCTGATCCGCTTTAACGAGTGAGGCACGCAAGTCGCCAAACGTATGCTCCTGCAGTTTGAACGTGTGGTCCGCGGCGATGCTCTTCGCCATCTCCGCCTCAATTGCAGCGAGATCCTCCGGCGTGAGCGTGCGTTCGAGAAGGAAGTCGTAGTAGAAGCCGTCGATGATCGCTGGGCCGATGCCAAGTTTGACCCCCGGGAAGAGGCGCATCACCGCCTCGGCCATCACGTGTGCGGCCGAGTGACGCATGCGGCCGAAGTGGTCGGCAGCGCCAGCGTCTAGGAGTTCGTCGGCTGATCCGCGCACAGGGGCGGCGAGGAGCTCCTCCTCTTGTACCGCCTGGACCGCGTCGTCAGCCATTCGTCGCTTCCCTGCCTCCTCGGGCTAATGGTGGGCGGTGCAGGACTCGAACCTGTGACCTCAGCCATGTCAAGGCTGCGCTCTAACCAACTGAGCTAACCGCCCAAGGTCTCAGAGGATAGCCGATACACTCCCCGCCAATGAGCAACGCAGGCAGTGAGCCCCAGGTGAGACGATCGGCCAACGGGCCGTTGATCGTGAGCGTCGGCGACCTCATTGATGAGATTGCCGTTCGCCTCACTGCCCCGTGGCGACGCGGCAGTGACGCCGCGGCGCAAATCACTCGTCGACGCGGCGGTAGTGCCGCCAATGTGGCCGTTGCAGCCGTGGCCGCAGGTGGCCGTGCTCGGTTCCTTGGAGCGATTGGAAGTGATGCCACAGGCAACGCTCTAGAGGCGGCGCTCCTTGCCGCCGGTGTCGAACCACTTCTCCAGCGCTCAGGCAGGAGCCCATCAATCATCGTGATCGTTGAGCCCGATGGGGAACGAACCATGCTTCCAGATCGTGGGGTGGCGACAAGCCTGCAACACCCAGGTCCCGAGTTGCTCCGTGGGGCTGCTTGGCTTCACGCTCCCGCCTATTCGTTGATGGGTGAGCCTCTGGCAACCACCATGCTGCGCCTCTTTCAGGAGGCAGGCGAGAGCGGCATACCGAGTTCGCTCGATGCCTCCTCGGTTGGAGCGCTCACCGCCTGGGGTCCAGACGAGAGCCGAGCGCGCTTCGCTGCAAGTGGCGCATCGCATCTCTTCGCGAATGAAGAAGAGGCGGATTACCTTGATCTCCTCCAGTCGCCCATCGCAGGCATGACACTGATCGTTAAGCGTGGCGCTGGTCATGCCGACGTGCGCGCCGCCAGTGGCGAGGTGCTCGCCTCAGTCGCCGCAGCTCCGATAGCAGGATCGATTGATTCCACGGGTGCTGGTGATGCTTTCGCAGGGGGCTTCCTTGTTGCTCGTGCAAGCGGTGATTCATGGGAGGATGCCTTGTACCAGGGCCATCGTTCGGCGCGCGCGCATCTGCAGCAGCAAGAGGGGGGATGACGTGCAGGTAAGGATCTCACAAGAGGTTGCTGACGCTCTCGCGTCGGGTCGCGCCGTGGTTGCGCTTGAGTCCACCATCACCTCAAACCTCGGGCTGCCCGCACCCCACAACCGAATCTGCTTCGACCGCGTGAATGCCGCCATACGAGCGGTAGGAGCCGTCCCTGCCCTCACTGGGCTTCTTGATGGCACGCTCATCGCGGGCGTTGAACCGAGCGAGGAGGATCGTCTCCTCAACGCTTCCGTGAAGCTTGCCGAGCGAGATATCCCCGCCGCGATCTCACAGCGTCTCCCCGCCGGGGTCACCACCGTCTCCGCAACGGTGGCGATCGCGCACCTTAGTGGAATCGCGATCTTTGCGACGGGTGGCATTGGCGGCGTACATCGTGGCGCAGAAGATAGCTTTGATGTCTCTTCCGATCTTGGCGCGATGGCGCGACACCCAGTTGCGGTTGTGAGCGCGGGCGCGAAAGCCTTTCTCGATCTTCCGAAGACCCTTGAAGTCCTTGAGACGCTCGGTGTTCCCGTGGTCGGTTATCGAACGAACGACTTCCCCGCCTTCTGGAGTCGCAGCAGTGGGCTTCCGATCGCTCATCGCGCGGAGAACCCGCGAGAAGTTGCCGCAATGATGCATGCCGCACGAGCCATCGGATGGGGTGGCGGACTTCTGATCGCCAACCCAATCCCAGAAGCGAGCGAGATCCCAGCGGATGAGATCGCGGTCGCGATTGAGAAGGGTCTTGCCGCAGCGGAGGCCGCAGGTGCACGAGGCCCAGCAGCAACGCCAAGAATTCTCGCGGCGATCGCCGATGCAACTGCCGCGCGCTCCATCCCCGCCAACCTTGCACTCGCGGAGTCCAATGCCTCGCTCGCCGCAGCAATCGCGGTTGCGGCCGCAGAGGGGGAGGTTACGACGCGCTAGAGCTCCCTACGCGGCGCGGCCCGCGTACGATTGAGAGCAAGGCAACCACGACAATGGTCAGCCCGACGCCGAGGAGCGTGTTCGTTGCCCCAAAGGTGTCGGCGATCGGCCCCACGGCGATGATCGGGACAAAGCTGCCAAGGCTGACGAGCATGTTCAACACGCCGAAGACTCGCCCACGTACTTCAACTGGTAGCTCTTCCTGGAGCGCTGTCTGTGCTGGAATCGCGACGAGTCCATACGCTGCGCCTGCAAAGTACGCGATGAAGATCACCGTGGCGAGTGCTGAAGCACCAGTGCTGACCGGAAGTCCTCCGATGGTACTAGCGCCATCAGAGATCGCCGCACTGATAGGTTCCGCGAGCGCAAGAAGTGCAAGGCCGGCTCCAACCCCGAAGAGACCGCCTTCAATGAGTCTCCTTCGAGAGACGGCCTTCCCCCAGCTATTGAGCGTCAAGATTCCCGTGACCACCCCAAGTCCAATTGGCAAGACGATCAGCCAGAAGTCACGCGCTCCAAGGCCGAGAGCATCGGCAACATAATCGGGCCCGAGTACGCCCATGAGGCCAACGACACTTGCTGCGATCGCTAGGTAGAGGAGCGACCAGCCGACAGATCCGTGTGCGCGAATGTATCGCAAGCCCTCGACGAGTTCAGTGGTAGTGGTGCGAGTGCTGCTACGAGTGGAGCCAATCAGTCCGTCCGCGTGTGCGTTCGGTGGCGCGGAGGGGAGTCCAATGCAGAGTAGTCCAGCAAAGAGAAAGAGGATCGCCACGAGGATGATTGAGGCCTCAGGCCCTGCAATTCGCACGACAGCAGGTCCAATAAGCGCGAAGCCGAGCGCGAACGCAGCGTTGAGCGTAAAGGTGAAGAGGCCGTTCGCTGACGTTAACTGGTCGCGTCGAACCAGCATGGGAATCATCGCAAGTTCGGCTGGGGCAAAGATGGTGGTCATGAAGCTCGCGAATATGTTCAAGAGCAGCACGATGCCGAGAGAGTCCACGCTGCCGAGCATCAGGAAGAAGGCTATGGCACGGGAAAAATTCGCAACGATAAGTACCAGCCGCTTATCGAGGCGGTCCACCCAGACGCCAGAGATTGGGGAGAGTGCGACTGCAGGGACGAGGAAGCTCAAAAAGAGCAAGCTCAACGCCGACGTCGACCCGCTTCGCTCTGCCACAAGCACCGTGAGCCCGTAGAGGACGACATTCCCGCCGATCTGGGTGAGAAGTTGGGCGATCCAGAGGCGGAGGAATGCTCCGTTGCGGAGCACTCCAACATCTGGTGGCCGCTGGAAGTCTGGAATCTCCTTCGTGATCTGCGGTTCGCTCACCAGTCCTCCTCAACCGACCCCTTTGGCCCAATGGTGCCCCCGGCCGGAATCGAACCGACGACGCCCGCCTTAGGACGGCGGCGCTCTATCCACTGAGCTACGGGGGCTCGAGGAAGATGGTAGCCCAGCCCCGCGTGGGAGAATACGACGATGGAGCCCCAGCCGATCACCCTGTACACGCGTCCCGAGTGCAAACTCTGCGACGAGGCGCGAGGCGCCCTACGCGCCGTGCTCGCGGCCTCCCCGCTCCCCCCTACCGTTCGAGAGATCGATATCGAGCAGGATCCGGCCCTTCATCAACGTCTGCTCACGGATATTCCAGCGATTGAGTACCGCGGCGCGCTTCTGCCACTGGCTACGAGTCGGCTACGGATTGAGTCGTTTCTCGCAGATCTCGAGAGTCGCGTGTGACCAGTGTCTGAGATCAGCCTGCTCACCGCCATTCTCGCGGGCGCGCTCAGCTTCCTCTCGCCATGTGTCCTCCCGCTCGTCCCCGCGTATCTAGGCCGCATGTCAGCGCTCAGGGGTGAAGAGTCTCCACTTCTACATGCCACTCTCTTTGTGGGTGGATTCACATCACTCTTCACACTTCTCGGTCTCGGCGCCGCATACGCTGGCGGTGCACTCGCAGGGCTGCTCCCTGCGATCCAGCTCCCGCTTGGGGTTGCAGTGATCGTCGGCGGGCTTCACCTGGCGGGTTTCGTGCGCATCCCAATACTGGATCGCGGCGTTGCTCCACGTGCTGTGCGCGCCGCTGGCCGCTCTGGAAGCATTCTCCTTGGCCTCGCCTTCGCTGCAGCATGGACGCCATGCATCGGCGTCGTCCTTGGCTCAATCCTTGCGCTTGCTGCGACATCAAGCGATCCTCTCGGCGCAACTGCACTCCTATTGAGCTACAGCGCCGGGCTGGGGCTCCCATTCATCCTGATCGCAGGTATCGCCGCACGCGGTGACAAACGGACTCCGCGGATCCTCTCCTCGCTCCGACGCGGCACTGGCACCGCCGGTCGACTCGGTGGGGCTCTCGTCGCCCTCATCGGAGTCGCGATCGCTGCTGGGCTCCTTCCACAGTTCGCGCGCTATCTTCCTGGACTGCCCGGGCTCTAGGCGTGGCGATGATCGGACCATTCCCGCGTCGCGCACTCGCTCGCATCGCCGTCGTCGCGATCGGCATTGCGATCCTCCTCGGACTCGCTGGGACCAGCGTCCCAATCCCTGGATCGTCAGGCACCGGCTTCAACGAGCGAGGGCAGTACGTGATCGACCCCGATACGAGTGGTCCGCTGCTTGGCAGCCAGTTCCTCATCCCCCCGAACCAGCCTTCGGCGGACGGAGAAACCTACGGTGATCTGATCGCATCGCGGCGTGTAGCGGGACTAGAAGGTCCGCGGCTGATCATCGTCGATTTCTTTGCCACCTGGTGCCCACCGTGCCAACAGGAAACCCCGACGCTCAGATCACTCGACCGTGCCTATCGCGACGAGGGACTCCTCCTCGTCGGGATCTCCGTGCAAGAGTTACGCGAAACCGTTCGGGGGTACGCGGAACGCTATGAGATTGAGTATCCAATCCTTCTCGACGTTGATGGAGCGCTCTTCCGCGCCGCTCTGGCGGGTGGACTCCCAACCAAAATCCTGCTTGATGCGGAGGGTCGCGTCCTGCAGGTTCTCCCTCGCCCGTTTACGCCAGAGGACGGACCTAATCTGATCGCCCCGCTCCTACGCGTTCCGTAGGGCTACTCGGCGATAAAGCGGAATCGATCTCGATCCTGTTCAACGCGCCCGAGCGGCGCATTTAGTTCATGACTCTGAACGACCAGCCACTGGTGCGCGGCCGCCTCAGCAAAGATTGCGCTCTTTGCGTCAACTGAGATCCATGCCGCATCATCAAACGCGGTTACCCATCGCGGATTCGCCTGCCACGGACGCATGAAGAGATCCCCCATGAAGAGGAGCGTTCGCTCTCGTCCCCGAATGATGGTCGCTTGAGATCCAGGAGTGTGTCCACCGAGAAGCCGCAGCTCAACCTCGGGGAGGAGCTGGCGCCGATCAAGAAACGCATCTGGGGGCGAGTCAACAAAGAGTCTCGCGAGAAGCGGCTGATCGTAGGCGGCACGCGCGCGAGAAGATGGTTTCGCCACGGCGTCAATCTCTGCCTGCGGCGCAACGATCCTTGCACGCGGGAAGGCGGCGGTCCCGCCGCTCCCGGTGAGCCCGCCTGCGTGGTCGCGGTGCAGGTGACTGGGCACCACGTAGCGAAGGCCATCAGGATCTAGCCCTGACGCGATCAACGCGTCACGCGCACTGACCGAATGAATCTCGTCGCTCTCGCGACGCTCCCCTGCCGGGATTGCACCAGTCTCGAGAAGGGCGGCTCCAGTTGGTGTACGGATATGGAGTGTGTTCAGAGATTGAAGGAGTCGCGAAGCTGTGTCGATCTCATCGCGCACGAGTGGCTCCCAGGTTGTGCGCGGGACTGGCCCGAAGATGGCACCAGCATCGCTGCGAAACGCCCCGATCTGCAAGAGGTCAACGCTGACGGAACCGAGTTCAATCGTTCGAACCGGTCGAACGCCGGTCCCCTCCGGGTTCAGCATCACTACGGTCGTTCGGTCTCGCGGCGTGTCGCGTCGAAATCCACATGGATCGCCGACGCGGTCGGTTCGGTCTGCCCTTGGTAACGACTGCGAAGCTCTTTGCTGCCGTACGGCTGCTCGACATCGCTCGACATGCGATGGAAGGAGATCTGTCCGATCTTCATGCCCGGGTAGAGGGCAATGGGAAGTCGCGCCACATTCCCGAGCTCTAGGGTGAGATTGCCAACCCAGCCTGGATCCACATACCCAGCGGTGGAGTGGATCAGAAGCCCGAGGCGACCGAGAGAAGACTTCCCATCGAGACGCCCAAGGAGATTGTTGCCGACACTGATGCGCTCAAGCGTCTGCCCCAAGACAAACTCGCCAGGGTGAAGCATGAAGCGCTCCTCCTCCGACACGACCTCAAGGTCAGTGAGCTCGGGCTGTTCAGCACGCGGGTCAATGTACCCATACCGATTGTTGCGGAAGACACGAAAGATGCGATCAAGGTGCAAGTCAATGGAGGCCGGCTGCACATCGCGATCATCAAACGGGGCGACCTCAATCTCGCCTGAGGCGAGTGCGGCACGGAGATCGCGATCGGAGAGTACGCTCACGCCTCGCTCTCCACACTCGCTCGGCGACGGCGTTTTCCGCCCCCAGCACCCTTCTCCTCAACGAGCGCATCAACCTCCCGCTTTAGCGTCGACAGATCTTCAAATGACTGGTACACACTTGCAAATCGGATGTAGCCGATCTGATCGATCTCGCGAAGCGCTGCCATCGCGAGCGCGCCGATTCGTGACGTTGAGATCTCCGTGACCCCTGTCGCGCGGATCTGTGCCTCGATCGCCTCCATCGCACGTTCGGGAGCGTCCACTGGGACTGGCCGGCGAGCGAGTGCGGTACGTAGCCCATCAAGCAACTTCAGTGGGTCGTACTCCTCTCGCAGACCAGAACGCTTGACCACATAGAGTCGCGCAAGTTCTGCGCGCTCATACGTGGTGACGCGAGTCCCACAGATACGGCAGGCACGACGACGCCGGATGACGCTCCCCTCATCGAGGTCGCGAGAGTCAACCACCCGCGTATCGGGTTCTTTGCAGGACGGACAGCGCACCCTACCTCCTCATTCCCCCACAGATAGTGGCGGCAGGACGAGTCTACACACGCCCTAGCGTTGCGGAGCGCCCATCCCTCTCCACAGCGAGGGAGGTACCCCGCCAGGCGGACGACCGATCAGCCGTGGTCCACAGGACCTGCGATCGTCTCGCAGGCATGTTCTAGAACTGGGAGGAGAATTGCCAATCCGTCCCGAACCGCCCCGCTACCGCCAGGCATGTTGACGATCAGACTTCCGCGAAGCACGCCCGCCACGCCGCGCGAAAGGATCGCTGCAGGTGTCTGCGACCGTCCCAGCATTCGGATCGCTTCGGGGATACCAGGGATCTCTCGCTCCAGGAGTGGGCGGGTTGCATCTGGGGTGACATCTCGTGGGGTTAGCCCCGTTCCGCCCGTCGTCAGAATGACGTTGACACTCCCCGCTCGCTCGCGAAGCAGCGTGCTGATCTGATCGCGTTCATCCGGAACGGTTGCACGTGATACGTCCCAGCCGTGCGCCTCCATCGCGGCAGCGGCGAGCGTGCCAGAGCGATCCTCGCGCGTGCCTGCAGCGACGGAGTCGCTCACCGTCACAATCAACACACTCCGCTTCTCGTCACCCATCTCGCCTCCACGTCCCGCTGGCGCCGCCAGACTTCTCACGCAACAGTGTCGGGCCGATCGCGGCGGCGCGATCGAGTGCCTTAATCATGTCGTAGACGGTAAGTGCAGCCACGGATGCAGCGGTCAGTGCCTCCATCTCCACGCCTGTCTGCCCAGTGCAGCGCACCTCAGCCCTAATCAACACCGCACCCGCGTGCTCGTCGACGCTGCAGTGCACCTCTACAAGGGAGAGTGCGAGCGGGTGGCAGAGTGGAATCAGCTCCGCCGTGCGCTTCGCCGCCTGGACGCCCGCAATCTCCGCGGTGCTCAGGACCGCCCCCTTTGGCGTTCCATCGCGTTCAATGAGCTCAAGCACTTCAAGTGAGGTCGTGACTCGACTCTCTGCAACCGCGCGCCGTTCGGTCCTGGGCTTTCCGCCAACATCTACCATTGATGCACGGCCGTCGCTTCCAACATGCGTGAGACGTTGCTCTGCCATGCGCTGATCCTAACCGTTCGGCGTTGCAACTCGTCGTGTTGCGCGCGAAAGTGGATGCAAGCGAATGCTTGTGCCCGCCTGCAGGTCGCCGACCTCCTCATCGATCACGCCCAGCGCGTCACACTTTGCCAGCGGCGCTGTCTGATGGCTCCCCTGGCCACCCGCGAGGCGCACGCGGATCCGACCCGCCTGATCGCAAGCAAGATCCCCGTTTGGCGTGCGTAACGCGGTGAGCCGAAGGAAGGAGCGGCGACCGACCGGGCTCTTCACCGCCTCCTCAAGTACCCCCTCGACTTCCATCCCATAGGCGGGCCTCCCGGTAAGCGCACGAATGAGGGGCAGGAGAACTTCGATGCCGATCACGAATGCACTCACTGGATTTCCAGGGACGCCAAGAGCAACCTGGGCTCCGTGGGCGCCAGCTCGCCGTACTCCGAGGAGAAGCGGCTTCCCAGGCTGAATCGCCGCTCTCCACGCGATCAGTTCGAAGTGCGAATCAAGTGCGGCACCTACATGATCGTGAGCACCGACACTCACGCCGCCCGTTGTCACCAAGAGATCGCAGATCGCACTCAGGCGCGCGACAGCCGCACGGGTTGCATCGGCATCATCGCCTACCTGCTCCACAGCAACCACGGATGCCCCTTCGCTGAGCGCGAGTGCAGAGAGTGCTGGCCCGTTGCTATCACGGACCTGGGATGAGCCTGCCACATCGGAGAGTTCGTCGCCGCTGGTCAGAATCGCAACTCGAGGTCGGGACGTCAGCATGAGCTCACTCACCCCGCTCGTGTAGATGACCGAAAGCAGCGCCGCGTCAATGAGAGCTCCAGACTCCGCGAGCGTATCTCCTACCTGCATGTCCTCGCCTCGCCTTCGAACATGAGATCCAACAGTTTGCGACGCGGCAAACCAGACCTGTTCCGGAAGTGTGTGGGGGGCTCGTTGCAGCGCCGTTCCACCGCTGCGCGGATCGTCCAGGTAGCTCCGCTCCACGGGGACTACCGTGTCTGCGCCGCGCGGGATTCTTGCTCCGGTTGCAATCCTTCTGCACTCACCAGCAGAAAGTTCCGCGGAAGGCGCGGGCCCACCCGCCGCCACATCACCAGCACAACGCAGGGTTACTGGCTCGCTGCTTGATGCGTTGATCAGATCTGCCGCACGGGCGGCCCATCCATCCATCGCCGAAACATCGCTCGGTGGATGGGGTACGGCAGCACGCAACGGCGCGGCCAATACTCTGTCGAGCAAACCCTCAACGCCAAACCGTTCGAGGGGGGCTGGCTCCCCGGTGAGTACCTCAACGTGGGTGAGCAATCGCGAGAGCAGATCGTCGATCCGCTCGAGCGGGAGTTCTGGGCTCCCCGCCAGGCCGTTCGGTGGTCGACGATCTTGCATCAGCGCCAGCTCTCAAGAAGAATTATTGAGGCAATCACGCCGAGTGGCACATTCAGCCAGAGGAATCTTCGCCAGGTGGCGCGCGCGGCGCTCCATGAGTTGGCTGAGCGAACCAGCGGTGCCGCCGACGCGGCACTGAGAATCGGGATGAGCGCGGCAATTCGTGCGAGTGACTCAAGTGCAAGCAGGAGTGGTAACGCCGCCGTGAGATAGGCGATCAGAATGAACCATGCGGTGCGAGTAGGCCCCAAAAGGGTAGCAATCGTGTTGATCCCTGAGCGTCGATCGGCATCAATATCTTGGATCGCCCCGAGTGCGTGGCTCGCAACACCCCAGAGCCCTAGCGCCGCAAGTGGGGGAAACCACTCCGCACTGAACGAACTCGCGAAGAGGAGACCAGCGATCGGCGGAAGCAGAAAGTGCGACGAGGAGACCAAGGAGTCAAGGATCGGGATGGAACGGGCACGCGCAAACCACGGGGCGCTGTAGAGCGCCGCGAGCGCCACGGCGGCGAGTGGGACAAGCCCTGAAGGTGCCGGGAGGAGGAGCGCCATCATGAGTGCGGGCAACACACCACCCACCAAGAGGGCCACGCGGAGCGGAGGCAGATCTCGCGGTTGCAAGAGCGCTCCCTCCGCCCCGCCTTTACGCGGATTCCTCGCATCGCTCGCACGATCGTAAAGATCGTTGATGCCGTACAAGAAGAGGTTGTAGCCAGCGCCCCACCAGAGTAACGGCGCGAGAAGCCAACCGCCGAGGCGCTCCTCTGCTCCCGCTGCAACCAGGCCCGCCAAGAACGGGAGAGCGGTGTTGATCCAGGAGATCGGTCGCGACGCCAGGAAAATTCTCCAGGCGCTTCCCCTTCCGGTTACCACCTCCGCACGCAACCTCAGCGTCGCGCCCACGAGTCCAGTTGCATAGAGAAGATCTTCAATGGGCATAGCCCATAGAAGCAGTCCACTCCGCGGCTCTGTGGGGTATGTCAGAAGTCCGCTGACGCAGAGTAGGTTGTCAAAGATGAGCGTAAGCAGGATGAACCCCACAAACGAAGCCTGCGAGCCTCGATCGGCAGCGAGGAGTGGCCATGCCAGCCCAACACCACCCCCAGCGAGCGCCGCAGCAGCGACCGTGTACTCCGCGCCACTCAAGACTGCGCCGAGCGATCCGCCAGCAAGCGCGCCGATCAGTGCGAACCCGACAGCCTCTCGCAATCCGAGCGGCGCGTTCACTCGAATACTCCCGCGTCCAACCAGGTCGGCGATCAGGATTGCCAACGACGAAATGCCAAAGAGTAAGAGCGGCTCTTCAATTGGGAATCCCCGACCGAGCGGGCCCGAGCCGGGGAGCGCAAGTGTCGTGGCGTTGGCGGGTGTCGCAAACCAGCCTCGCGCCAAGCCGATCGTGTCCACGAGAAGAAAGGCGATGCTGATCGCAATGGCAACCGGGAGCACCACGGTTCGCTGTGTCCAGGGGCTCCACCGCCGTGCAATGCCACGGATTCCGAAGATCGACCCGATGATTGCGACGAGGTAGAGCTCTCCCACTATCGTCGCCGGCTCCGTGCAAGTGAGACTCCAAGTACCGCGGCCCCAACAAGCACCACACAGAAACTAATTGCAGCGATCAGCCAGAAGTTCATGGGATAGAGCTGCACAAGGCGATCAGTCGCAGGATTGAATGTCCATTTCCCACCGGGGAAGAGAAGCTCATGGGCGAACGTAAATGTCGCGTCAAACGCGAATGCGAACGCACCGCCAACAAGCACGGCGCCCGTTCCAAGGAGGAGCGCCCCGTCATGGAGTGCCTGATAAAACCAGCGTCGCTTTCGAATGAAGAGCGTGGCGAGCGCGGCCAGGGAGATTGCACCCGCGACCATCAGGACTCGAAAGAGGACGCCTACATCTGCCAGGTGCGAGCGCTCTGAGTCGCTCAGCAGCGGTTCAGCACCCAGCGGCACACCAAAGGCTCCGCCAACGAGGAGATCGCGAACGAGCTCATCGGACAACGCGTATGCCACTGATGGGACGACATTGAGGTTTTCCGCCGCATCTGCAAGATCAAGTAGGAGATGCACAATTGGCGGGAGGAGGAATAGGCCAAGAGTTCCCGCAATCAGGGCGAGAAGGGTCAAGAAGGATGCACCGATTCGACGCGCCGCCCGGCGCATCAGCTTCACGCGTCGACGAGGACGCGTCCCTGCTCCCACCACGAACGCACGGAGAGCGGGTCAGGCGCGACTCTGCCAAGAAGGAGGGTTGCCCGCGTTACGGCGGCCAGGAACTCTTCCCAATCACTCTCCGCGAGCGAGCGAATGCCTGAATATCCGGCCACGGCGAGCAGCTGATGCTCTTGGCGACCAAAGAAGGCGAGGTTTAGCAGGAGCGCCTCGTCGCGCCACTCGTCGACGTCAGCGAGGGAGGCATCGGTCTGGTCGGCGAGCGTCTGACGTCTGGTCGGCGTTTCGCTCCGCTCAAGTAGGAGCCCCGTGGTGAAGATCCCCTGCGCCTCTAGCCGGGCTAGGTGGACTGGCTCAATCCGTGTCAGCTCTTCTATCGATGGCATGACTACCCCCTCAATCTCAGCGTAGCGCCTCGACCCCTCCACTGCCCTTGCACACACCCAATCTGCTGCGCTCAAACTACATTTGTTACATCTCAGAGCCGATTTGCGCGACTGTTGCGGTTCCACAACAAAGTGCCCGACTGCGGCATAATCGGGCGAGCGGCGGAGAGAGGCCGCAAGGATATTTGGAGGTCTATAGATGAGTCCAGAACAGGGATACCAGTTGGTATACAACTTCATGTCGCTCGCCATCGCTTCGATGGGCGCGAGCTTCTTCTTCTTCGTCTCCGCACGCGGAGCGCTGAAGGAGGGGAACCGAATGGCAGTCACGCTCTCAGCCACTGTGGTGCTGATCGCGTTCTACCACTATGTCCGCATCTTCGACTCGTGGGTTGCCACCGCAGGTGGTTCGCTCGGCGAGTTCAACGAGGCCTACCGCTACGTTGACTGGCTCCTCACGGTGCCACTCCTTGTCGCTGAGTTGATCCTCGTCCTTCGCCTCGACAAGAGGGTCGAGAGCAAGCTCATCCAGAGGAATGTGCTCTACGCCTTCCTCATGATCGCCACGGGCTACATCGGCGAGATGGACAATCAGACCTCGGTGGTCCTCGACTCCTCACGCACGATTTGGGGCGCAATCAGCACGATCTTCTTCGTCCTGATTCTCCGTGACCTTTTCGGCGGCATCGATGCGTCCTTCAAGCGACAGAGCAAGGAGATTCAGGGCATCTTCAAGGTGCTTCGAGTCGTGCTGATCGCTACCTGGGGCGTCTATCCGATCGCCTATCTGCTCCCGACTATCTCGACGGGCCTGGGCTTGACGGCTGGGGACGGTCTTGTGTTGAAGCAGGTGGGATACACGATTGCAGACATCCTGGCGAAGCCAGGTTACGGTCTGCTGATCTGGAAGATCGCAACCCTGAAGAACTCAGGCCGCTAACCAACAGGGCCTCTCACGGCGGCACGCCGCCGACGCTAAACATCAGAAGGCCCGGGGGAAACCCCGGGCCTTCTGCATTTCACGTGTTGATGGTCGGAGCGACAGGATTCGAACCTGCGACCTCTTGCACCCCATGCAAGCGCGCTACCAAGCTGCGCTACGCTCCGTTACTGTGCGCGAGCCGCGATTCTAGCAGCCCCGATAAGTCCCGCTTAGTGCCACTCCGCAGTTGGAGCACGTCCGAGCAGTCCCTCAGCAAGTCGCTCGATGCTCACGCCATGTTCAAGCGCAGCAACGACTGCGGCCGTAACTGGCAGCTCGACGCCGAGCCGTGCCGCGAGTAGCAGAGCACCGTGCGCGGTCGGAATCCCCTCCACGGTGGCACCGATCGTCTCGACCGCAGCACTCACCGACACGCCGGTAGCCAGAAGCTCACCAAGCCGTGCGTTCCTCGAACCCGTATTGGACGCGGTGAGTACGAGATCACCAACTCCTGCGAGTCCGAACGCACTCTCGGCGCGTCCTCCACAGGCCTCCGCAAGACGTGCCATCTCTGCGACACCTCGGGAAAGAAGTGCTGCCGCGGCATTCTCGCCATACCCGAGTGAGCGGACGCCGCTCACGGCGATCGCAAGCACATTCTTCAGCGCGCCCGAAACCTCTACGCCAATTGGATCGTCACTCATGTAGAGCCTAAAGCTCTGTCGCGCCAATGCAGCGAAGACGTCGTCATGCGATCCAACGCGGGTGGCCAGCACTGCAGCAGCTGGCTTACCTGCTGCGATCTCACGGGCGAGGTTTGGTCCTGAGAGGGTGAAGAGCGCTGACGGGCTCACACCTGCGGCAACCGCAAGCTCGGAGACGCGTTCGCCCTCCTGGCTGAGCCCCTTTGACGCCATCACCACGTTCGCACTTCCAACCCTTACCTGGGCAAGTGCCCCGCGAATGGCGTCAGACGGAATCGCGACAACGAGGAGATCCCCTGCGCTAAGTTCCGAAATCTCATCTTCAACGGATCGAATCCGGATGCTCTCAGGCAGCGCGACTCCTGGGAGCCGACGCGAATTCATTCGAGCTGCGCTGATCGCGGATGCCTCTGCGGCAGTGTGCGCGATCAACTCAATCGTTGGAGCGTCCACTCCGGTGCGCGGATGCGCCCAGAGCGCCGCGAGGGCGGTCCCCCATGCTCCGGCACCAAGGATTCGAATCATCGACTCCGACTCCCTGTCCGACCACCCGCACGTCCACGCTCACGACCCTCCTCCGCCGCTCGTTCTCGAACCACGATACGAATGGGGGTCCCCGTCAGCGGATACTGGTCGCGGATCTGATTCTCAAGGAAGCGCTGCCAGCTGAAATGGACCTGCCCCGCATTTCGTGCGAAGAGGACGAAGGTAGGTGGCGGCGTCGCCGCCTGTGCCGCATACAGGATCTTCGGGCGCTTACTGCCGCTATGCGCAGGCTCTTGGCGCGCAACCGCCTCTGCCACGAGGCGGTTCAGTGCGCCAGTAGGAATTCGTAACTTACGCGCATCCGCCGCAGCAATCGCTGCATCCAGCACCTTCGTCGCGCGCAGGCCCGTCAGCGCGGAGATTGAGAGGATCGGTGCAAAATCAAGGAAGGGGGCCTGGCGACGGAGCAGACCCATCGCCGTATCAAAAGTGAAGCCGTCCTTCTCAACAAGGTCCCACTTGTTCATCACAACGACGAGACCCTTCCCCGCTTCAATAACAGAGCCTGCTACGTGAAGATCCTGCGCCTGCAGGCCCGTTGATGCATCAATCAGAAGCAGTGCTACATCGGCGCGATCTAGCGCCGCAACAGAGCGAACGGTTGCATACTTTTCCGCAACGGGACCTGATGCAATCCTCCCCCGCTTCTTGATTCCCGCGGTATCAACGAGCGTGATGTATCGACCGGCGTGATCAATGTGATCGTCAATGGCGTCTCTCGTCGTTCCTGGCACGTTGCTCACAACGGTGCGCTCTTCACCGAGGAGTTGATTCAACAGGCTCGACTTCCCAACGTTCGGGCGCCCCACAATGGCAATCGTCACCTCTCCGTCTCGAGCGGGAAGGCCAATCTCGGGTGGCAAGTCGCGCAACCGATCTACGAGCACGTCGAGCAAATCGCCGGAGCCAATCCCATGTTGTGCACTTACCGGATAGATCGCGTCAAAGCCGAGCTCCGCAAACTCGTGCGCTGCGCGCTCTCGTTCGATGTTGTCGGACTTGTTCGCCGCAAGGAGTATCGGCTTGCCACTCTTTCGCAGTAGTTGTGCCACCTCTGCATCGCCAGGGTTTGGTCCTGTCGCCGCATCCACCACCAAGATGATGAGGTCAGCGCTGGTCACAGCGATTCGCGCCTGGTCCTGAACGGCTACGTCAATGACATCGCCTTGGGCGGGCTGCATCCCTCCAGTGTCTACCAGGCGAAACCTGAATCCGTTCCACTCGGCAATTGAGATCAGTCTATCCCGCGTCGTTCCGGCACGATCTTCAACAACCGCTCGTCGCTCGCCAACAAACCGATTGAAGAGTGTGCTCTTTCCGACGTTCGGCCGCCCAACGAGTGCAACGAGCGGCAGGCGCTCTTGGCCCGTATCCTCGTCCGCAATCTGCCGAAGGTTCATTGACCGCTCGGTTCGGCGATGGAAGTTGTTCGGTACTGCGGTGTCGCTGCGGAGGCGAGCGCCTCCCGCGCGATCTCCCCCGCTCTCTCCTTTACCGTCTCGGTGCCTGCGAGCTCAGCAATCCGCGCAGCTACCCGTTCAAGATCTTCGATTGGCGTGCTAGTTCCGCCGGTAACTCCAACTCGGATTGCGCCTGCGAATGGTTCAGGATCACGTAGATCAGCGGCAGATTCGATCTGCAGCGCTCGCGTGCCGCTGATTTCACAGAGGCGGGTGAGCTCTTTCGTGTTCGCGCTCTTGCTTCCGCCCACAACCACCATCATGTCAACGGATCGCGCCGCCTCCAACGTATCCTCCTGGCGACGAATCGTCACAGGGCATACGGTGTTCAACACCTTCAGCTCATGACAGCGAGAGACGAGAAAGGCGGCGAGCCGCTCGAATTTCCAGGGCGGTTGCGTTGATTGGGTGATCAGAGCCATGCGCTTCCTCCGTGGAATCCTCGCCCAATCCTCCTCCTCGTCAACCAGGATCGCGTTGGGGGCGAATCCAAGGAGGCCAACGACCTCCGGGTGGTGCGGTGTTCCAAGAAGCACGATCTCATAGCCCTCTTCCACGAGTTTGGCCAGTTCGCGGTGCTCTTGGACCACCCACGTACAGGTGCCATCGATCACCTCAAGTCCACGATCGTTTGCGCGCTGTAGCACCTCTGGAGTCACCCCGTGCGCGCGAATGACGATTGCCGCGCCTTCTGTCACCTGGTCGAGGGTCTCCACGCTCTCAATGCCACGGGCATGAAGATCGGCAATCAGCCCCTCGTTGTGCACGACGTGGCCGAGCGTGTGGGTTGCCTTCCCTTCGGCACGCGCAACCTTTGCCTTGTCGATCGCCTCACGCACGCCGTAGCAGACCCCCGTGCGCTTCGCGATGCTGATCCTCTCAACACTACCCATGTGAGCGATTATCCCCCACTCCCCCCATCCGAGCGAACCTGCCACGGGAGAGTCTCCCACGCTCGCCGTGCGCAACTCCTCTATGGGCGGTACTCGTGCGGGAGTAGGGCGATGACAGCGGCTCGCATCTGCTCGGCCACATGCGAGAGGGCGGGACGCGCTCCCTCTGAATGCATGAATCTGCGCGGCTCCCCGATCACCATTTGGATCCTTGCCGCCCGTCGAGGCAACAGTGCGCCGCGAGGCCAAAGTTGCTCGGTACCGCTCACTGCAACGGGGATCACGGGGGCTCCACTGCGCAACGCGAGAAGGGCCGCGCCGTCGCGGAAGGTACCAATCTTCCCATCACGGGAACGCGTCCCCTCAGGGTAGATCCCTAAAGCGTTCCCATCTCGGAGCACCCCTTCAGCCAAACGAAATGCCTCAAGATCTGCCGCCCCCCGCCGCACTCCGAATACGCCATTGACTCGCAGAAAGGTGCCGACCAGCGGCCAGCGCATCGCCTCAGCCTTCCCCATCCAATTGATTGCCCTTCCGGTCTCAGGCGTTAGCCAGCACGCGAGGAAGATCGGGTCAAGCCAAGAGATGTGATTCCCAACCAAGATGACCGGCCCCGACGTTGGGATCTGATCCATCCCCTCGACGACGATCTCGCGTGCGAGGCGGCGTAGGGCCCAGCCTCCGAAGGCGTCGGAGAGGCGCATGCCGAGCGGTGGACGATCAAGTGACATGCGATGAAGAACGCACCCTCTGAACAATCTGACCAACAACGTCGTCAAGCGTAAGGGAATCCGTCGCAATCAGAAGTGCATCATCAGCGGCGCGGAGTGGTGCTACCAATCGGTCGCGATCTTCCCGGTCCCGAGCGATCAGGTTACGCAGTGCCTCCTGATGCTCATCAGACCCCTCGACAAAGCCACGTTGGATCGCCCGACGCAACGCGCGCGTCTCAGCGGACGCGTCAAGGAAGAACTTGTGTGGAGCCTCCGGATAGACGACCGTCCCGATGTCACGGCCGGCGAGGACCACCCCTCCGCGCATGGCGGTCTGGCGCTGTACGGTGCGGAGCGCTGCCCGAACCTCTGGGATGGCTGCAATCGCAGCAACGGCGCGCTCCACGTCGCTACCCTCAAGCTCTGACGCTTCAAAGCGCCTGCCATCCACCACGATCGTCGCACTCCCGCTCTCAAGATCGACTTCCGCGAGGTTCGCGAGCTGAACGAGTTTCTCGGCGCCGCGAGAGTGAGTGGTTACTGCCCCTTCAACGAGCGCGCCAGTAGGACCAAATACGCCACGATCAAGTGCCGCCCTTGTGACCGCCCGATACAGCAATCCAGTATCCAAGAAGCCGTACCCGAAGGATGCAGCGACTCTGATTCCGACGCTGCTCTTCCCGCTTGACGCTGGCCCGTCAATGGCAATCTGCGTCACGAGTTGACCGCCGCACGGGCTGTTGAAGCAAGCAGAACGTTGCCGAGCTCGGCGCGCTCTTCCACCTCAAGCGGACGAGCCTCACCGACACGGATGTTTGCAAGATGAACGGGCCCGAAAGAGATTCTAATCAAGCGACGCACGGGACGGGCAATCGCGCCGTAAAGCCTACGCACCTCATGATGGCGCCCCTCTCCGAGTGAGATGTAACTCCATTGTGCTGGGTCCGACCCATCGTCCAGCACATCCTCTGGGAGTCGATCGTCCGGTCGCATCTCCCGAGCGTCGAGCGCGCGCGCCCAACCGTCGGTAAGCCGAATTCCTGCGCGTAACCGCGTATGCTCCGCGTGCCCCAGCGGAAGGTCGCACATCACTGCGTATCCACGTTTAAGACCTGCACGCGGGTGTGCGATCGGGGAGACGAGGCGGCGCTCAGGAGTGAGGAGCAGTAGTCCTTCGCTCTCCCGATCGAGTCGACCGATTGAGAGCATACGCGCAGCGCGCGACTCGCCGAAGAACGGGGTAAGGGCCTGGGGTAGGGTGATCGCCGCATGTGGGTCAGCGTGCGTAGTGGTGACCCCCCACGGCTTATGCCATGCGAACATCTCCGCGCCACCAAGCGGATCGCGCGTGTCAGCTGGCGAGCCACTGCGCGCAACCAGAGCCTGCCCGTCGAGTTCGAGGAGCGAACTCGGCTCCATGCGCTCGCCAAGGAGTACGGGACGGCCAGCGCTCGTAACCCGCGCCGCCGCTATCGCTGCATCAGCACCACGACGAGAGAGGCCCGAGCGCTCCGCCACGAGCACATTGACGCGGATCAGATCAGTCAGCGAGGGCTCCTTCGCCAGACGGCGTGGTCGGACCTTCGTCTGGCGAGCTTCCGGCGATTGAATGCTCATCGCTGGCGAGCGGCAGGCTCAAGATCGACGCCGCGTCACCCTCCAGTGGAGGAAGATCGCTCAAAGATGAGAGTCCAAACTTCCGGAGGAACTCCATTGTTGTGGCATATCGATGCGGGCGCCCAGCGGTCTCGAGACGATCGACCTCTTCAATGAGTCCGCGCTCCAGGAGGACGCGAAGTGCATAGTCTGCATCAACACCGCGAATCTCTTCAATGCCCGCTTTGGTCACCGGCTGACGGTACGCAACCACGGTGAGGGTCTCCAGGGGAGCCGCGGTCATATCGGAACCACCAGTCCCAATCCACGCCAGGACGGCGCGAGCCTGCTCAGGGCCACTCGTCAGCTGAAGTTCGTCCCCGTGAGTGAGCAGCGTGATCCCGCGCCCCGCGAGAGTTGACTGAAGCTCTTTCACCAGGCGATCAAGTGCGGCGCGTTCAACCTCAAGAAGCTTCGCCGCCTCTTTCCGCGTCAACGGACGATCAACGACAAAGAGCAGCGCCTCAAGGTCAGCCGCTGTTGCCGCACGGGTCCGCTCTGGTAGGGATACCCCCGCTCGTCTCTCGGTACTCATTCTCCCCCCTTACACATGTACGCGCTCCGGTGCACTCTCTGTGATGATGATCGGACCCCAGAGGGCATCCTGCACGACTTGAACCTCGCGGAGCTTTGCCAACTCCAGGAGGGCCAGGAACGTCACCGCAATGAACGAGCGATCGCGGCGATCTCCAAGGAGTGTCTCAAGGTCCACACCGCTCATCCCACTCTGTTGCACCGCCTCGCGAATGGCCGAGAGTCGATCGCCAATTGAAACCTTCAGGCCAACAGGCGCAAGCGCGAGATCGGCAAGTGGACGTCGACGAAGTGCGATGCGAGTGGCAGCGCGAACGAGTCGCTTCGGGTCAGAGATGACGGGGGTCAACGGCTCCAGGAGCACTGGCTTCGGCTGTGGGAGGAGGCGGGTTGGCTGCTCCCGTTGCCAGAGCGACGACTGAAGTCTCTCACCGAGCAGTCGAGCCGCGTCGCGGAAGACTCGGTAGCGAAGGAGCCGCGCGCGCAGATCAACCGCCTCATCGACATCGTCAAGGTCGTGAGCCTCAAGCCCCTGATGAACGATCGGCCGTGGGAGAAGTGCGCGACTCTTGAGAACGATGAGCTGTGCGGCAACTGACACGAATGCCGAGAGCGTTTCCAAGCGATCGTCAGGGATCTCCGCGAAGAAGCGGAGGAATTCATCGGCAAACGGTGCGAGTGGGACGCGGCAGACATCAAGCTCGTCGCGTTCGATGAGTGCAAGAAGGAGCCCGTAAGGTCCGCTGAACTCTCCGAGCGCAACATAGGAGCGAGAGCGACCGAAGAGACCCCCCTGCTCGCGCCGGAAGACGACGCCCTCAATGTCAACAGCGGCAGGGTCCGGAAGTTCAAACCCCTCTGCCAGTACCGATCGACTCATCTCACGCCCCTCCCTGACTCACGCGCAAGGATACGCCGCTCGCGCCGCTCGCGGGGCGCCGCTACATCTCTCATCCCGGTCCGAGCAACAACTTCGTCAATTCAAAGCTCAGGTCACCGAGGAGTGAGCCGAGCGGGGTGAAGAAGAGCAGGACGATCACCAGAGGGAAGGCAAGCCGTGAAGAGGTCAGACCTTCAACGACCTCGGCCAGGCGGGGTGAGACGAGCAGAAGAATCCCCGTAAGAAGCGCTCGACCATCAAACGGTGGGATGGGGAGGAGATTGAGGAAGAGCAGGCTCGCGTTGAAGTACGTGAAGTAGACGATCAGCACTCCGATGGTGTCTGAGGCTGGAAGACTTCCGATCAGCCGATACAGTGCTGCCGCGATGAACGCGAGAAGGAGGTTACCCAGCGGGCCCGCGACGGCCACGATCGCCCAGCCAAGACTCCCGCCGCGCAGGCTCTGCGCCATCACCGGTGTCGGCTTCGCCCAACCGATCATTCCTCCACCAGAAAGTGCCGACAGGAGAAGAAGGCCTGCCCCGAACGGGTCAATGTGGCGCCGCGGGTCCAGGGAGACGCGTCCGAGTGCCCGAGCATGTCCATCTCCAAGTTTCCATGCCGCAGTAGCGTGTGCCGCCTCGTGGACTGGAAAGCTGATCAGGAGCAAGAGGAGCGCAGCGGCGAGTGGAGCGAACGTCTCTGCACCCATCGCTCAATGGTAGCCGCTTACGCTCGGGGGTGCGCCCGTTTGTACGCATCGCGCACATGGCTCCCAAGCAGGTGCGTGTACAGCTGCGTGGTGGAGATGTCCGCGTGGCCGAGCAACTCCTGCACCACACGCAGATCCGCACCGCCATCAAGGAGGTGTGTCGCGAATGAGTGCCGGAGCGTATGTGGATGGATCTCGGTGCCGAGTCCCGCGCGGTTTGCCGCGTCGCGAATCACACTCCACGCCGACTCGCGTCGCAGACGCGCGCCGCCATGCGCGAGGAATAGTGCGTTCGACTCCACCGCAGCGCGGCTGCGCCTCGCGCTCGCCTGCGCATGGATCGCGCGGCCACTGTCGCGGTAAGCCCTAATCGCATCAACCGCCGGCTCACCGATCGGCACCAGACGCTCACGCCGACCCTTTCCAAAGAGACGGACGCTCCCCTCGTCAAGATCCACCCCGTCTAGATCCAGCGCGACAATCTCGCTCACGCGCCCCCCTGATCCATAGAGTGTCTCTCCAAGCGCGTGTGCACGCTGGGCATCAGCACGTGCGAGATCACCGTCGCCGAGCGCGGTTGCGAGTGCACGGAGCAACCGCTCCACATCGTCAAGGCGAAGCACCGCGGGGAGATTCCTACGGGTACGCGGCAGATCAATCTCTGCGCTGATTGATCGCGTCAACTCCCCTTCGCCCTCCGCGAATCGATAGAGCACGCGAAGGGCCGCGGCGCGACGGCGAGTGGTTGAAACCGCAACGTTCGCCCCAGCGAGCCACGCTTGGGCCGCCTTCGCGTCGCTGCGCCACGCATCACCTGTTCCGAGTGACGCTGCAAAGGACCGGTAATCGCCACGGTATGCTTCCAGCGTCCGCGGGGAGAGATTTCGCTCAACACTCAAGTAAACGAGACACGACTCAATGATGCGCTCAAGTGAGCGCGCGGCGAGACGCCCGTTCATGATCCGCTCTTGCCCGCCTTTGCCAAGAGTTCCCGTGCCGCGGCCTCTCCCCCACTCCCTGCGGCATCGCCAGTGAGCATTGAGGCAAGTTCACGCAACCGTTCGTCGACGTCAAGGCGACGCACTTCCGTGATCGTTCGCCCCCCCTCTTCACGTTTACGCACCTGCAGGTGCACGTCGGCCTGCGCCGCCACTTGCGGAAGGTGCGTCACACAAAGCACCTGGTGCTGCATGGAGATTCGCTTGAGGCTCTTGCCAAGGGTCTCACCGGCCCGCCCTCCAAGCCCCGCGTCTATCTCATCGAAGACCAGCGTCCGGCTTTCGCTCGCATCGCTGAGTGCCTCCTCCAGCGCGAGTGACACTCGGCTCAGCTCACCGCCTGAGGCGATCTTTGCGATTGGTGCTGCGGGCTCGCCAGCATTCGGCGCAAAGAGGTACTCGACATCATCCCCACCGCTGCGGTCCACGAGGCAGGCGGCCCCTCCAACCAGTGGATCGTCTTCGCCTCCGGCTCGGGGTGCAACCGCAATCACGAATGTGGGCGGAAGCGCGAGCGACTCAAGGGCACGGTTCACGGCGTTGCATAGTCGTTTGGCTCCAGCTACCCGCGCGCCCCGCAACTGCGCCGCTTCGCCTCCAATCTGCTGCGCGAGGGCCGCTCGCTCCGTCAGGATCTGACTCTGGCGCTCCGTCGCCCCTTCCAAGCGCGCGACTTCCTGCTCAGCCCGTTCAAGGGCATCCGCGAGGCCCGCCTCGTCGGTTCGGAAGCGACGCTCGAGCGAAAGAATGAGGCCGAGTCGCTCTTCAAGCTCGGCAACTGGTCGACTCAGCACCTCACCTGCGTGGTCACGCGCTGCGTCCCGAGCGAGATCATCGATCTCTACCGCAAGTGCGCCAATGCGCTCGGCAAGACGCGCGCTCCCGGAATCTAACTTGAGGAGCTCTCGAGCGCTCCGATCAAGAAGGCGAGAACGCGCTCGGAGGCCCTCGTCGTCTGCGTCCAAGAGCGCAAGGATCTCAGCACGGAGTCCATCAATACGTTCCCTATTCGTTGCGCGACGAAGCTCCTCACGGAGTCGTTCTCCCTCCCCGGGTTCGATCGCAGCACTCCGAAGGTCATCGCGCTCGGCACGCGCAATGAGCAAGAGCGCCTCGCGACGGGCGTCATCGCCGCCGAGTTCATCAAACTCCACCTGCAAGCGTTCGCGCTGTTCAACCAGTGTGCCGATCTTCTCTCTCGTTTCGAGCGTGCCTGACCAGCGATCAAGCAGATCACGTTGGCGCACCCGATCCCCGAGCCGCTGTTGATCGTGCTGCCCATGGATCTCAATCCGCGGCGATACCTCCGCAGTGAGCGCCGCGATCGTCACCAGCTCGTCGTTGATGCGCGCAGTCGAGCGCCCTTCGCTGTGCACCTCTCGCACAATGATCTGCTCCGCTTCACCTGTGCTCAGCAGGAGGTCCACGCGGAGCTTCGTCTCGCCACTCCGGATCGCATCAGTATCGGCACGCGCACCACGAGCGAGGGCGAGCGCGTCAACGATGAGACTTTTCCCTGCGCCAGTCTCGCCGGTTAGGACCGTGAGCCCAGGGTCAAGTTCAACGCGCACCGCGTCGATGATTGCGAGTCCGGAGACACCAAGTTCAAGGATGCGCGATCCGCGTGCAGGGGTGCGCTTTGCAGCGCTCACCGTGGAAGGAGATCCACCTTCTGGCGCACAAGGTCCCAGAAGGGGGCGAGGCCGTGCAGCTCGGCAAAGCGAATTGGGAGTGGTGCAGACGACACACGCACTCGATCACCAGTGGCGAGCGGCTCGTCAATCCAGCCGTCAATCGAGATCACGGTCTCCTCGCCATCAACGACCGTACATGTCACCACCTGATCGGCGGCCACCACGACAGATCGAAGTGTGGCGAGATAGGCGGCGATGGGGGTGACGATGATGTTGCGGCTCAGCGGGTCAAGGATCGGACCGCCAGCGGAGAACGAATAGCCCGTGGAACCAGTTGGCGATGAGATTACGACGCCGTCTGCGACGTACGTTGCGAGGTGGCTCTCTCCGATCGCAACATCGAGGCGAACCACGCGCGGAAGGCGCCCACGCGCGATCACTACATCATTGAGAGCGGTAAAGACGCGCTCCCCACCGTCAGCGCGCTGCACGCTCGCACGAAGCGCCATGCGTTCCTGTACATTCCACCTCCCCTCACTGAACGACTCGAGGGCGCTCGAGAGTTGAAAGCTCTCCGATCGGGCAAGGAAGCCGATCTTGCCGAGGTTGATGCCGAGGAGTGGGACGCTCTGCTCGGCCACAGCGGCTGCGGCGCGGAGGAAGGTTCCGTCACCTCCGAGCGAGAAGAGGACCTCGCTGCCTGGGAGGGCCGCGACAATCTTCTCCCGCTCTTCTGCTGCGCACCCCCAATACTCGATCCCACGCGCAGCGCACCAACCTGCCGCCTCGTCCCATGCCTCAAGGGCGAGGTCGTTGGTTGGGTTGTACACAAAACCGTAGCGGCGCATGGTTGCATCATCGCACACGGCCACACTCGGGTGGCGTATCGAACGACGGCTAGCTCGGGCGACGTGCCTCCCAGGCCGAGCGGATCTGGCGTTCAATTCCCGCCTCATCAAGCCCGATCAGCGTGCGCAGGTCGCTCACGCTTCCATGGTCGACGAATGCTCCCGCTGGGATCCCAATGCTCAAGACCGTCGCGCGAACGGGCTGACCCGTTGCCGCCTGATCCGCCGCCAGGGATTCAACCACGGCGCCACCGAAGCCTCCGGCTGCAACGCTCTCCTCGAGCGTGACAAGCAGAGATGTGGAGCGCGCGAGCCGACGGAAAAGTTCATGATCGATCGGGCTCGCCCAGATCGCATTGACCACGCCCACTGAAAGTCCGCCGCTACGGAGTCGCTCTGCCACACGAATGCCGCGCTGCACAATTGGACCGAATCCGAGGATGACGATATCCGTCCCGTCCGCGATCGTCTCCGCCTTGCCGACCGGGATCGGCTTCGGATCGCGAACTGGAACCCCTTCAATGCTGTCGCGAGGATAGTGGAGCGCAAACGGATGATCCTGGGCCAGCGCGGTGCGCACGAGCGCACGGAGCTCCTGCTCATCTTTTGGTGACGCGATCACAAGGCGCGGGATCTGCCGCTGTGCAGTCAGCGTAAACATTCCCTGGTGGCTCGTCCCATCCTCGCCGACGAGACCCGCCCGGTCAACACCGAGGAGTACTGGCTGATCATTCTGGCAGGCGTCGTGGACAATCTGATCCCACGCCCGCTGCATGAAGGTGGAGTAGATCGCAACCACTGGTCGACCACCACCCATCGCGATTCCAGTTGCGGCGGCCACCGCATGCTGCTCCGCAATCCCGACATCGTAGAAGCGATCTGGATACGCCTTTGCGAATGTGTCAAGTCCCGTCCCAGTGGGCATCCCAGCTGTGATGGCAACGATGCGGCGATCGTCTGCGGCTGCAGCAACGAGCTCCGCGGCAAATGCGGAGGTGTAGTTCGGCTTCTTCGGTGCGGGCGCTACGGGAACGGCACCCGACTTTCCGTATGAATCCGTTGCCACGCCAACCTCCATCTTTGGGAGTGCGGCCCCGTGGAAGGTGATTGGATCCGCCTCCGCAGGCCTGTAGCCGCGGCCCTTCTGCGTCCGGACATGCACGATCACTGGCCCTGGCATGTTGAATGCGCTCTGGAATGCCTCTTCCATTTGGGCGCGGTTATGCCCGTCCAGCACGCCGACATAGGTGATCCCAAGGTCTTCAAAGAGTCGTCCAGGCTCCTGTACAAAGGAGACCACGGAGCGGCGGAAGCTCTTCGACAACCGAACGAGCGTCGAACCAACGAGTGGAATCGCGCCCACGATGCGATCGTAACGACCCTTGCTCTCGCGCCATGTTCCTGAGAGCTTGACCTTGGAGAGATAGGTGGAGATTGCTCCGACGGTCGGCGAGATCGACATCTCATTGTCATTCAGCACGATCAGCATCTTAGTTTGGCGGTGCCCGATATCATTGAGCGCCTCAAGGCTGAGCCCGCTCATGAGGGCCGCGTCTCCAACGATCACCGCGATCTTCTCGCTACCTCCGCGGACATCGCGAGCGAGCGCGAGACCTTGTCCAATTGAGATCCCGGTTCCAGCGTGACCACCGTCGAACACGTCGTGCGGGGACTCGCTCCGCCGCGGAAATCCACCGATGCCGCCGAGTTGCCGGAGGCTACCGAAACGAGCGAGGCGACCGGTCAGAAGTTTATGTGGGTAAGCCTGATGACCTGTATCGAACACGATTCGGTCGACAGGAGATGACATGATGTGATGCAGCGCGATCGTCAACTCCACCACCCCGAGACTTGGGCCCAAGTGGCCTCCCGTCACCGCCGTGGTGGCGATGATGGCAGTGCGGATCTCTTCGGCGAGTTGCGTGAGTTCTGAGTCGGAGAGCTCCTTCAGGTCGCCCGGTCCACTCAGGCGCGCAAGGAGCGAGTCTGGACCGACCGCGCGCAGCGCGATTCCCTCATCCATGACCTTTCGCTGCTCGACGACCACTACTCCTCCTCGTCCTCGTCTTCATCAAGCTCCGCCAGCCCACCCTCAGGGAGCAGCTCTTCAATCCGCAGTCGCGCAGCCTCAAGCTGCTTCTGTGCGTGCTCTTGTAGCTTCACGCCGCGCTCAAAGTGGGTGACGGCAGCCTCAAGGCCACCATCTTCTGATTCAAGGCGCTCCACGATACTGCGAAGTTCGCGCATCGTTGACTCAAAGTCTTCGGGGAGGGCGCGAGCAGGTTGCTTAGGACGCCTTGCCGTCATTGTGACCCCCCTTTTCGCTCCGCCTCACGTTCGCCACAAGTGATCCTTCGGCGAGCCGGACTAGAATCTCACGACCTACAGGAGCTTGTCGCCACGAGCGCACAATCGACCCATCTCCCCCTTCCACCATCGCATATCCACGAGAGAGGATCGCGAGCGGCGAGAGGGCCGCGAGCAACAGGTGCGCCTGTCGGGCCTGGTCTGCCGCCCCACGAAGGGAGAGTCGGATTCCGCGCACAAGGTCGTCCCCCGTTTGAGCGAGGCGCTCCTCCTCCCGCTCAATCCGGTTCTCAGGTCCGACCACCATCAAAGAGCGTCCCTCTTCGCGCACCTCCGCAGCACGCTTAAGAACGAGTCTTTGAACCTCGCGGTACGCACGTCCGAGCAGCTGCATCGGTCTTGCGCGAATCAGTTCAAGGTTCGGTGAAAGTCGAGCGGCAGCAATGCTCGGTGTCCCCGCACGATCATCTGCGACGAGGTCTGACAGTGTCACATCTGACTCGTGTCCAACCGCAGAGAGCACTGGGAGTTCTGAGGCAGCGATTGCACGCAGGAGCTCTTCGTTGTTGAAGGCAGACAGGTCGTCACTCGAGCCGCCGCCTCGGGCGAGCAAGATCACACGTGGCGCGTTTCGGTTCCCCGCGCGCGCCTCATGAGCGGCATGCGCGTTGGCACGCCGAATCGCATCTGCGAGTTCCCTCGGCGCAGTCGCACCCTGAACCGCTGCATGAACAAGTAGGAGGCGCGCTTGTGGCGCAGATCCACGCAGGACGCGAACGACATCGTGCAGCACCGCGCCGGAGCGAGAGGTGACGATTGCGATCCCCTCTGGTGCAAGCGGGATTGGGCGTTTGCGAGCTGCGTCGAAGAGACCTTCGGCCTGAAGCCTTCGCTTGAGCGCCTCTAGTTCCCGTGAGAGCAACCCAGCCCCACCCGGTCGAACCAGCGCGCTTGCGACCAACTGATATCTGCTTCGAGGCGCATAGAGATCGATCCTGCCAATCAGGATCACCATCTCACCTACCGCAGGGATCTCCTCGCCAGGACGAATGCTTCCGCGGAATCGAACGGCGTCAAGCGTGGCCTCAGCGTCGCGAAGCGTGAGGTACTCGTGTCCCGCCGTGCTGCGCATGCTGCTCTGCACTTCACCAATGACTGCGCACGATGACAGGAGCGCATCTTCGCTGATTTGCGCACGGATACGTGCCGCGACCTCAGAGACGCTGAGTGCCTCCTCTGGAGTCGGCAGTGTGATCAGACGCGAGTCTGGTATTCGCCCGTTCGCGTATCCACGCGGATGAGGTCGCCAACGTTGACAAAGAGCGGGACTTGCACCACAAGACCGGTCTCGAGGGTGGCGGGCTTACGTGCCCCCGTTGCCGTATCTCCTGCGAATCCAGGGTCAGTCTCCTTGACGATCAGATCGATGTTGATAGGGAGTTCCACGCCGATCGTCTCCTCCTCGTAGCTGATTCGCTCGAGCACGAGGTTGTCCTTGATGTACTCCTTTGCGTCGCCGAGCTGGTCGCCCGTGATCACGAATTGATCGTACGTTGAGGTGTCCATGAACGTGTAATCGTTCCCGTCTGAAAAGAGGAACTGCGCTGGGCGACGCTCGAGCGTGGCGCGTGGGAACTTTTCACCCGCCTGAAACGTCTTCTCAACGATTGATTGCTTCCGCACGTTACGGAACTTGATTCGAACCTGGGCCGACCCGCGACCAACTTTGATGTGGTGGTACTCGAGGATCTGCCAGAGGTCGCCCTCCAACTCAATGACGATCCCCTTCTTGAGTTCGCCGGTTGAAATCATCTGGCCCCCCCTCTCTTTCGGCCTCACGGCCGTTCGACCATGACCCTTACGTGAAGGCCAGTCTAGCCGTCAGCCGACGATCAGGGGTGCGGAAGGGAATCGCGTGAGCGTGCGCACGCTGCGCCGCTCAAGGTCAACCGCAACGAGATCTTCGATGCGAATCCCGACTTGCTCCTCAAGGTAGATCCCGGGTTCCACGCTGAACACGGTCGGAGAAGGGAGCGGGATCTCGGGTGCGCCACGCGAGAGAGAGGGAGACTCATGGGTCTGCAACCCGATGCCGTGGCCGAGCCCATGTTCATACACGCCGTTCGCATCACCCATGGCCGCGCGCGCAGCCTCGTCTACGGTGCGTCCTGAGGGGAGCGCTGACGCTCCATTCTCCATCGCCTGTTGCAGGACTGCGATCGCCGCCTGCTGTCCGTCAAGCACACACTGGTAAAGTGCGAGATCAGCGTCAGACGCTGTTCCAACAAACAGCGTACGAGTCATGTCACTGCGATAGCCCGCAACTTGTGCCCCGAAGTCGAAGAGGGCAACCTCCCCGCGCTGAAACGGACGCGACCCTGGATTGCCGTGTGGGAGTGCGGCGTTTGCGCCAGCCAGAGCGGCCACATCAAAAGCGAGTGCCTCGGCTCCGCCCTCACGCATTTCGCGCTCCAAGAGCCACGCTACCTCTGCTTCGGTTGCGCCAGGGAGGAGCTTCGGCAGGACGGCGGCAAGTGCGCGATCTGCGACGGCACAGGCGGCGGCGATCCGTTCGATCTCCGCGGGCTCCTTTACTGCGCGGAGGGCAACCCCCCAACCCTTTGTTGGAGTGAGGGTGAGTCCGGGGGCGGCCTCTCGTATGCGTTCCCAGATCGCGTGACGAATCACACTAGGATCAACTCCAAGGTTTCGTACGCCGTGTGCCTGCGCCCACGCCGCAATCGCCCCGCCTGGATCACTCCCGGGATCAAGCGGAGTGGCGAGCACCGCTTCACGGCGAGCCTGAACCGTGTAGCGCGAATCTGCGAAGATCGCGAACGCATCCGCGGTGATGAGAATCCATCCGCTGACGCCGGCCGTCGGCTCCTCATTTGGGCCGAAACAGATGCCAGAAAAGTATCTCGCATCCGCATGTGATGTAAGCAGGAGCCCGTCGATTCCCTCGGATCGTACGCGCGCGCGAAGCGCCGCAATCCGTGCTGGTCGTGCCGCTGTGTCCGCTTCACTCCATCGTTGTAGGTCCGCCTGGCGCGGGAGAGGAGCGAAATCGCTTGGAACTGGCGATCTCTCCTGCAATGCACTCATTTCCAACCGTACTTTCTCGCCTTTGCTTCATGCTCGGCCAGCGTCTTGCTGAAGTCATGTCGGCCACCGCTGCCAGGGATCAAGACGAAGTACATCTCCTTGCGGCTCTTGTCTGGGCTCCGAGCCGCTTCTATTGACGCTCGTGACGGCGATGCGACAGGAGTGGGCGGGAGCCCGCCACGCACAAACGTGTTCCATGGGACAAGGTCTTGCGGCACTCGTGGCGGCACCAAACCAGCATACGGTTGCGGTGGGAACGTCCAGAATTCGTAGTCCTCCCACTTCGAGAGCTTCAACGTGCGAAGCGCCGCTGAGTCGGCCACCCAGATGATGGTCGGGTCTGCGAATAGACCGATTCCCTCTTGAAGTCTGTATGCGTAGACGCCCGCCATGCGCGGTCGTTCTTCATCGAGGGCCGCCTCACGCTCAACGATTGACGCGAGCGTCAGTACCTCATGGAACGAACGACCATCGGCTGTTGGGCCACGCAGTTCTGCCGGAACCTGCTCCGCGAAACGATCAAGGAGCATGCGGACGAATCCCTCTGCAGTCGCGCTCACTGGCACATTGAACGTGCCAGAGCCGAGTCGCCCCTCAAGGGCTGCTCCAGCGGGCAGGTCAAGCCAGTCATAGTCGGCGACCAGCGCGGCGGGTGGCGTGCGTAGGAGGTCAAGGAGTTCGCGTTGCGTGAAGGGGAGATCGATCGTCCCCGCCTGCGCAACGATCTGTTCGAGGCGAAGGCCTGCACGCAACTGGACGGCGATTGCAGGTTCGCGGTACGGCTGGGTCAGTGCGGCCGCCACCTCGGCCGGCGTCATGCTCCCTGCCACCTGAAAGACCCCCGCCTGCAGTTCCCCCTCGAATCCGGCACGGCCAACCGCCACGATGAATCCTGTCGGATCTGCAATCAGCCCCGCGGAGAAGAGTTGCTCGGCGATCGCAGCAGTACTACTCCCGGCCGCGATCTCTACCTTGACGAGCGTGGTGTCGCTGGATGCTGGAGACGAGATCCGCGCACCGAGTCGCTCAACAGCAATGTCGCCAATAAACGGCAGGGAAAGGATCCCTGGTGAACGAAGGCCAGCGCTGATGAGCGCATCGCCCAGGATTGAGGGGGCCACGGTACGACCCACCACCAGTAGCAGAAGAAGCGTGGCGAGTAACGCAAGGCGACGCGTGCCGCTCACGCCTCACCCCTCGCGCGAATCAGTCCTGGATCGACATGTAGGCTCGGATCGGCTTCGTCTTCGAGGATGAGTTCAGCCGCCGCTTGGTCAATGGATGCGCGGTATGCCATCCGACGGCGTCGACCAGGTTCGCCGCCGCCTGCACCTCCGCCCTGCCTACCCACGCGCTCCCTGGCACGCTCTGACGAGTAGCGCTCGTCAATGAACGTCACTGGCAGACGAAGATGCCCTGCCACTTCATCGGCCCAGCGGAGCGTCTTCTCGCCCTGCGTGCTCGCTCGTCCATCGCTGTGGAGGGGAAGTCCAATCACAAGTCGATCAATCCTTAGTTCACTGCAGATGACAGCAAGCCTCGCGGCATCCGCGTTGACACGCGCCGCTCGGCTCATGGTTGGAAGGCCGCGCGGTGGGACATCGTCGACGGCAACCGCGAGGCCGATGCGGCGATCACCAAGGTCAATTCCGAGTCGCCGACCAGCCGCGCTCATTCAGCGGCGCCAGCCGAGGGGAGACCGAGCGCAGCCGCCATTGCAGCAATCGCGATTGCTGCATCGCTCCCCTCCGCGCCTCGCCCTTGGCCCATGTTCGCCTTTCCGCCCCCGCGCCCGCCGATTGCCGACGCGCCTGCCGCAACGATGCTTCCTGCGTTCACGACCGCGGCATCCACCCCCTCAACAACAACAAGGATGTCTGGCGCCCCTCCCGCACGCACAAGCGCAATGACCCCCGGGCCCATGCGCTTTCGAAGTTGACTTGAGAGTTCTTTGAGCTCCTCGACGTCCTCGACGTCGACGCTTGCAATGAGCACTCGGTGGCCCCCTGGTGCGCTCACCGCACGTTCAATGAGTGCCGCAGGATCAATCCGCGACCCGCCACCCTCACGCGCTCGACGCTTTGCGCTCTTCAACTCCGCCTGAAGTTGGGCGATCTTCTGAGTCAGTTGTCCTTGATCTTGCAGCCCGAGAAGCTCGGCGGCATCCTCAACGCTCTTCACTCGTGCGCGAAGATACTCGTCTGCCAAGGGGCCGCTCAAGGCTTCAATACGCCGCAGACCGGAACCGATGCTGCGATCTGAAATGATTACGAAACTCCCAACCTCACCAGTCGCGTTGCAATGGGTACCGCCGCAAAGCTCATGGGAATAGTCCGCCATCCTGATCGTGCGCACGCGCTCGCCATACTTCTCGTCAAAGAACGCGTCCGCACCGGCCTCCACCGCCTCCTTCATGCTCATCTCGGCCGCCACAATTGGAATGTTCGACCGGATCGCGCGCTGCACCTCGGCTTCGACCGCGTTGCGCTCCTCACGAGTCAGGGCACGGTCGAGGGGATAGTCAAACCGGAGGTACTCGGGGTGAACGAGAGAGCCGCGCTGCTTTGCATCGGGGCCTGCAACGATGCGAATCGCACGGTGCAGTAGGTGGGTTGCAGTGTGATTACGCACCGTTGCCGCTCGCCGCGGTGCATCTACTCGCATCGTGACGCGGTCGCCGATCGCGAGTGGCCCATTCAGCTCCGCTTCGTGGAGCGTCATCGCGCCCACGGGACGCTGGGTGTCCGTGATGCGACCGATCAGTGCGCCCTTCGCGCCGAGCAGCTCGCCCTGGTCTCCGACCTGACCACCGCGCTCGGCGTAGAGAGGGGTTCGCTCCACCACAATTCGTGCGCGCCCAGATTCGACGCGTGCCACGCTTCCCGTATCCGAAAGGATCCCCTTCACTGTGGTGCCGCCCTCGAGATGCTCGTACCCAATGAACTCGGTGTCGCCAACGGCCCGGAGAAGCTCCTCGAGCTGAGCAACGTAGGCGGCGTGTTCGGCAAGCTCCGACTTCTTCCCGCCACGAGAACGTTGTCGCTGCTCCGTCAATGCCGCGTCGAAACCAGCACGATCGACGGCCACGCCACGTTCGGCGGCGAGCTCAACGGTTAGATCTATGGGGAACCCATAGGTGTCATGAAGCTTGAAGGCGACGCCTCCGTCAAGTTGCGGCGCATCATCGCGGAGTTGATCAGCGCGTACCCCAGCTGCGCTCGCCCCCTTGGCAAGGTGCTTCAACGCGTCGGCAAGGAGGGCCGATCCCCCGTCGAGCGTCCGTGCAAACTGCGCCTCCTCGCGCTCGAGTGACTCCACAACAAGGGTCTCAGCTCCACGGAGGTATGGGTAGGCCTCGCTCATCATCCGAATGACAGCACGGGAAACCTCTGGGAGAAACGACCGCTCGATCCCAAGTAGGCGCCCGTGGCGTACCGCGCGTCGAATGATACGGCGCAGCACATAGCCTCGCCCCTCATTCCCTGGTCGTACGCCATCGGCGAGCAAGAACGTGACTGCCCGCGAGTGGTCAGCAATCACCTGATAGCTGAATCGTTGCGTCTCAAGCATCGCCTTGTCATGACCGGTCATCTTCTGCAAGAGCGCATGGATCGGGAGGAAGAGGTCGGTGTCATAGTTTGAGAGGACTTGCTGACTGACGCTGGCGAGTCGCTCGAGACCCATCCCCGTATCAACGCTCTTGAAGGGCAGCTCGGTCCGACGACCATCCGCATGCTGTTCGTACTGCATAAAGACAAGGTTCCAAATCTCAAGCCATCGCGGGCACTGCTCAGAGTGATCGGGGATACAGGTCGAGCCACAGGAGAGCTCTGCGCCGCGGTCAAAGTGAATTTCCGAACATGGACCGCACGGTCCGGTCTCGGCCATCCGCCAGAAGTTGGCATCGTCGCCCTTCTCTACGTTTCCCCAGCGAGCGAGACGTTCCGCCGGGAGTCCAATCTCCTCTCGCCAGATCGTCGCTGCCTCCTCATCATCGGAGTAGATCGTCGCTGCCAGCCGGTCGGCTGGGATCCCGAGATCTACCGTCAAGAACTCCCACGCCCAGAGAATGGCATCACGCTTGAAGTAGTCGCCAAACGACCAGCTCCCGAGCATCTCGAAGAGGGTGTGGTGTCGTGGCGTGCGCCCGACCTCTTCAAAGTCATTGTGCTTCCCCGCCACTCGAAGGCAGCGCTGATAATCAACCGCCCTGGTGTACGAGCGTGTCTCCGCACCACTGAAGAGCTCCTTGAATTGCACCATTCCAGAGTTCGTGAAGAGGAGAGTTGCATCGCCTGCAGGAATCAGTGAGGCGCTTGGCACGGCGGCGTGCCCGCGAGCCTCAAAAAAGGCGATGAATCGCGACCGTAGTTCAGCGGCGCTATATGAAGGAATCCGTGTGTCTCGCTTCATGAGCCGAGCGTAGCAGAGGGAACCACGAGCTCCGTCGCCCTTAGGGCTGTCGACCCCGCTCCCAGCCGGTCGCGATACGGGCAGCGAGTCGCTCGAAGAGCAGTGCACCGATCAGTGGGGCGGGCCATGCCACTCCACCGATTGGGAGTAATCCACCGAAGACTCGCTCCCCAAGTAGTTGTCCGAACAGTGCGCCAACCCCCGCGGCAACGATCGCAATTGGGAGCGGTGCCCAGACCGTGAGGAGTCGCCCAGCAAGCGCCGCCACAGCGATCGTGAGACCAATCAACAGCGGCGCTGGCTCAAGCATGGAGCGGCACGTGGGCGCTGATCTGACCTCCAGCGGCAAGCGTCTCGCCCTCATAGAGGACAACGGTCTGGCCGGGCGAAGGCGCCCAGAGGGGATCGCTTAACTCCAGTGTCGCAGCACCGCCCCCCTTACTGACGAGGCGACCAGGGGCAGTAGCCCCGCGATGTCGAATCCTCGCTGCGCCATTGAGTACTACACCGACCGGCAATTCGCCGCTCGGTGTGGCTGCCCCGGTCAACTCAATCGCTCGGCACTCAAGTGACTCGCGGCGACCGATCGTGATGCGATTCGTCCGCGGATCAATCGCGCTGACATACCGAGGCGACGCTCCTGTCACGGAGAGCCCACGGCGTTGGCCAACGGTAAATCCTGCACTCCCCTCATGGGTGCCGACTATCTCTCCCCTCTCGTCAACGATCTCGCCGCGCTGTGGCTCCCAACCACGCGCGCGCAAGAGCGACCGATAATCGCCATCTGGGACGAAGCAGATCTCTTGACTCTCTGGCTTCTCCGCCGTTGGGAGTCCACGCGCGCGTGCCGCCTCCCGCACCTCTGGCTTTGTCATTCCACCGAGCGGGAAGCGCGCCCGAGCGATCGCCTCGCGGCGTAGTCCATGCAAGAAGTAGGTCTGGTCCTTGTCTTGATCCACTGCGGAGCGCAGCCGCCACGAAAGGCCGTCGGAGCTCACCGCGCGTCGGGCATAGTGACCGGTCGCAACCGCCTCGCAACCGAAGAGGGCACTCCCCTTCCCCACGAGCGCGCCGAACTTCACCGCGGTATTGCAGCCGACGCAGGGGCTTGGCGTTTCACCTCCGAGGTACGCACCAACAAATGGTTCGAGCACCGCATCGGCAAACTCGCGCTCAAGATTCTGAATGTGGAATGGGATCTTCAGTTGATCCGCCACGCGGCGCGCGTCGTCCGCTGCATCAAGGGTGCAACAACTCTTCCTCCCGCCGTCCACACGATCCGCAGCATCGTGAAGTCGCATCCATACGCCAACCACCTGGTGTCCGGCCTCGACGAGGAGCGCTGCTGCAACGGACGAATCGACGCCGCCAGAGAGAGCAACGAGCACGCGTTCGGACTCCATTGCTTCTGGCTCAGGGAGCCACCCGCTGGGTAGTCCGTGTGTGGTCATACCGGTCGCACCTCAGTGAGCGCCAGGTCGCGGACGCGCGCACATGTTGCCGCAACGATCGCCGCGGCCCGCACCGCTTCGTCAATGCTGTTCGTTCGACCGAAGGAGATTCGAATCCCGCCGCGCGATTCGTCGTCAGAGAGACCGCAGGCGGCAAGGGCCTCTGATGGCTCACGTGAGCCGCTGGAGCAGGCAGAACCTGTTGAGATCGCAAGACCCGCGTGATCAAGCGCGGCAACAAGGTCATCACCCAGGGCCCAGTTCGCGGCGTATGAATGATGACCCGGGAGCCGATTCGTGCGATCAGCGGGGCCAGTCGGTCTCAGCCCATGAGCCTCTGGCGCGCCCAGCGCGTTGTCAAAGGCGGCGGAGAGCGCGCTCAAGTGACGCCGCGTCACTTCGCGCTCTTGCACCGACAACCTAACGGCGTGGGCGAATGCTGCCGCGAGCGGAACGGCTTCAGTGCCGCCCCGACGTCCGCGTTCCTGCCCACCCCCCGGCACCAGTGGCTTTAGATGGCGATCCGGAGCTGAGAGGAGCGCCGCGATCCCTGCTGGCCCCTCCAACTTTGCAGATCCAATCACAAGATGCGTCGCGCCAGCCTCTGAAAACTGCAGCGCGCGTGATGCAGCCGCCTGTACGCCGTCAAGGATCAGCGCGCCAAAGTCAGCATCAGGCAACACCCCTCGGAGTGCTTGGACGTTCTGCTCTGTCCCGAGTTCGCCCGATGAGATCGCGAGTAGACCCACGGTGTGAGCGCGTGGATGGAAGTCCTCCAGACGCCAGGCCCCACTTGCGCTCACTGGGATCAGCTCAACCGACCCACCCGCAGCCTGATGGCGGTTGGCGAGTGCTCGTGCGCCGCGGTGCTCAGTAGCCGTGGTGAGCAGGGACCCCGTGTCCAAAAGTTCGCTGCATAGTGCGAGGGCGAGCGCTTCGGACGCGCTCCCTGTGAATGTCACCTGGCGAGGCTCAACCTCGAACGCCTCTGCGATCGTGACACGCGCTTCATCGAGGAGCGCGCGTGCCCGTCGCGCCTCAGCATGACCACCATTCGGATTTCCAATGCCATCCCGGTACAACGTGGCGAGCAGCTCAGCTACCTCTGATCGAACAGGGGAACCAGCGGCGTGATCAGCAAAGATCCTCGCGAAACCCATCGGCGTTACTGGTTCGCCTCGCGCATCTCGGCGCGCCGGCCCGCCTCACGACGTCGATCATTCTCGTTGAGGAGTCGCTTGCGCAGTCGAAGTGCCGATGGCGTCACCTCGATCAACTCATCAGGACCAATGAACTCGAGTGCGTTCTCAAGTGCCATGCGCCGCGGCGGGGTCAGACGAATCGCCTCATCGTGGGAGTGCGTTCGCATGTTCGTCAGCTTCTTTTCACGCACGGCGTTCACATCCATGTCTCCAGGCTTGGCGCTCTCGCCAATGATCTGGCCCTCGTAGGTCTGTTCGCCTTCGGTCACGAATAGTTCACCGCGTTCCTGTATGCCGTAAAGGGCGTAGCCCGTGGTCACCCCAGTTCGGTCTGAGATGAGACAGCCATTCGTTCGATGTGGGATTTCGCCAACCCAGGGCTTGTAGCCCGCACTCAACTGGTGGATGAGCGCCGTGCCGCGCGTTTCGGTCAGAATGCGACCGCGAACACCGATCAGGCCACGCGTCGGGATCAAGAAGTCGACGCGGGCTCGCCCGTCTGCTCCATGCTGGATGTTCTCCATCCGCGCGCGACGCTCCGCCATGATGCCAGTGATCACTCCCACAAAGTCAACCGGGACGTCGATGGTGAGTTGTTCAAACGGCTCTTCGATGCCGTTTGGACCCTTATGCAAGAGCACTTCAGGGCGCGACACTTCAAGTTCGAATCCTTCGCGTCGCATCTGCTCCACGAGGATGGCGAGTTGAAGTTCGCCGCGACCGCGCACCTGGAAGGCCTCCCCTGTATCCGTTGGACTGACCTCAATCGCCGGGTTTCCAAGCACCTCTTTCTCGAGACGTGCCTTCAGCTGGCGCGACGTAAGGAACTTCCCGTCCTTACCACCGATCGGGCTCGTGTTTACGCCGAACGTCATCTGAAGTGTTGGCGGATCGACGTGAAGCCGTTCTAGGGGTCGGGGATCTGTCGGGTCCGTGATCGTTTCGCCAATCTCTACATCGGCGAGGCCCGCAATGCCTACGATTTCACCGGGCCCCGCTTCAGCAACCTCAACGCGTTCGATGCCCATCGGGAGCGTGAGCGATGTCACCGTCCCGCTAAGTGCGCTCTCTTCGCGCAGCACGGTGATCTTCGCCCCCTTGCGCACGGTCCCGTTGCGAATACGCCCAACGGCGATCCGTCCTACAAAGTCATTCGCCGCTAGGTTCGTGATCAGCACCTGCAATGGGTGGCCAGGCTCATGCATCGGCGCCGGGGCGGTTTCGAGCACTACGTCCAAGAGCGGGATGAGATCGGTGCCAGGCTTCTCAAGGTCGAGCGTTGCGGTTCCCGCGCGCGCATTGCTGTAGACGATCGGGAAGTTGATCTGCTGTTCGTTCGCACCGAGATCAAGGAAGAGCTCGTATACCTCATCAATCACCTCTTTGATCCGCGCGTCCGCACGGTCAATCTTGTTGATGACGAGCACGACTGGGAGGGAGCGCGCGAGCGCCTTTGAAAGGACGTAACGCGTCTGCGGGAGCGGACCCTCAGATGCGTCAACAAGCAGGAGAACCGCATCGACCGCGAGAAGGCTTCGCTCCACTTCCCCGCCGAAGTCGGCGTGACCTGGAGTGTCCACTATCACCACGCGTACACCCTTGAATTGGATCGCCGTCTCCTTCGCAAGGATCGTGATCCCCTTCTCGCGTTCAAGGTCGCCACTATCCATGACGCGCTCTACAAGCTCTTCGTTGGCACGGAAGGCGCCGTTTTGACGGAGGAGACTGTCGACCAGCGTCGTCTTCCCGTGGTCAACGTGGGCGACGATGCCCACGGTGCGAATGCCCGTCTGGGCGACGAGATTTGCGGGGGCGTTGAGGGCTGTCATGTCAAGATTCTCGCACGCTTCGCGCCTGCGTATACTCGGGCCATGACCGTTGCTGCGCTGATCCTGGCAGGTGACTCTTCACTTGTCGGCGACCGCCCCTCGCCTGCTCTCAGCCGCCTCATCGAAGTGGCCTGGGCTGGTGGCGCGCACCCGATCCTCGTCGCTGGACTGACCCGGTCGGTGGATCTCGCTCCGCTCGCACTGCCAACGGAGGCTGGCACTGCGGAAGCGGCGGCCACCGAGGCACTCCGCCTCGTTGGGGGGACCACCGCACTCCTCTCCCTCCCCGTGACCCATGCGGGCCTCGACCCAGAGACGATCACCGCGTTGATCGCTGCGCATGGGCGCGCACCGGAGGTGGCACTCCACGCCGCACACAACGGGACCGCGGGTCCCGTGCATCTCACCCCGCTTTCGCTCCTCTCATATGGAAACGCCTCCGCCGGCACGGGAGTCGAATGTGGTGACGAGGCGGCGATCAAGCCGTCAGACGGGAGAGTCCGTCTTGGATTCGAGGCGCCACCCGCCGACACACACGCGATTGATCCGTGGGAACGACGCGGAGACGGCCCCTCCTAGCTTCCTTCGCGCGGCGCAGCACCGATCCCAGCACCTGTTGGCAGGAGCAACGCTGAACCGCGATACGTCACTCCACTGAACGGATCATTACGGATAAGCAGCGGTGCATCCAAGTCTGCGAGGTCGCAGCGCAGGGCGAGGTGTGCCGCCGCAGTGACGGCGAGTGAGCTCTCGATCATGCACCCCATCATCGTTCGCAGTCCCAGGCTGCGCGCACGCTCAATCGCCGCATGCGCGGGAATAAGGCCGCCAAACTTCCGCACCTTGATCACGATCCCGTCAACGACCTGGGCCAGCGCGTCGACATGCTCAATAGTGCTGACGCTTTCGTCGGCAAAAATCGGCACGCCGAGGTGCTGGGCACGGAGCCATGAGAAGCCGTCCCGATCTGCGACCGCAAGTGGCTGCTCCACCAACTCAATCTTGAATCGAGCGAGGCGTGGAATCAGGCGCGCCGCGTCCTCACGACTCCACCCTCCGTTCACATCAAGTCGCAACGTTGCATTCGTGACACCACGAACCGCTTCAACACACGCCTCATCATCGTCTCCGCCCATTTTGAGCTTCAGGATTGACGCCTCTGCCGCACGGGCTCGCCTCGCCATCTCGTCTGGAGTGTCCATTGCGATCGTGAAGGAGGTCTCAATGGGAGCTGTCTCGTTGACGCCGAAAGCCTTCCAGAGCGGCTCGCCACGTGCCCGACCCTCCGCATCATGGAGGGCAAGATCCAGTGCACACCGCGCACCCCGTGAGGTCAGCCGCTTTAAGGAGTCGCTTCGGAGCCCAGCACCGTCAAACTCGTGCGAATTCGCGTCAAACGACTCCAGTGTCGTAAGGATCTCAGTCTCCGACTCTCCGAGGTACGGCACGATCGCCGCCTCGCCGTATCCGCCATCGCGCTCAATGATGATGGTGGAGCGCTCGGTCGAGACACCGTGCGCGATGCTCCACGGGCTCACGAGTTCGAGGCGCACGACCCGAGATTGCACGGTGCCCCTTCGTTCAGCTGGGCTGCGTGGCCAACGTTCCGCGGACGAAGTTCAGCACGCGCTCACACCACTCCGCAGGAATCTCAGCATGCACATTGTGGCCGATGCCTGCCGGAATCCACAGCTGACTCCCTGGGATGTGCTGCGCGATAAAGCGTCCATGCGCCGCGGGAGAGTTTGTTGCATCGAGTTCACCCTCGATCACCAGCGTTGATCGCTGGACGCGCGAGAGATCCAGCGCCGTGTAGTTCGGCTCGCTGACGATCTCTGCAGCTGTTCGCCGTAGGAGTGTTGCCCAATAATCGGCACCGTGACGAGCCGAGTGGAGCTCGATCATTTCCGACATCAGGCTGGGGTCCTCCGCTCGCACGCGCTCAGGATCCAACTTCTTTGGAATCCGTTCCACGAGGTCTCGGCTGACGTAGGCATTCGCCGCCTGAGGGATACAGCTCGCCACCACTTCGGGATGCTCCATCAGCGTAACGAGCGCCACGTTGCCACCATTGCTGTGCCCAATCACGTGCGCCTGCCTGTGACCAAGCGTGCGAATCAGTTCGGCGGCGTCAGCGGCCATCTCGCGAAAGGAGTACCGACCAGCAGGGTCGCTGCTCCGGCCATGGCCGCGACAGTCTGGGACGATCACGTGGAACTCCTCTGCCAAACTGGGCGCCACGCCACCCCAATCGACAGACCCGGTGATGTACGAGCCGTGGATCAACAGGATCGGATCGCGACCTTGCGTCAACTCACCATACGTGTCGAAGTGGATCTCCGCGCCGCGGATCTTGGCGGTGGGCATGTGCGCCTCCCTTCCCCGTCAACCCTCCGCTACCGCCGCGGGGTGCTCGCCTTCGTAGCAGTTGTTAGCCCAAGTTCACTCCACTGCTTCGCATCAGCCTCTGATGGCGCTTCAAGCATGAGATCACTCCCCGACTGCGTCTTCGGGAAGGCCATCACTTCGCGAATGTTGACCTGGTTTGCCAACAACGCGGCCCAGCGTTCAACACCGATCGCAATGCCGCCGTGTGGCGGTGCGCCGTATTCAAACGCGTCGAGAAGTGCGCCAAACTTGGCGCGCGCATCGTCGAGAGAGTGCCCCATCAGTGCGAATGATCGCTCAAGCAGCGCACGATCATGGATGCGCACGGAGCCGCCACCAAGTTCCCAGCCGTTAAGAACCACGTCGTACTGCTGCGCAAGAGCCCTGCCGGCCGGATCCCCTGCGGAACGCTTGCGTACGTCTCCGGAAGTTGTGGCGAGGAGTTCTACATGCTCGGGTACAGGAGCACTGAATGGATTGTGCGTCGCATCCCAGCGGCTTGACTCCTCATCCCATTGGTACATCGGGAAGCGGTGAACCCAGCAGAAGGCGAGGATCTCGGGATCCGCCATGTTCGCCTCAAGGGCAATCTCCACCCGTAGGCGTCCGAGTACTTCTGCCGCACGTACGCGCTCGCCCGCCACCGCGAGGATGAGATCGCCCTCGGGTGCGGTAGCTTTGCCGCCACTCGCGCTCCAGATTGCCTCAACCGACTCTGGTGAGAGGAACTTGGCGATCGGTGATTTGATTTCACCATCTGACTGCAGGGCGATCCAGACAAGCCCACTCGCCCCGTGACGCTTCGCGCGTTCGGTGAGGTCATCAATCTCGGAGCGCGCAACGCCACCCTTCCCAGGGACGCGAATGGCGCGGATTCGGCCGCCACTGGAACGAACATCATCAAAGACCTTGAAACCGGTGGCAGCGGGGAGTGCGGCGCCAAGGTCGATCAGTTCCATTCCGTATCGAAGGTCTGGCTTGTCCGAACCGTAGCGTTCGAGCGCCTCTTCATACGTGAAGACAGGGAAAGGTACCTGCTGCATTGGCCGGTCGGGCCGTGTGCGCCTCGTCACCTCAATCACCATCTCTTCTACGAAGCCACGCACGCTCGCCTCGTCGACAAAGCTCATCTCAAGGTCGAGCTGGGTGAATTCGGGTTGACGGTCGCCGCGTAGATCTTCATCGCGGAAGCAGCGTGCAATCTGAAAGTAGCGGTCAAACCCAGCGACCATCAGAAGCTGCTTCATCTGTTGGGGCGACTGCGGAAGGGCGTAGACACTCCCCGGCTGAAGACGTGAAGGCACAATGAAGTCGCGCGCCCCTTCTGGTGTGGACTTGATGAGAATCGGCGTCTCGACTTCAACAAAGCCGTGTTCGTGATGCACTTCGCGGATCGCCTGCACCATGGCGCTACGCATCAAGAGTCGGTCTCGCAACGACTCGCGCCGGAGGTCAAGATAGCGATGCTTCAGGCGGACGCTTTCGTCAATCGGTGCATCTGGCTCGTTGATGTAGAAGGGTGGCGTCTTAGACTGCGAGAGGATGCGCACCGAGTCGGCCGCCACTTCAATGGCCCCTGTTGGGAGCTTCTCATTCTCCGTCCCAGCACGACGTGGGGTAACAACCCCTTCGACCGCAATGACCCACTCAATTCGTGCGTCGACGAGCGCTGCGTGTGCCTCTGGCGCGGTCGCTGCATCCACCACCACCTGCACGATGCCGTAGCGATCGCGAAGGTCAATGAAGACGAGGCTGCCATGGTCTCGGCGACGGTGGATCCAGCCAGCGAGACGGAGACGACGCCCAGCATCGCTTGCGCGCAGTGCGCCGCAGACGTCAGTGCGAAGGCCAGTTGCGAGTCGTCCTGATTCGCTCATGCTCTCCTTTCGGTTCGCTTCACGAGTGCGGCAACGGCGCGCAGCACGCTCGCCTCATCAGTCGGCTCTTCCTGTTTGCCATCGATCATGGCTCGAAGGCTATAGCGACCATCGGGTTCCACAATGATGACGGCGACCGCTCCGTCACGCGACGCACCTTCAAGTTGCTTGCCGATCTTACGGGGAGTAACGTCGGCGCGTGCGGCAGACCCTGCAGCCCGAAGTAGCGAGGCGAGCCGAATGCGTGCCCCGATGCTCCCCTCGTCGATCCCGCAGATCACCGTAAGTGGTTGCGTGGCTGCGCGGATCTCAATCTTCCGATCGTGAAGCGCATGGACCACGCGGTCCACACCGATCGCAAAGCCGATGGCGGGGGTTGGACCACCACCGATGAGCGCCGCAAGTCCGTCATAGCGTCCACCGCCACCGAGTGCTCCCTGCTGCCCCTCCTCGCCAGGGAGGAGGTACTCCCATGCGGTGCGATTGTAGTAGTCGAGTCCGCGCACCAAACGTGGGGACTCAATCACCTTGACGCCAGCAACGGCGAGGCCCGCGCGAACGACGTCCGCATGCACGGCGCATGCATCACAGAGGTGACCGGGGAGTGCAGGTGCACTCTCCGCCCGCCGCATGACAGCCGCATCCTTTGAGTCCAGCAGGCGGAGTGGATTATCACGGAGCCGAGTCCGGTCGACCTCTCCAAGCTCTCCTTCAATCGGGGCGAAGTGCGCCCGGAGCGCTGCCGCATAGGCGGGTCGACAGTCGCTACAGCCAACAGAGTTGAAATGAACTTCAACGCCGGTAAGCCCAAGCTGGTTCAGGAAACTTGCGCCGAGTTCAATCACCTCAACATCGATCCCGGGGCCAGCGTCGCCGATCGCCTCAACGTTGAACTGCGTAAATTGGCGATAGCGACCCTTCTGTGGTCGGTCATGCCGAAAGAATGGCGCGACGGTGACGAGTCGGACCGGCTGCGGCGCACTGCGCATGCCATGCTGGATATATGCGCGGAGGATTCCGGCGGTTGCCTCTGGTCGCAGCGCGAGAGTCGTGGAATCCTCTGCATGCGGAGTGAGTCGATAGAGCTCCTTTGCAACAACGTCGGTAGAGCCACCAATGCCACGCTCAAAGAGTGCACTCTCTTCCGCGATTGGCGAGATGATGCGCTGATAGCCCGCCGCCTCCGCGGCGGCGTAAGCCGCTCGCTCAACAGCGGCGACGGCAGCGGCATCTGCGCCGAAGAGGTCGCGCATCCCGCGCGGTGCCTGGAAGCCGCTCACTGGCGCGGCTCCCGTGCCACGCTGCGCACACCACGAATTCGCTCAATACGCGCCATCAGGCGCGCGAGTTCGCTTATGGAGCCAACCGCGAGGGTCGTCAGCACTTCCGCGTTACCAGAACCGGTCATCCCAACCGATGCGGCGAGGATGTTGACCTTCTGGTCGGCCACTACTTGCGTGATGTCGGAGAGGAGCCCGGTTCGGTCGGAAGCCTCAATGCGAATGGTGACTGGATAACTCTCGGTAGTCGCGGGTGCGATCTCCCACTCCACGTCAATGAGTCTGGAGGCCTCACGTGCCGACGAGGAGGTGGAGCAACTCGCAAGGTGCACTGTCACTCCCTTACCGCGCGTGATGAACCCGACAATTGGGTCACCTGGAAGCGGCCGGCAGCAGCGTCCGAACCTTGTAAGGAGGTCTGGAACCCCCTTCACTCGGATCCCGCCCGTGCGCTCCGCAGGAACTACCTGTTGAGGCGCCACACTGAACGGGAGAATCTCGTGCGCATCATCTGAGGCCACACCGAGACGTGAGACCACCTGCTGCGGTCCGATCGCGCCGTAGCCGATCGCCGCGAAGAGATCGTCCGCACTCCCCTGATTGAGCTGCTTCGCCACCTCCTCGATGCGATCTTTTCCAACCGCCTCGAGCGAACTGCGCGCTAGACGTCGTAGCTCGCGCTCCAACGACTCTCGCCCATGGGCGATGTTCTCGTCACGCTCCTGATGCTTGAACCACTGCCGAATCTTGTCGCGCGCTTGGCGCGTCGCCACAATTGCCAGCCAGTCGCGGCTTGGACCGTGCTTTCCGCGCGCCGTCACCACCTCAACGATATCGCCAGATTTGAGCCGATACTCGAGTGGTACGAGACGATTGTTCACTTTGGCCCCAATGCAACGGTGTCCGATATCTGTATGAACGAGATATGCAAAATCGAGAGGTGTCGCTCCGGCGGCGAGTTCCTTTACGTCACCCTTTGGCGTGAACACGTAAACCTGATCTTGGAAGACGTCCAAACGAACGCCTTCAAGAAACTCAGATGCATCGGTGACATCTCGCTGCCACTCCAGGAGCTGCCGAAGCCATGCCAGTTTCGCGTCATAAGCCGCATCCGACCTGCTCCCATCCTTGTAGCGCCAGTGCGCTGCGATCCCTACCTCAGCAACCTCGTGCATCGAGCGAGTTCGAATCTGGACCTCAAGCGGCCGTCCATCGAGCGCGACCACCGCCGTGTGAAGGCTCTGATAGAGATTGTTCTTTGGGACTGCAATGTAATCATCAAACTGGCCAGGGATCGGACGCCACACTGAGTGAACAGCGCCAAGGGCCGCGTAGCACTCACGAAGGTCATTGACCACAATGCGGATCGCGAAGACATCATAAATCTCAGAGAAATCGGTGTTCTTTCGAGACATCTTCTTGTGGATGGAGTAGAGGTGCTTCGCGCGACCGGTGAACTCGGCATGAATGCCTGCGCGCTCCAACTCCGGGCGGAGCACTTCAATCGCTCGCGTCACGTACGCCGCCCGAGCATCACGGCGCATGTCAACGAGTCGGGCGAGCTCATGGTACCGCTCGGGTTCGAGGGCCTTGAAGGCGAGATCCTCGAGCTCCCACTTCACCTGCCAGATGCCGAGACGCTCAGCGAGTGGCGCGTAGATCTCCAGGGTTTGCCGCGCGATGCGCCGCTGCTTATCAATGCCGAGTGCTGCAAGCGTGCGCATGTTGTGCAGACGATCGCCGAGCTTGATCAGCACGACGCGGATGTCTTGCGACATTGCCAAGAACATCTTTCGAATGTTCTCCGCATGCTGTTCCTCTGCGGTGAGAGCGGAGAACTTGCTCAACTTCGTGACGCCATCCACGAGGGTGGCAATCTCGTCTCCGAAACGTTCTCCGATCTCCGTTGTGGTGACGCCGGTATCCTCTGGAACATCGTGTAGGAGTGCTGCAGCAAGCGTGGTCGCATCAAGGCCAAGATCGGCGAGGATCAGTGACGCCTCTGCTGGATGTGTCACATATGGCTCTCCAGAGGCACGCACTTGCTCTCCGTGTGCCTGCACGGCGAAATCGAATGCCGCTGCAACAAGTGTTGCGGCGCTCGCATCTTCGTGGTGTGCAGACACCTTTGCGAGGAGCTTCTCGCGCAGCTCAGCGACTGGGCGAGCAAGCGCGCGAACCTTTGCGATCGCGTCGGGAAGCTGCGGCGCCTGGGCGCCATCGCGACTGATCGGCTGCGGTTCTGCGCTCATGTGCGCTGAGGATAGCCGAGCGAGGTGAGCACCTCAGTTGCCACCCTCACCTCATCCCACTCCTCCGCACCTCCGCTGCGCTCGATCGTCCGCTCATGCCCCTTCCCCGCGAGCAGCACGACGTCACCGGAGCGCGCTTCACCGATCGCCGCCCTGATCGCTGCCCGACGGTCGTGGAGCACCGTGATCCGATCCTTTGCCGCCGCGCCAGCGTGCGCCACCGCGGCATCGAAGATCGCGGCAGCAATCACATCAGGGCTCTCTCCGCGCGGATCCTCATCTGCGATCCAGACCCGCTCTGCCTCGGTGCAGACGCGCCCGATCGCGGATCGACGTCCGGCGTCTCGTTCCCCTGCGGCACCTGTCACTAGGAGGACGCGGCCACCTAGGGTTGCGAGCGTTCTGGCCACCTGTATCGCCGCTTGAAGCGATTGGCCGTTGTGCGCGAAATCTACGATCACTGGGAAGGGTTGCCCGCAGGAGATGCGCTCGCTCCGACCCGGCGGACCGGGCTCGTCAGAAACTGCTGCGATCGCTGGCGCAAGCGGGAGTCCCCACGCCGCTATGAGGGCAAGGGCCGCGGCAGCGTTGAGCGCGTTGATGCGCCCTGGCATGCGCAACTTCACAAGGTGCCGAGCGCCGTCCAATAAGAGCGCTCCGTCTTCCGCAACATCAAAGTCGACCACTTTGACCCCAGCCGCATCTGCCGCAGCAACAAACGGTGCAAGGGCGGGATCTGCACGCCGAATCACGGCGAGCGGAGCGAGGCCAGCTGCACGACTCGCGTATGAACCGGTGATGCGCGAGATCAGGAGCAACTTTGCCGCGCGGTACGCGTCAATCGTTCCATGCAGGTCAAGGTGATCCGAACCGAAGTTTGTGAACACACCAGCCGCGTAAGAGATCCCGGCCACACGATCAAGCGCTAGTCCGTGACTCGTGGTTTCCGCGACAACCGCGCGGTCGCCAGCGCGTCGAGACTCTTCGAGTTGCGCCTGCAGCACTGGCGCCTCAGGTGTGGTCTGATGCATCGGGGTTGGACGCTGCACTCCCCCAACACGGGCGATCGCCGTTGAGAGGAGCCCTGCAGGGATACCGGCAGCGGTGAGCGCCGTCGAAAGGAACGTTGCGGTAGTTGTCTTCCCATCAGTTCCCGTCACGCCAATCACGATCAATCCTTCGGATGGGTCATCCTCCCACCAGGCGGCAGCCTCCGCAAGCGCACGACGAGCGTGCGTCACCATGATCACGAGTTGCGTTCGACGGCCTTGCGCCTTCAGGATCAAATCCGCCTCAGCAGGCTCGGCAAGGGTGGCGATCGCCCCGCGGGCAAACGCATCTGCCGCAAACTCTGCGCCGTTAGCGCGTGCGCCACGAATTGCAACGAAGATTCCGCCAGGACGCATCAAACGCGAGTCACTCTGAATCCCTGAAGTGATCTCCTCCGTCGCTCCGGTCAACTCCTCCGCAACATTCACGTGAAGGAGACCGCGTTCGCGCAGTCGCGCCATGAGCGCACGGATCGTTCTCTCTGGCCGAACTTGCGCGTTCATCGGCCGCCGACCGCCAGACGACGAAGCACAGCTCGGAGCCGAGCGCCGAGTGGGTTGACCACAATACGATGCGCGCCACTCATCTCAACCCATGATGCGCCAAAGGAGCGCTTGAATGTATAGAGCCCATACATGCGATCCCCAGGCTCCGGAGTCTCACGGTAACCGGCGATGTCAGCCCCACCGAGGTCGGCAATCCTCCCTTCGATGCGCGCCTGATTGATCAACGTCCATCGCAAGAGCGGCACCACGCCCACGGGTGCTCGGTCGCCAAGATCGCGGGACCCGGCGTGATGACTGGTGAGGCGTTCACCGTGTCGGAGCGCCGTCTCCACCGCGGCGAGCGTGCCGTCCGGAAGCTCAGCGAGCCACACCTCCATCTGCCCGGCGCGCATCAGATCCGACCAGGTTGGGAGCGTTCGGGCCGGGTCAATCGTTGCAAAACCACGCCTGACCGCTGTCTCGTTCACGATGTCGGCTACGTTCGCAAGGAGCACTCCATCTGGTGCCTCGAGGCGGCGGACGGAGACGCCGGCACGACGCGCCGCACTCACCTCGTTCCGCTTCGTCGCATTGACCTGCGCGAAGAGCGCCTCCTCGCTCTGTCCGCGCATCGCACTCGCGCGAATCCACATTGAGTGACGACTGAAGAAACTCTCTTCGCACGGGGAGAATCCCGCGGCGCTCCATGCATCGCGGAGTGACGGGCTCTCCTGAGCCCAGGGATCAACGCGCAACTCCACCACCCCCTCCTCGCGACGCAGCCAGTGAGCCACGCGCCTGAGCAGATCAGGGATCTGTATGAGCTCGTCTGCTGGGACGTCCGCCACGACTGCAGGGCCACGCGAGATACTTGCGACGCCGAGACCAAGGATCGGTAGTCGCCGCACCGTCACAAGGAGCGGCGCCCCATCCACGTAGAGCGGGACAACGCGTATTCCGCGCCGCATCCGATCAGCAGCAAATGCGCTCCCTTGGTGCATGTCCCCACCAGGCGCAGTGACCGCACGCTCATCCCATTCGGCACGCAACACAGGATCCTGGAAGAGGTTTGCAGGTGCGCGCTCAATTCCAGTGGTGCCGACGCGCGTCACGAGCGAGCCCCCACGCGCGCGCGGAGCGCAGAGGTGGCGTGACGCAAGGCATCAAGAGGGGCGGTCGCTGCCGTTAGGCCGAATCGCCTGCTTATGCCGAGATACGCAAGGAGCCCAATGGATGCGGCGAGGCTGTCCGAAAGCGCGCGCAAGAGGAATGTCTCCCGAGTGAGTAGCGTCCCGAGTACGGTCGCGAAGGAAACCGCAATCGCGAGCGCAGCGAGGGAGGCGAGAAGGACTGCACCGATCGGGTTCGCAAGATCGCGGAAGAGACGTCCATCAAGATGAGCGCGCAGTCTCAGCAGAAGAAGCAGCGACTCTAGGAGCTCACCGATGAGCACCGCAACGGCAAGCCCGACAAATCCGAAGGCCCCGATCAGCGGGGTGACACTGAGCGCCATGGTTGCGGCGCCGATCAGACTGCAGAGCACTGGACCTGCGGTGTCCCCACTGCCGTAGCAGAGGCGCGTCGCCACACTGGTGATCCCCTGGATCGGGAGGCTGAGGAGTAGCAGGCTGAGCCCGGCAGCGAGCAGTGTGCCGACGGCGCTTGCCGGATCGATCCCGAGTGCGAGCTGCGCGGGATTCGCCGCGAAGAGCGCACCGAGGAGCGCGACCGGAGTGAGCATCCAGAGCACCGCACCGAGCGTTGTCCGTGAAACCCGCCCAAGACCCACACGACCCTCGGTGTGCAACACACGTGCGGCAACGGGGAGGAGTGCGGTGCCAATCGAACCAGCCACCATGGCGAGTGGCAACTGAACCACCGAGAGCGCGTATGACCAGGCGGTGATGCTTCCCGCACCGAGGGTACTCGCGGCGGCAATCAGTCCGGTGAGGACCACCTGGATCGCCAGGAGTCCACCAATGCGTGGTGCGAGTGAACGGAGGGCGCCGAATAGCAGCGGATCACGGAACGAGGGGCGCACCAACCGAAGTCCGCCGGCTCGAGCGTCAAACAGCGCGATTGCGGCGAAGAGGGATGCGCCTACCACCGTGCCGACTGCCGGTGCGGTCGTCCCGAAGGCAGAAGCGCCGAGGAGCGTGAAGAGGATGACCGAGAGGTTGTACACCAACGGCCCGATAGAAGAGGCGAAGAATCTTTCGCTCGTCGCACTCCAGACGCTCGCCACAGCAACGATCCCGAGGCCAACCGAAGATGGGGCCAAGATACGGCTCAGCTGCGCAACTTCATCCTGGCCGGCGAGACCAATCCCTGGTGCAAGCACCTGCGCCAATCCGGAGGCGAGAAGGATGGCGACGAGCGCAACGGCAAGCCCAAGAAGTCCGAAGAGAAGAAAGACGGCGCTGATGAGTCGATGTGCTCGCGCCGGATCACCTTCGGTTCGCAGGCGGACAACGAGTGGGACGAGCACACTGGAGAGCGGCCCCGCTGCGATCAACTGATAGATGATGTCCGGCACCTTGAAGGCTGCAAGGTACGGATCAAGTCGACCGTCGGCACCAAACGCACCGAGGAGCACGATCAGTCGCACCCAACCGAGCAGGCGAGATGCGAAGGCGGCAACGGAGAGGAGTACGCTGTTGCGGACGGCCTGACTCGTCATCGGCCACCTCCTCGGCGCGCACGCGGGTGAGCGGACGCATAGAGGCCGCGCAGCCGAGTCGTAGAGACATGGGTGTAGACCTGCGTTGTCCCGAGACTCTCGTGGCCGAGAAGCTCCTGGACGACGCGCAAGTCTGCACCACCGTCGAGGAGATGCGTTGCGAACGAGTGTCGCAACGTGTGCGGGTGGAAACCTGCTGGAAGGCCGGCACGTCTCGCCGTCGCATCGAGACGCGCGCGAGCGCCACGCTCGCCAAGAGGCGCGCCGTTTCGATTCAAGAAAAGTGCAGACGACTTCTTATCAGACGAGGACATCAACCGCGGTCGCCCGTCCGCAAGGTAGCGCTGGAGTGCACTCACACACGGTGACCCAAAGAGCGCGATTCGCTCCTTTTCGCCCTTCCCTGTTACGCGCACCTCACCCCGTACAAGATCGAGATCTCGCACGTCTATTGAGACGACTTCTGCAATCCGAAGACCCGCGCCGTAAAGAAGTTCAATGAGCGCAGCATCTCGCAGCGCGAACTCCACAGGCTTACCAGAAGCGGCCGTATCAATGAGGCGCGACACCTGATCCGCGCTCAGGATGTCAGGGAGTCGTCGCTCCCGTTGCGGTCGTGCCAGCGCGTGCAGCGGGTCGCTCGGCACGCTCCCTCGTCGCACCCAGAAGCGATAGAACGTGCCGAGCGCTGCCAGGCGCTGCTGCACGGTGGAGCGCTGCGCGCCCTCACCAAGTCGAGCGACGTAACGTCGAAGGTCGGCCCGTGCGGGTTTGCGCCAATCAATGCCTTCGCCATCGGACCATGCAAGAAATCGTTCAACGACCGTGCGATATGAGCGGGTTGTTGCCGCTGAGAGCGTGCGGGCTGCAAGGTGCTGCATGAAGGTGGCGACGCGAGGATCCGATGCGGACGCTCCGCCGCGCGTCACTGGAGCCGCTCTCCGGCCCCCACTCATCAGGTCGCCTCGTCCTCAGGGGCAGGTGCGCCGTCATCGCTCTCTGCAACAGCGTCTGCAACCGCCACTCCAACGGGCACTCGTTTCGGCTTCCCCTTTGACTTGTTTGTTCGAGACCGAGAGTCAGCCTTCGCCCTTTTCCCTTCGGCCTTCGCACCAGCCGCAGCGGTGCGGCGTCCACGCTTCGGCGCAAAGGCAAGCGGATCAGGTGTGCCGCCCGTGATCACGAGCCCGAGGAGTTCGGTCTCCGGGAGATCAACGCGCGCGCCGCATCGCGTGCAAATACCACCTTCGTCATCTTTGCCAATGACCGCTCCGCAACCACCATGCACCGCCCCCGTTGGGCGCGGGCGAATCGTCTTGCACTCAGGGTAGCGATCACATGAATAGAAGTAGGTGTTCCGCTTGGTGTTCCGTCGCGGGCGCAACTTCCCACCATGCTCGCCCCCACACGTGGGGCATGCCGCCTCGAAAGAGAGCCGAAACTCCGCCGGGACCTCAGGTTTCGGAATGAATCTGCACTCAGGGTAGCGATTGCATCCAAGGAAATAGCCGAATCTACTGCGTCGCTGGGCCAGCGCACCACCGTGCTCCGCGCCACACTGAGGGCACGGGAGTCCCTCCCCTTCAAGAGTTGGGATGTCACCGCCTGGAGTGTCATCACCGATCACCTTGGAGAGTGACTTTCTCTCCGAATGATCTGGGTAGAGGCTGCATGCGAGATACCACCCGAATCGTCCGAGGCGTTCCTCCATTGGATGGCCCTCAGAGCACTTCTCCTCACTCGGCCGGCTGCGGTAGTCACCCGCCCCGATGCTTGCCGCCTTCTCAGTAACAAGTGGTTCAAATGTTGCCCAGAACTTACCAAGCACCTCACGCCAGTCGGCACGTCCTTCGGCAACGGCGTCAAGCTCCTCCTCCATCCCCGCTGTGAAGCCGAGGTCAACAAATGCGGTGAAGTGTGTCGTCAGAAGATCACAGACGGTCTCGCCGAGTCGCGTGGCTCGAAGTCGATTGTCGCGGTCTCGATCGACATACTCTCGCTCTTGGATGCGCTCGATGATCGCCGCGTATGTGGAAGGGCGACCAATCCCATGCTTCTCAAGCTCCTTGACCAGGGTTGGTTCGGTGTAACGCGGCTCAGGCTTGGTCTGATGCGCAACCGCCTCTGCCGTTGCCACCGTCCCCTTTGAACCCTCAGGGAGATCGGGAAGCTGCGCTTCCGCGTCTTCATCTTCGTCGTCCTTTCCTTCAAGGTAGACGGCGGTGAATCCAGGCTCAAGGGTGCGAGTGGCATTCGTCTTGAGTTGATCCTCCCCGACGCTCCAGAAGAGCGTCGTGGTTGCAGAGAGTTTGTCAGGCATCTGCGATGCAATCGCACGGCGCCAGATCAAGGTGTAAAGCTTCAACTCGCGATCATCAAGATACGTCGCGACCTCTTCTGGTGTTCGATGGAAGCTCGTGGGACGAATCGCCTCATGCGCCTCCTGCGCGTTCTTCGACTTCGACGCGTACTGGCGGCCACCCTCAACGACCATCTCGTTCCCAAAACGCACACGAATCACCTCTGCCGCCTCGCTGATCGCTTGCTGACTCAGCGTGGGAGAGTCTGTGCGCATGTATGTGATCAGACCGGTGCGCTCGCCGCCAATGTCTACGCCCTCGTACAGCTTCTGCGCTAACTGCATCGTGACGCGTGAGCGATAGCCGTGTTTTCGGCCAGCCTCCTGCTGGAGCGTTGATGTGGTGAACGGCGGTACCGGCCGCTGCTTCCGCGTGCTCTCACTGCGCTCGGTGACGGTGGCACTTCCGTTCGTGATCCGTTCCACCGCAGCCTCAGCAACGTCTGGTTCAACCTCGAGGTTCTCCCCCTTGGGCCCAACGAGACTCGCTGGGATCACGAGTTCTGGGTCTACGGCGGGCCGAATGCCAAGTTCGACCGTGCTGTAGTGGCGCGGGATGAATGCTCGAATGGCACGTTCCCGTTCAACCACCAATCGAAGGGCAACGGACTGCACGCGACCCGCCGAAGAGCGTGGGGCGACCAGGCGAGAGAGGAGCGGCGAAAGCTTGTACCCGACGAGACGGTCCAGGATGCGTCGAGCCTGCTGGGCGTTGACCAGGTCGAGGTTGATCGCGCGAGGCTGACTGAAGGCCTCCAAGATCGCCCCTTTGGTGATCTCACTAAAGGTCACCCGGCGCCGATCCGCCTCTGGGATCTCAAGCGCTTCGGCCACGTGCCAGGCGATCGCCTCTCCCTCACGGTCAAGGTCAGTGGCGAGCCAGACGGAATCTGCGGCCTTCGCCGCGCGGCGAATGTCGGCGAGGCGCCCCTCCTTCTCCTCGATGATCTCGTAGTGCGGTGTGAAGCCGTTCTCCACATCTACCGCCAGGCTGCCGAGCCCTTTCGCCGCCTTCACTGCGGGGGGATCGCCCTTCTTCCGGCGTGGCCGCTTCGCAGCCACACTCCCCTTCGCCGCACGGCGCGCCTTCTGAGGGAGATCGCGAACGTGCCCGTAGGAGGCAAGTACCGTGAAATCAGGGCCAAGATAGCGCTCAATCGTTGCCGCCTTGGCGGGCGACTCCACGATCACCAGGTTCTTTGTCACTCCCTTACTCATGCGCGAGAGCGTAGCACCGCCCCTTCACAGACCCTCCAACGCCCACCTCGCTGCTCCGCAAGGCCCTGGAGCGCCAGCAGGGTTAGCGCGCTTGGAAGCGCCTCCTCCACCCCTTCGCTCACCACAAGTAGGTCCCCCTCAGTGAGTCCTGCCGCACCCGCGCGGCCGAGGGCGAGAAGGATCAAACCGCGCAACCCGCCGGGCGTTGGCGCTGCTGTTGGGAGCGGGTTCTGAGGCGCACGGACGTCTCCGTCTTCGCGCAACGACGCCGCACAGACACCGAGCCATGCTCGTAGCCCATGATCGTCAAGCAGTAGCTGCGGCGAAGGCAACTCGGGAGGGAGGAGGGTTGGCGCTGTGGCACGGACCAGCCAGGAGAGGCCGCCTGCGGCACTCTTCGCACCGTATGGTGCGGTTACGAAGGCCAGCGGCAGGCCGAAATCGGATGCGGCCTCAGCGGTGATGAGTGCTCCACTCCCCTCAGGCGCCTCAACCACGATCAGGCCGTCGGTCAACGCTGCCAAAAGGCTGTTACGAGCGACAAAGCTCCATGCCGCGGATGGCGTTCCAGGCGGCCGATCCGAAACCAACGCGCCGGCGCTCACGATCTTGTCACCCAGCCGTCGTGCACCCCGACGCAATCCCCCGGGCGCTGGGCTCGGCAACACCCCGATGGTTCTCCCTCCCGCGCTGAGCGCCGCTGCGTGCGCTGCCTCGTCAATCCCGCGGGCCGCGCCACTCACCACCAGCCAACCCTCGGCAACGCACGTCGCTGCGATCGCGCGCGTGGCTGCAAGTCCATGGGCGCTCGGCTGACGAGTCCCCACGATGCCTATCGCAGGAAGACGCAACACCGAAGGGTCCCCGTGCACCCAGAGTGGTCGACGACGATCGCTGTCTGGGTTGAGACCGAGTGGGGCTTGACGGCGAGACGGAATCACCGCGTCTCCTGGCAGAACTTTCCGCATCAACGAACACCGAGAAGGTGCAGCGCCTCAGCGAGCTCAGTATCGCCAATCGACTCTCGGCCACTCAACAGCCCACTGACACACGCGATCGTCGAGAGCTGTTCCCAGCCTCGACCACTGATGCGATCGGCATGCGTTCGCGCCAGTGCGCGCAGAAGCATCGGGTTGACTCGTTTGAACGTCTCTTCTTGCACGGGCAGCGCGGCCCGCGCAGAGGCAACCACCTTCCGTGCCGCCGAAGTTGTAAGGCTCCCCGTTGGGAGCGTGCTAATCGGCGCGAGCGGTCGACCAAGTCGAATGCGTAATGCAAAGCGGTCGCGGATCGGCGCAGAGAGCGATAGGCTACCGCGACTTCGCGCGCGTGGCGTGCAGAGACATGAGCCATCACTCGACTCCAGCTCACCACATCCACACGGATTCCCAGTCGCAACGAGGAGTGTCGTCGCGGGGAACTCCTCCGATCGTCCCGCACGTGAGAGGCGGACCACACGGCGCTCTAGCGGCTCTCGAAGCGCCTCCAGTGTGTCGCGACGGAACTCTCCAATCTCGTCGAGGATCAGGAGACCCCGATGTGCCCAGGTGAGCTCGCCCGGAGTCAATCGTGGGCCACCTCCTATTAGGCCTGCGACCGTGAGATCGTGATGCGGAGTGCGCAACGGGGGTCGAGGCGCTGGGGAGATGCGACCAGCAGCTGAAGCGATTGCACCAACCTCGGTGGCCTCTTGACTCGTGAGGTCTGGAAGGATGCCGTGAAGCGCTTGCGCCATCATGGATTTCCCAACGCCGGGCGGCCCCTCAAGCAGAAGTGGGAGGCGACCGATTGCGCTGATCAGCAGCGCGCGCGTTGCGATCGGCTGTCCTCGGATTGATGAGAGATCTGGTGCGTTCATGCGCCCCACTGCGCTGCCTTGCTCTATCACTCCATCGAGGCCTGAAGGGTGATGCGCGACGGGCGCGGCGCCTTGGAGTAGATCGACGGCCTCCCTCAGCGTCGCGATTCCGTGCGCCGATACCCCAGCGTGCGCACCGAGCTGCGCCGCAGTCTCCACCGGCACGAGGAGGGTGCGCTCCTGGTCGGCCATAAGTGGGAGGGCGAGCGGTAGCGCGCCTGGTACACCGCGAACCCTCCCATCGAGCGCAAGCTCACCGAGCGCAGCAATCCGCTGGCTCGCCAGCCGCAACTGACCACTCGCCGCAAGGATTCCGAGTGCAATCGCAAGATCAAAGGAGCCACCACTCTTTCGAAGGTCGGCGGGGGCGAGATTTACGGTGATTCTTCGTGCCGGCCAAGTGAATCCTGAAGAGCGGATCGCCGAACGGATCCTCTCTCGTGCTTCGCCCACGGCGGCATCTGGGAGGCCAACTATTCGTACCGCAGGGATCCCTGTGGCGACGTCAACCTCCACCTCAACGGGGGCGCCACGGATCCCAATGAGCGTGCTACTTGAGATGGAGAGAGGCATCGTGCCATCCTGCATTCGAACAGGTACGCACCGCGTACTAGGAGGCGCTTACGTCGCGAGCGCCTCAATGTGCGCGATGAGCGCCGCCGACCAGCCTTCAAGCTCATCTGCCCGGGCCACCGCTTCGTCCAGTGGTACGAGCGCACCGGCAAGCTTCTCTCGCTCCCTCACCTGAATCTCAGGCGACGCAAGTAGCGCGAGGTAGACGACCCCGAGGTGCACGCGACCAACGTCATCACCGTCGTCATTGAGCAGCCCGATCGGCGTGAAACGGGGCAGTGATGGCGTGGCAACCTCCTCGTTCCACTCACGCGTGAGTGCCTCCTCTATCCCTGTATCTGCGGCGCCAATATGCCCCCCGACACCAAACGAGGCACGACCGTGAAGTCGACGGTCACTCGTCCCCTCAAGTCGATCCATCCAGAAGAGATGCGCGCGGTTCGTGGCATCCCGAAAGATCGCGATCGCGTACGGGATCGGTTGCTTCCATTCGGGGTCCATCTCGAGCTCTCGGCGAGGGCGCACCTGCACCGCCCCTTCAAGTCGTGCGATCTCCGCATCACCCTCTTCACGCGAAGCGAAGGCGCGAAAGCCGCGCCATGCTCCGTGCGGGAGCGCGGTCGCGCGCGGAATCCCCCAGATCATCTCATCGGCTCCGCGCGCAAGTGGGTCGGTGCGATCTTGGCCCTGGCTCACCCCAGCTCCTCAAGCGTCTCGCGAGCCTCAGCGAGTCGAGCACGGATATCGGTGCGTGCTACGACTGGGTCATTCTCTGCTGCCGCGAGGCGCGAATCCCATCGCTCAAGTTCATCGCGAAGCGCCCGAAGCCGGCGGCGTACCTCCCGTGCATTCGTCGCCAGAATGTCGGCACCCATCTCTTCGGAGCCACGCGCGAGCCGGGTTGCGGAATTCCATCCGCTGCTCGCCAGAAGATGCGAGACGCGCCAGCCGTCGACAGCCTTCCCTTGCTCCCCTTGCGACACGGCACTCACCAGTGCCGCAGAGAGAAGCAACGGAAGGTGGCTCACCGCCGCCGTGGCCGCGTCGTGCAGATCCGCATCCATCATTATCGGCTTCGCACCGCAACTCGATGCAAGCCGTTCGACGAGCGCAGCAGCACTGCTCGCACCGTGATGATCTGGGACCACGACCCATGGGCGACCAACGAAGAGGCTCGCGTCCGCTGCCGCGAATCCGGTCTCGTGCTTCCCCGCCATTGGATGCCCCCCGCAGAATCGCAGGGTTCTCTTCAATGCCTCGGCCATGATCCATCGTTTCGTGGAGAGCACATCGGTGATGACCGTCCCCTCTGCGAGTCGGCCACTACGTCTGCAGATCACGAGCTCGTCAAGAATGTTCGTTGCAGCGATCGGTGGTGCACAGATGACAATGAGCTCGGCACCGTCCACGGCTTCAGCGATCGTCCGCGCCACGTGATCAACCGCACCCGCCTCGAGTGCCGCGCGCGGACCCGCCGAACTCGGCGTCCATGCGGCGATATCTACGCCAGTCGGGTCAAATGGTCCCACCCCCGCCGGATCCTCGCGAAGCGCCTTCGCGATGGAACCGCCGATCAGTCCGAGACCGAGAAGTGCGATGCGCATGATTCGCTTAAGGGAGGGCCGCGATCGCGTCCAGCGCGCGAATCACAGTGCGAATGCCGCCCTCAAAGTTTCCAAGATCCATCGACTCGTTCGGCGCATGTGCGTTGTCATCTGGCGGCGTAAAGCCGAGAAGCACCACTGGGAGTGAGAGCTCACGCTGGAAGAGCGCGGCTATTGGGATCGAGCCACCTTCTCGGATATAGAGTGGATCCGCGCGGAAGGTCTCCTTCAACGCATTCGCGGCCGCACTCAAATATGGATCGCCGAGCGGGGTGAGGAACGGATATCCGTTGCCGAGGTTCTGCACCTCAACCTGAAGCCCACGTGGGGCAGCCGCCTTCAGTGCCGCCTCCACCTGCAGTGCGATCCTCGCTGGATCTTGAGCAGTTACCAGGCGGCACGAGATCTTCGCGTGCGCGTGTGCTGGAATGATCGTCTTGCTCCCATCGCCAGTAAAGCCGCCCCAGATCCCGTTTACGTCAAGGGTCGGCCGCCCTCCTCGCCGCTCCACCGTGCTGTACCCCGCCTCACCTTGCGTCGCCTTGGCATCAATCCCTGCAAGAAAGTTGGTCTCATTGAACGGGAGTGCGGCGAAGGCGGCACGATCCTCTGGGCTGAGCTCCAAGACATCGTCATAGAAGCCGGGAACGGTGACGTGACGGTTCTCGTCGTGTAGGGAGGCAATCATTGATGCGAGCGCGTTCGCTGGATTGATGACCGCACCGCCGTAGCTACCAGAGTGCAGGTCAACGTCGGAGTTTCGTACATCCACCTGCAAGTAGGTGATCCCGCGAAGGCCCACGGTGAGGGCGGGGAGGTTTCCGTCAAAGAACCCACTGTCGCTGATGATGACTGCATCGCCACTGCAACGCTCAGGATTCGCCGCCATCCAGCGCTCTAGGTTGACGGAACTCGACTCCTCTTCCCCCTCAAAGAGATACTTCACGTTGACGGGAAGCCTGCCGCGCGTGCTCAAGAGTGCTTCAAGCGCGGCGAGGTGGATGAGGATCTGCCCCTTGTCGTCGGCCGAGCCGCGACCGAGCATGCGCCCATCGCGAACGATCGGCTCGAAGGGACTCGTCTTCCAGAGATCGAGCGGGTCGCCAGGCTGAACGTCGTAGTGTCCATAGATGACGATCGTTGGCAGGTTCGGATCTTCAATGCGCTCGCCCACCACAATGGGATGGCCGCCCGTCTCACTCACTTCTACGCGCTGAGCGCCGATCCGACGCAACTCCGCAGCAAGCCACTCTGCAGCCTTGCGGCAGTCAGGCGCATATTCAGGGATCGCCGAGACGCTTGGGATCGCCAGGAAGTCAGCGTAGCGCTGCATTCGCGCGGCGTGCGCGGCGACGAGTTGCGCCTCTTCCGGGCCACTGAGTGGCACCCAGGCGAGCGTCGGTGCGTACGCCATTAGGCAGGCTGCCCTGCGGCCGCCCCTCCTGTGGTTGGCGTCGAGCCCTTCGCCGCCTCAGCTGCCGCCGCCTCAACCTCTTCTTTCGTTGGGATGTTGATTCCAGCGGAACGAAGCCGTGCGATCAGATCTGTGTATGCGGCTGGCTTCGGTGGGAGATCGGAAAACAGCGCCTCGAACGCCTCGCCTTCGATCGTTTCCTCCAGGATCAATCTCGCCGCCAGCGCATCAAGTCGATCACGATGCTTCGTCAGCACCTCGCGTGCACGCGCGGCGCCACGATCGATGATCGCCCGCACCTCTTCGTCGATCTGCTTGGCAACCGCATCGGAGTAGTTCCTCTGCTCAGACAGCTCACGGCCAAGGAAGATCATCTCATCTTGACGACCGAGCGTGACCGTTCCGAGCTTCTCAGACATCCCAAATCGCGTCACCATCTTGCGGGCAAGATCGGTCGCCTTCTCAATGTCGTTGGATGCGCCGGTCGTTGTGTCGCCAAAGACGAGCTGCTCCGCAACGTTGCCGCCAAGCATCGCCGCAATCTTGTCTTCAAACTCGCTCTTGCTCTGCAGGTAGCGATCTTCTGTTGGCAGGTTCATCGTGTAGCCGAGCGCCATGCCACGGCTGATGATCGTCACCTTGCTGACCGGATCACACTTCTCAAGGATGCGTCCGACCACCGCATGACCACCTTCGTGATACGCGATGATCTGCTTCTCTGGCTCGGTGATCAAGCGGCTCTTCCGCTGTGGGCCAGCCATGACGCGATCTAGGGCCTCGGCAAACTCATCCATGCCAACCGCGCGCTTGCTACGGCGCGCAGCAAGGATTGCCGCCTCGTTCATGAGATTCGCAAGGTCGGCGCCAGAGAATCCCGGTGAACGGCGTGCGATCTCCTCAAGATTAACCGTCTTGTCGAGTGGCTTCCCCTTCACATGCACCTTCAAGATGGCAAGTCGGCCCTTCAGGTCAGGGCGATCGAGGATCACCTGCCGATCAAATCGACCAGGACGCAGCAGTGCCGGGTCAAGCACATCAGGGCGGTTTGTGGCCGCAATGATGATGATGTTGGTTCCGGTTTCGAATCCGTCCATCTCCACCAAGATCTGGTTCAACGTCTGCTCGCGCTCATCGTGTGAACCGCCGAGTCCAGCGCCACGCTGTCGACCCACCGCATCGATCTCGTCAATGAAGACGATGCACGGAGAGTTTCGCTTCGCCTGCTCGAACAGATCCCGTACGCGAGAGGCGCCGACGCCGACGAACATCTCAACAAACTCCGAACCTGAGATGCTGAAGAACGGCACGCCCGCCTCACCAGCAACGGCGCGGGCGAGAAGCGTCTTGCCAGTCCCTGGAGACCCGATGAGGAGCACCCCCTTCGGAATCTTCGCCCCGAGCGCCTCGAATCGCTCTGGGAACTTGAGGAATTCAACGACCTCGGCGAGCTCGGCCTTGGCCTCTTCTACGCCGGCAACTTCAGCAAACGTGACAGGAGTCTTGTTGGCCACGAACATCTTCGCCTTGCTCTTGCCGAAGCTCATCGCCTGGTTGTTCTGGCCTTGCGCGCTGCGCATCATGAAGATGAAGAGGCCGCCGATCAGCAGCACAGGGAGGAGCGCGCTGATCAGTAGGCTCAACAGCCGCCCTGAGTCATCGGGAGCCTTGGCGCCGAACGTGATGCTCTCGGCGCTCTGACCGCCCGCGGAGGCCGCCGCGAGCAGATCGTTGTAGACGTCCGTCAGCTGCGTGGGCACCTGCACCTGATAGTTCTCTGGTGGCGATCCTTTCAACGTGATCGTGAGCGTCTGGTCCTGCTGCACGACCGCGTCCACGCGGCCACTCTTTACGTCACTCAAGAAGGCGGAGTAGTCCTTGCTCGGTGCGGGGGTTGGCGAAAGGAGCACACTCCCCAGGAGCAACACCGTGCCCAAGAGGAGCATCAGCATCACGGCGCCATTGCGGAGGGACTTCGGGACCACCTTGACCTCCTCTGCTCTCAAACCTTCGTGGCGCTGGTAGCGAGGGCAGGAATCGAACCTGCTACCAAGGGCTTATGAATCCCCTGCTCTACCGGTGAGCTACCCCGCCTCGCGCTCCGTCAAGGATACCGAACCCGCCCCCGCAGCGCAGCACCCCAGCCCATGATCCCCATCTCCACTCAGGTAGGCTCGGAGGATGTTCAGTGTCCTTATCCTTTGCCACGGCAATATCTGCCGATCCCCTCTGGCGGAGGTACTCCTCGACGCAGCCATCGCAGCGGATCCCTCTCTCTCCGCGCGAGTTCGCGTGAGCAGCGCTGGGACCTCAGACGAGCACGAAGGTGAGGGGATGCATGAGCACAGTGCGGCGCTCCTTGCCCGGCGGGGACTGCGAACAACGCACCGCGCCCGTCAGCTCACCGCGGAGTTGGCGCGTCAGCAAGACCTCATCCTAGCGGCAGACCGCTGGAACCTCCGCGATGCTCGTCAGATCGTCGCGCGTGAAGATGCTCCTCCCGACGTCTGTCTGATACGGGATTTCGATCCCGCCGCGTCTGGCGCGGACCTCGCGGACCCTTGGGGTCATCCGATTAGCGCGTACGAGCGAACAGAGCGTGAGATTTCAGATGCCATTCCGGGAATCCTCGCCGCGCTGCGAACCAGAGGGCGCACCAAATCGCCTAGGGCAGCGTCGAATACGCCTCAACCATAAGATCCGAGAAGCGGATCGGATCAATCGTCAGCCCGACATCGCAGTTCCCCGCCCGACCGTCACGCGACAGACGATATGGATTTGCATCGCCGATCGTACGGCCGCGTGCGGGTCCTTGCGTTGCATCTACCGTCACGTGATAGCGCGCCACACCGACCAGATCGGGAATCGCAAGGTGCAGCACGGCGACCGCGTCGTGAATGGCCATCTTCTCGCCCTGGCCCCACGCGGCTGAGCGTTCAAAGGCGAACTCCAGCACTTCTGCCGCCGCCTTCGCGGAGGCTCCGGGGAGAGCGCGCAGACGCGTGAGGATCGTGCGGTCGAGAATCGCATGGTGCGTGACATCAAGGCCGATCATCGTGATCGGCAGGCCGCTGTTGAACACGATCTCTGCCGCCGTTGGATCCGCGTATATGTTGAATTCTGCCGAGGCCGAAGAATTCCCCTCGCCGACCGAACCGCCCATCAAGCAGATGTGCGCGATCTTGGAAGCGAGGTGGGGATAGCTACGGATGAGCAGGGCGATGTTCGTCAGCGGACCAACCGGCACAAGCGCCACCGGAACAGGAGAAGCGGCCAACAGGCGCGCCATCAGCGCAACAGCACCCTCAGGCTCGGCCCTCCTCGAGGCGGCGGGCAGGATCGTCTTGCCAAGTCCGCTTTCGCCGTGAACCTCGGTCGCGCGCTCGAGCGGACCGGTCAGCGGTCCAGAGGCACCCTCGGCAACCGGAACCTCGTCCGCACCATAGAGGTGCAACAACCGAAGTGCGTTCTCGGTGCAGTGATGGACATCCGCGTTGCCTCCGACGCTTGTGACCGCGAGCAGACGCAACTCCGGTCGCACCACGGCGAGCGCGATCGCGAGCGCATCGTCGAGACCTGGATCGCTATCCACGATGATCGGCAACGGCGACTCGACGCTCCCTACTGGGGCCGTCCTCGGCGTGAGATTCGCATGGTGAAAGGTCGGCCAGCCGATCCGAGGGTTGTCACCGCTCACCGCAGTGCACCCGTCGCACACACGCGATTACCCCTGTTCGTATGGTCGCCCAGCAGATGCCGGACCGCGCACGCGGCCGATCAAGCCAGCAACGACGATGATCGTCATCACATACGGCACGGCGAGCAGTACTTGTGGCGGGAGACCGACGCCGAGGATTGAAAGCAACGTCGATGCCGCTTCAGCGAATCCGAAGATCAGTGCAGCGCCAAGCGCGTTCCACGGCTTCCACGCACCAAAGATGAGTGCCGCAAGCGCAATGAAGCCGCGTCCCGCGGAGATACCCATGCCGAAGCCGCCAGTGCCGCCAAGCGCAAGATACGAACCGGCGAAACCGGCAAGTGCTCCCGCGAGGATCATCGCTCGATAGCGCAACTTCATGACGTCGACGCCGACGGTACCCGCTGCAGCTGGCATTTCGCCGCTCGCACGCAAGCGCAAACCCCATCGCGTGCGGAAGAGCATGTAGGTGAAGAAGGCGATGAGGATCACGGCGGCATACGCATAGGGACTCAGCGTGAAGAAGATGTTCCCGATGATTGGAATGTCACCCAAGATCGGAATCTTCACGGGCAGGATGCTCACCGGGTTGTTGAATTCGCTGTGCACCTGGAGCACACGCAAATAGACGAATGTTGTGATTCCAGCAGCGCCAAGGTTGATCACTGTGCCCGCGACGATCTGATCGACCTTGTAGCGGAGGCCGAGCACTGCAAGGAGCAGACCTACCAGGCCGCCGAGCACTGCGCCTGCAACAGGTCCTGCGATCGCCACGCCGAAGATGCTCGACGCGACGGCGCCAGAGAGTGCGCCGAGCAGGAACTTCCCCTCGATCGCAATGTTCAAGACGCCACTCCGCTCGGAGATGATGCCCGCGAGTGCACCGATGGCTACCGGGCCAGCGTAGTTGAACGTTCCCGTGAAGAGCACCGTTAGGTTCGCAGGCGTACCTGAGAGAAGCGTGGTGAACGTTGCCAGGACTAGGAGAGGAGCGGCGACGGCGAACCCGATTCGCCATCGGTAACTGCCTCCACGGCGATATTGAGCAGTTGCAACCGCGCCGAGGACGAGGCCTGCAGCGATCCAGACGATGGACACTGGGAACGAGATGAGTGCGTCGGACCCACCGATGGTGTCCAGCCAGAGTGAAAGATTCGCCACAGTGGCGCCGTTGGCGGTAGCCGCGGCAAACGCGGCCAAAGCGAAGATTGCGAAGATCGCTGCTCGAATGCGCGAGCCGCGAAGCGCCTTGAGCTCCTCCGCACCCATGGTGCGAACTGCCGGGGTCGCGGACTTCTTTGCAGCGCTCATGCGGCCACCTCTTTCGCCTTACGTTTGAACGGCATGCGGATGATGCGCGCCGTGAGTGTTGGGGCAGCGATGAACATGATCACCAGCGCCTGGATAAAGAAGAGGAGATCGATCGGAATAGAAGTTTCAAGCCCCATCAGTCCTCCACCGTTGCGCAGCGCGCCGAAGACCAGGGCGGTTGCAATCACGCCGCTCGGGCGCGTGCCACCGACCAGCGCAATCGCGATCGCCGTGAATCCCACCCCGCCGGACACCACGGTCGAGAACTGCTTGATCGTCCCTGTGACTTCGAACGCGCCGCCCATGCCGGCCAACGCGCCCGAGATCGCCATGGCAGCAACGATCGACGAGGAGGCACCCATGCCCGCATATCGCGCTGCATCGAGGTTCAGGCCGGCGGCGCGAAGTTCAAACCCTCGCGTGGTACGGAACAAGAACCAGCTCACCACTGCCGCGGCGGCGAGCGCGACCAGGAACCCGAGGTGCAATCGGAGTTCGGGGATGGGCAGGATGCCGGGTATCACGATGTAGTCGGCGAGTGCCTTCGAGATCGGCTGGGTTCCGTCTTCGCGCTGGATCAGCGTCCAATTCGAGAGCAGGAAGAAGACGAACAGGCTGGCGATGTAGTTGAGCATGATCGTGGTGATCACCTCGCTGGAGCCCGCGCGCACCTTAAGGAATCCGGGGATAAAGCCCCACGACGCGCCAAGCAGCGCACCTGCGGCGATGGTTCCAACGATTACGAGCGGGGCGGGAAGCCCCACACCGCCGAGCACGATTGCCGCGGTGGTCGCGCCGAGACCGCCCATTAGGAACTGCCCCTCGCCTCCGATGTTGAAGACTCCAGACCGAAATGCCACTGAGACGCCGAGCCCGACGAACATCAACGGAATCGACTTCAGCAGGCTCTCGGTGATCGGGCGTGCCGCGCGCGCAAGTTCAGCAGGCTCCCCAGACGCGAGCGCCTCTGCAATTCGCTCAGGATTGCCGAACGCGCCGCGAAGGAGCGCCGAGTAGGCGGCGCCGACTCGTCCGATCCCCTCGCCGAGTGCGCCGACAGGATTGGTGGGGATCATCGCCAGCACTTCGAGGTCGCTCAAAATGATGACCACCCCACCGACGAGGAGCGCGACGAGTATCGAGAGCGCCGGGAGCCGAATCGCGGAGAGGAGCTCTCGAACGCGCCTCATGCCGCTGATCCTCCCATGAGCAGACCGACACGCTCGCGCGTTGCATCTTTCGCATCGAGCACGCCAACGATTCGACCTTCGAACATCACGGCAATCCGATCCCCGAGCGCGAGCACTTCGTCGAGCTCGGTGCTGACAATCAGGACGGCCGCACCAGCGTCGCGCTGCTCGACGATTCGCTTGTGGATGTACTCGATCGAGCCCACGTCGAGCCCACGAGTCGGTTGAGCCGCGACGACCAGAGCGACCGATCGCGAGAACTCTCGTCCCACGATGACCTTCTGCTGATTGCCACCTGAGAGGCTAGCGATATCCGTGTGGATGGACGGAGTTCGCACATCGAAGTCTTTTACGATTTTCTCTGCAGTCGAGTTGATCGCCGCGCGGTTGAGGGTTACGCCCGAGCTAAACGGCGCACGGTGGTAGGAGTTCAGCATCAGGTTTTCGGCGACGGTCATCCCCTTGATCATGCCGTCGCGGCTGCGGTCTTCGGGGATGTGCGCGACTCCAGCGTCGGCGATCTGCCGCGGGGTCGCCCCGACGATGTTCTTGCCGTTCAGTGTCATCACGCCGCTGTCCACGGGTCGCAGTCCGGTGATCGCCTCGACCAGCTCTGTCTGCCCATTCCCTTGGACGCCGGCAACGGCGACGATCTCGCCCGCACGAATCTCCAGGTCCACGCTGGAGACCGCGATCTCACCTGCCGAATTGAGGACGTCGACCTTCTCCAGGCTCAGCGCAACTGAACCAACCTTCGCCGACCCTCGGTCGACGGTGAGTTGCACCTCTCGGCCCACCATCATCTCGGCAAGCCTCTTCGGGTCGGCATCTTTCGGCTTGACGGTGTCGACCACCTTTCCGCGGCGAAGGACCGTGATGGTGTCCGCAACCTCGAGGACCTCGTGGAGCTTATGCGTGATAAAGATCACCGAGGTCCCGGCCTTCGCCAGTCCGCGGATGATATCGAACAGCTCTTCCGTCTCCTGAGGCGTAAGCACCGCCGACGGTTCGTCGAGGACGAGCACGTCACTCTGGCGATAGAGCGCCTTCAAGATCTCCACGCGCTGGCGAACACCAACTGGGAGCGATTCGATCTTCGCATCAGGATCAACGCTTAGGCCATATCGCTTGGAGAGCTCGAGAATCTTCGTTCGCGCGGCACTGCGGTCGAAGGTTCCAAGGAGACCACGCGACGTCTCGGCCCCAAGGGCGACCGACTCAACGACGTCAAACACGGATACCAACATGAAGTGCTGATGGACCATTCCGATACCCGCCGCAATAGCCTCAGCAGGATCCTTGAAGACTCGCACCTCGCCATCAACGACGATGCTGCCACTATCAGGGCGGTAGATCCCAGAGAGAATGTTCATCAGGGTTGACTTCCCGGCGCCGTTCTCCCCGAGCAGGCCGAGGACCTTGCCACGTTCTACCTGGATCGAGACGTGATCGTTCGCGAGCACACCGGGAAACTGCTTGGTGATCTCCCGTAGCTCCAATCGCAACGACAATCGAGACTCCGATCTTGACGTTCCAAAGGTTGATTCCAGACGGTTGCAACTTGCGCAATCGGTCCCGACGGTCGCCCGCCGAGACCGATTGCGCTGCGACGCGAGCGATCAGCTCCCGTCGCGCGAACTACCTAGTCGAAGTAGTCCGAAACCTTGACTTCACCGCTGATGATCTTGGCCTTGAGAGCCTCGACCTTTGCAATGACGTCTGCGGTCACGAGGCTGCCGAACGCCGCCGTCCATGCCGCCTCGGTGCGATTCAACGGAGCAATTCCGACTCCGCCGTTCTCGAGCGTACCCGTGAGGTTCTCACCGCCGAGGTCGCCCGTATAGTTCTTCTCAATCGTCGCGAACACGACTGGCCCAATCAGCTTCATGGCCGATGTGAGAAGCGTGCCGCAATAGTCAGGAAGCGTCAGGCACTGGTCAGCGTCTACGCCGACCGAGTACTTGCCCGCTGCGAGCATCGCTTCGTACGTTCCCTCACCGGTCTGGCCGGCGACTGGATGCACGACGTCAGCTCCCTGGCTCATGAACTGCTCGGCGGTCGACTTGCCGAACTCCTTGTTCCCCCATGGATTGTCGCTCGGAGCGAACGTTCCATTCTGAGCAACCGCATCCCAGCCGAGAACTTCGACTGCGCTGCCGCTCTCCTCTGCATAGTAGTTTGCGCCAGCAACCCAACCGTCCATGAAGCGCGTCACGCCTGCGAACGGCTGACCACCGAACACGCCGAGCTTCTTCGAATCAGAGATGGTTGCCGCGAGATAGCTCGCGAGCATTGAACCCTGGTCGATCTGGAAGTCGAGGCCGGTGAAGTTCGCTGGGATGTTCGCATCTGCCCAGGTCGAGTCGACCCACGCAAATGCGATATCCGGATTTGCAGTTGTCGCAGCCACAACAGCCTCGCCCTGGCTGAAGCCGACGACGATGATGCTGTTGCATCCCTCATCGATCAGAAGCTGAATGTTGGCAGCGTAGTCCGCGCCAGTCTTCGCTTCGCTGTACTGGGTGTCGTACCCAGCGGCCTCTGCTTCGAGCAGTCCCTCGTATGCCGAGTCGTTGAAGCTCTTGTCACCAATGCCGCCCACGTCGAGTGCGAGGCACGCCTTGTAGTCGCCCTTGCCGGCGTCAACAGAGGCGGATGGTGACTCAGCCGTCGAACCGCCACAGGCGGCCACGACGAGCCCGAGAATGGTGAGGAGCGCGAGCATTCGCGTCTTCATCTCTTTGTAGCCCTCCGCTATTTCTTTAGCCGAGGCACGCGCCTCGGCGGGCCAGCACAGTGCTAGCCTCTGGCGTCATTGTGCCTGATTCTCTGCTGATTTGCGCTCAGGTTTCCCGTGCAGGTCCTGCCGTCTCCCTATTGACTGAGCCGCTCCTCAACCCACGCGTCGAACGCAGCCAAGAGTGGCCGGCGCGCCTCGTCCTCAACGAAGGCAACCTCGTACCCCGTGCGAGCGAGGGCGAGGAGCTCGGTAACCGCTGCACCGAGGCGCCGGCGGACCCTCAGGTACTCCTCCGAAAGGGTCAGATCGCTGACGATCAAGTCATCGGTGTTAAGGGTGACGCGCACGCCGCGGCGGTGGAGGACGAGGATTGGGAAGTCACCGTATCCAGGTACTATCGCCGCCTGAACGTTGCTTGAGGGGCAAAGGTCGAGCACCACGCCGCGCGCGATTAGTTCGTCGCACAGGGCAGCGTCATCAACGGCAACCGCGCCGTGCGCGATGCGCGCGGGCGCGACCTCCAACGCACGGCGAACCTGTGCCGCGCCACCCCACTCGCCCGCGTGCAGAGTGATCGCCAGGCCACCACTCCGCGCAACATCAAAGGCATCCTTGAACGTGAGCGGATCAGGGAAGGCCGCCTCGCGACCGGCAAGGTCAAAGGCAACCACGCCACGATCTTGCGCCGCAACCGCCGCTGCCGCGAGGGCACGGTTCTCCTCCACGCTGTGTGAGCGCAGCGCAGTGACGATCAGGCGCACCTGCACGCCAACCTCTGCCGCAGCAGCGCTCACACTGCGCGCAACAGCGGAAATCACCTCTGACTGCGTGAGCCCCTTCAGGGTGTGGAGATGCGGACCCCAGCGGAGCTCCATGTAGCGAACGTTCTCTGCCGCCTTGGCGCGGACGACCTGGTCCGCTACGCGCTCGAGTGCCTCTTCATCTTGGAGGAGTGCGATCGGCAGATCAAAGGCGCGGAGGAGATCAGCCTGATCAACACAGCGCTCCGGCGCAACAAGTGCGGCGCGCATCCCCGCCCAGTCGCGCGGCGCGTCAACCTTTCGCGTGCGCGCCAGCTCGAGCGCGAGCGCCGGATCGAGAGAGCCATCAAGGTGAAGATGCAACTCGGCCTTCGGGAGCTCGGCAAAGAAGCGTAGGTCGTCATCTGCCCGTACGAAGGCTGGTTCGTGCGCTCTCCCCATTGGTACCACCCCTTACAATGCTCCCCTTGCCGCAACTTCGTGCGCAGAGGATACTCCTCACATGAGCCTCTCACTCCCAACCGCCACAGATTCGCGAGCGCTGGCAGGTTGGCTCCGCAACGTCACCCCAGTTGACCGTGTCGGCGTGGAGGAGCGTGTCGCCGCGCTGAAGACTCGTTCAATCAAGAGATCCACGAAGGTATGGGCGCTCCGTCTCGCGATCAGCATGTGCGACCTCACCACACTCGAGGGGAAGGACACGCCCGGGAAGATCCGCCAACTCGCCGCAAAGGCGATGCACCCGCACCCAGGCAATTCTGACATCCCGTCCGTGGCCGCTCTCTGCTGCTACCCGGACCTTGTCACCGTTGCAAAGGAGGCGCTCGCAGGGAGTGGCGTGAAGGTTGCCGCGGTCGCCACGGCATTTCCGAGCGGGAGATCGTGGCTTGACCTGAAGATCGCAGAGACGAAACACGCGGTTGCTGCCGGCGCAGATGAGATCGACATGGTGATTGACCGCGGCGCGTTCCTCGCCGGTGACTACGCGAAGGTCTGGGACGAGATTGTGGCGGTGAAGGACGCCTGCGGACCAGCACACTTGAAGGTGATCCTTGAGACTGGCGAGCTCGGCAGCTACGACGAGGTACGCCGCGCCTCTGCCCTGGCGATTGCGGCGGGAGCCGACTTCATCAAGACGTCAACGGGGAAGGTGGCGCCGGCGGCAACGCTCCCCGTCACCCTCGTGATGCTTGAATCGATCCGGGAGCACTGGAACGCTACCAACCGCGTTGTCGGCATGAAGCCTGCGGGCGGCATTCGGACGGCAAAGGAGGCGATCCAGTACCTGGTCGTTCTGCATGAAACGCTCGGCCCAGCCTGGCTGACTCCAGATCGCTTCCGCTTCGGCGCCTCGAGCCTGCTAAACGACCTGCTCATGCAGCTCGAGAAGGAGGCGACCGGGGCGTACGCAGATCCAGACGACTTCACACTGGACTAGACTGGCGCGCCCGGCGTGGGCGACGGACCGCGTGGAGCTACGTACCGATTGGATGCCAGACCGTCTTCATCTCGAGGAAGGCGATCATGCCGTCGATGCGTTCACCGCGCTCTCCTATAAAAGCGTTCGCTCGATCCTTCTCGCCGTGTGGACGCCGCGCAATGCGCGCAACATGATCCGCCGCTCCACGCTCCGCGTCCATGAGCAACTCGTCAGGGCAGCCCCAGAGGTCGATGCCATCGATGTCCGCGTGGCGCGAAAGGTGCGGCATGAGCTCTGCTCGTCGGCCGGTGAGGATGTTCACCACACCGGCTGGAACGTCGCTGACCGCGAGTGTCTCGGCGAGCGTGACGGCGGGGAGGGGCGCCCCTTCGCTCGCAACGATGACGGCAACGTTGCCGCCTGCCAACACGCCTGCGAGTCGTGTGATCAGTCCAAGGAGCGGTGAACTCTCTGGCGCAACGACCGCCACCACACCCGTGGGCTCAGGAATGGTGAAGACGAAGTGTGAAGATGCGACCGGATTGGTGCCGCCAAGGACGGCAGGGATCTTGTCCGGCCAACCAGCAAACCAGACGAGGCGGTCAATGCTTGCGGTCACCTCTTCTGTCGCCTCAGACTTCCCATAGCCGTGTGACAGGAGGTCGTTGCGGAACTGAGCGGCCCGACCCTCCATCAGCTCGGCGACGCGATACATGATCTGGCCACGAAGTGAGGCGTTGCGAGACGCCCAGGCCGGAGCCGCAGATCGCGCAGCCTTGACCGCCTCACGCAGATCTTTGCGCGATGCACGCGCAATGTTCACACTCCCACCGCGCGCGAGCGGTAGCACGTCAGTGCGACCCGATTCGCTGCGCGGGAACGCGCCGCCGATGTAAAGCTTTGGTGTGCGCCGGACCTCAAGTCGAGCGTCATCTGGGACAGCGACTGCACCGAGCAGGGGACTCCCGCGGAGCTCCCGCTTCTTGCCGCCCTTCTTCCCCATCAGGAACTCTTCAAGTAGGCATGGAGCCCCTGCAACCCACCTTCACGCCCGTATCCCGACTCCTTGTATCCACCGAACGGTGATGTTGGATCGAAGCGATTGAAGGTGTTCGCCCAGACGACGCCCGCCTTCAGTTGTGCCGCAACCTGCAGGATGCGGCTCCCCTTCTCGGTCCAGATTCCGGCGGAGAGTCCATACGCAGTGTTGTTCGCCTTCTCAATCGCTTCGTCCACGGTGCGGAACGTGATCGCGGAGAGGACTGGCCCAAAGATCTCCTCTCGGGCAATGCGGTGGCTCTGCGCAACATTGGTGAAAAGGGTCGGCTTGTAGAACCAGCCACGTTCAGGGAGGACGCACTCTGGCTGCCAGATGTTCGCACCCTCGGCGACACCACTCGATACCAGTTCGCCGATCGTCTCCATCTGTGCAGGTGAGTTGATTGCACCAACATCGGTGTTCTTATCCATTGGATCGCCGACGCGAAGGGTGGACATTCGATCCTTCAGTCGGGCAATGAAGTCTTCGGCGATCGACTCCTGCACCAAGAGGCGACTCCCCGCGCAGCAGACCTCGCCCTGATTGAAGAAGATGCCGTTGATGACGCCCTCCACCGCCTGATCGAGTGCCGCATCCTCAAAGACAATGTTCGCCGCCTTGCCGCCAAGCTCGAGGGTCAGTGCCTTCCCGTGGCCGGCGATCCCCTGCGCGATCTTGATCCCAATGGAAGTGCTCCCCGTGAAGGCAACCTTCGCAACGCGGGGATCGGTGGCGATCGCCATTCCCATCTCGCCCGGACCCGTGATGATGTTGACCACGCCAGGTGGAAGGTCTGCCTGACGGCAGACGTCGGCGAAGAGGAGTGCGGTGAGCGGCGTGGTGCTCGCTGGCTTCAGGACGACGGTGTTCCCCGCGGCGAGCGCCGGTGCGATCTTCCAGGCCAGCATCAGGAGTGGGAAGTTCCACGGGATCACCTGTCCGACCACGCCATGTGACTCAGGACGGCGTCCGGGGACGGCGTACTCGAGCTTGTCCGCCCAGCCCGCGTAGTACCAGAAGTGTGCCGCCGCGAGCGGCACATCTACGTCGCGGGATTCGCGTATGGGCTTCCCTGAGTCGAGGGTCTCCGTCACCGCAAACTCACGACTCCGCTCTTGCAAGATGCGACTGATGCGATAGAGGTACTTGGCCCGCTCGCGCGGCGCAAGCCTGGACCAGACCTTTCGATGCGCTCGCTCCGCGGCACCAACGGCGCGATCTGCATCTTCGACGCCCCCTTTCGCAACCTCGGCAAGTGGCTCTTCGGTCGCGGGGTTGTAGGTGATGACCACTTCACCACTCGCCGGTGCGCGCTCCTGGCCGTCAATGAAGAGCCCGTAGCGCGGACGAATCAGGGCGAGCTCTTTTGACTCAGGCGCTGGGGCATATGCCCATGGGCTCGATGCGGCGAGCGCGGAGGCAACATGCGGGGCAGCCGGTGTGACTGACGCCGGGAGAGCGCTCGCTGCCGCGCGCTTCACCACGCGCGCTGGGCGCTTCGGAGGTTGTTCGCTGCTCATTGCGCCATCCTAGCGCGACAGATGCCACACCTCCACAGCGGGATCGCCTACCCTTCAATAATGGCGAAAACCGCACCCAACTTCGCGCCGCAACTCCTGATCAACGGCACCTCGCGTGCGGCGCAGGGCGGTGCAACCTTTGACCTGGTTCACCCAGCGACCGGCGCGCAGATCGGCAAGATCCCGCTCGCGTCGCCTGCGGACGTTGGCGCTGCCATCAATGCTGCGCGCACGGCGTTTGATGAAGGTCCGTGGCGCAGCATCACACCGGCAGACCGCGCGCTTCTCCTCCTTCGTCTTGCCGACGCGCTTGCGGCAGAGTCGGACGCAATCGCCGACATGGAGGTCTGGCAGACGGGAACGGCTCGAAAGTTGCGTCGCGATGGCGACATCCCCGCCGCGGTAGATCACTTGCGATTCTTCGCTGGCGTGTTGCGTAGCCCTGAAGGTCGCGCCGCTTCGGAGTTCAGCGGAAGCCACACCTCCATGATTCGCCGAGAGCCAGTCGGCGTCGCGGCGTTGATCGCCCCATGGAACTACCCGCTCGCCATGGCCATCTGGCAGGCGGCCCCAGCGCTCGCCGCAGGGAACACCGTCGTCATGAAGCCGGCGAGTGCAACGCCGCTCACCGCGATACGGCTCGCCGAACTTGCACGCGAGGTTGGGTTTCCTGACGGAGTGGTGAACGTGATCACGGGACCCGGGCCACAGATCGGTGCGCAGTTCGCCGCGGACCCTCGCATTGACATCATTACGCTCACTGGTGACTCTGCAACCGGCCGCCAACTCATGGCGGCGAGCGCGCCAACACTGAAGCGTCTCCACCTTGAACTCGGTGGGAAGGCCCCGCTCGTGATCTTCAACGATGCGGATGTTGAGAGCGCGGCGCGCGGCGCACTGATCGGCGCGATCGTGAACTCTGGACAAGACTGCACGGCCGCGACACGGATTTATGCCGAAACACGTATCTACGAGAAGATCGTCGCCCGAATTGCCGAGCTGATGCGCAGCGTTCGCCTCGGCGATCCGTTCAGTGCGACAACCGACATGGGTTCACTTATCTCGCTCGGGCATCGGGATCGAGTCGCAGGCTTCGTCGATCGCGCACGCGCGGCCGGAGCCGAAGTGGTTGTGGGAGGCTCCGAGGAGCGTCCGAGCGGATGTGAGGGTGGAGCCTTCTACGCTCCGACACTGATCACCGGGGCAACACAGCAGAGCGAGATCGTCCAGCAAGAGGTCTTCGGACCAGTGCTTGTCGCACTCCCCTTCTCCGGCGAGGGAGAGGGGATCAAGCTTGCGAACGACACGGCGTATGGACTTGCCGCCAGCGTCTGGACCGCGGACGTGCAGCGCGCGCATCGAATGGCGGCGGCCCTGCAGTTCGGTGCGGTACTCGTCAACGACCACCTGCCATTCATGAGCGAGATGCCGCACGGCGGATTCAAGCAGTCAGGCTTTGGGAAAGATCTCAGCCACTACTCGTTTGAGGAGTACACCCAGGTAAAGCATGTGGCGATTGAACTCACGGGGAAACCGGTGAAGCCTTGGCACTGGACAGTCTACGGAGATCCAGAAAGGTAACGCCTCAGTCGCCGAAGAGAACCTCGATCCAGGCATCGAGCGGGGTTCGCGCCTCCTCCTCAACCGCGAGTCGACGAGCCGCGGAGCCTGGAGCATCGTCAGGGAGTTCGGTCGCGCCGGCGGCAAGGACAAACGGTCGCTCTACGGACGAACCGAGCGCGTAGCCTCGCGCGATCAGATCGAGGAAAGCGGCATCGTCCAGGAGAATACGTTCAGCGATGAGCGCATCTGCCTCCGCCGCGAGTACCGCGTTCTCATCGCGCAAGCGAGAGATTTCGGCATTCACCTCGAGTGCACCGATGAGGCTTCGACCGATCAGGGCAACGAACGCAAAGAGCAGAAAGGTGGCCACAAGTGCCCACAATCGCGCAGCCGTCGTAGGAAGCGCACGTTCGAGTCGCAACTTCATCGTTCCAGTTTCACCCTGCCGCGCTCGCCACGTCAAGCGACAAGGCGACGCGACGATGATAGCCTCCGGCGCATGTACTTTTACGAGCTCTACGAAGCCGAGGATGAGCTGGCGCTCGGTGTCACCCTCGCCCACGACGAACGCATCTCCCCTCGGAACTTTCTCGCCGCGGTTGAGGAGGCGCGCAGCAGAGTCGTCGAGTCCTATACGGAAGAGACGCTCGTGGAGGCGATCGCCGTCGAGCTTGAACGCAGTCACGGCTTCTATCCGGCCCTCGATCGCAATCTGGTTGCCGCGGTGCGCGCATCTGTTGAAGAGGGCGAAACAACGCTGATCCCACTCGGCGACGAGGCCGGAGACCGCCCATCGGAGTCCACCGACGATCAAGGGGAGGATGACTCGGATCTAAGGGATGCCGAAGACCTCCTTGCCGGTCGTGAACCACGCGCCCTGCGCTCCGCCGTTGTAGAGCTTGAACGCGCTGAGGACGAGTCAAACTAAGCGGCTACCCTAAGCAGATGCCTTTCACGGAACGCCCAATCTTGATTGCGGCAGCGCTCCGAGCGGAGCGCGAAGCGCTGGAGCAACGCTCAACGGAACTTGAAGAACGACGCCTCCCTGGTGTTGCAGACGGCGACCTTCTCACAGGTCGACTCGGCGGACGTGCCGTCGCCCTGCTTCGCTGCGGCGTGGGGAAGGTTGCCGCCGCAAGCGCCGTTGCCGCCGCGTGCGCCCTTGAACCTCGATGCATCATCTCGGTCGGCTCCGCTGCAGCACTACACGCCGGACACCGCGTTGGAGATGTTGTGATCAGTACCGAAGTTCTACAACACGACTTTGCGGCGGTCAGCGCGTCTGGATTCACCCTCTTCGGCTACGGGAGCGACCTACCCTCTGAAGGTAAGCCGCTCCTGCGCGCAGAGCCGGGACTTGCCGAACTCGCCGCGCAGGCCGCACACGTGCAAGGTGCCGCACGTGGCTTCGCCGTAAGCGTTGGTCGCATTGCAACGGGTGACTGGTTCGTCAATGATCACGCGACGCGCGACGCGATCGCCCAGCGTACCGGCGCGGATCTTGTGGAGATGGAGGGGGCAGCGATCGCCTATGTCGCCCAGCGTTTTGGAATCCCATGGATTGTGATTCGTAGTGTGAGCGATGCGGCAGATTCATCAGCTCCAACCGCCTTTGACGAATTCCTGCCACTCGCCGCCGCGAATGCCGCCTCAATCGTGGAGGCGATCCTCCCTCAACTCCCCGAGCGTCTCGGTGGCGGGAGGACCGCAACCTCTGAGCCCTGATCGCCAAAGAGTCGCAACGCGAGCGTGCGGAACGTCGTGAGGTCTCCCGTGGTGAAGACCTCATGAGTCGCACGCACATCCACACGATCTGGGGCGCGGTGGCCAGCGCTCCCAGGATCAGCAGCTGTACCGCGCGTTGAGCCTGGAGCATCGAGGTGGTTCACTGAGATGACCTCCTGCAGCGTTGCTGCAGTGGCCGCTGCTGAGTCAACTACCGCAATGCTCTCACCGAGCGCGGTTGCGATCATCCCTCGAATCAGTGGGAAGTGCGTGCACCCGAGTAGCAGCGTGTCGATGCGCGGCGCTTCCTCCGATGTGTGAAATGGCGCGATCACGCCGTCGACTGCGTCACGTAACGCGGCGCCGTCCAGGTCTCCCGCCTCAATGAGTGGCACCAGCTGAGATGCGGCGCGTGTCAGCACCTGCACCGCAGGATTCTGATCTTTGATCGCAGCGAAGTAGGCACCGGAGCGTACCGTCGCCTCAGTTGCAATCACGCCGATTCGACCCGTTCGGGTTGCGAGCGTCGCCGCGGCCGCCCCTGGACGTACCACACCAATGAACGGGATCTCCGGATGTCGGAGGCGGAGCGCGCTCAGTGCAACGGAGGTAGCCGTGTTGCACGCGACCACGATCGCCTTCACGTTGCGCGCCACGAGCGCATCGGTGAGCTCTTCCGAGAATTGAAGCACCTCTGCATCCGTTCGCGTGCCGTACGGATGCCGCGCGCTATCGCCGATGTAAATCGTTGATTCGCCTGGGAGCCGCTGCTGTGACGCGCGGAGGACGGTGAGCCCGCCTACGCCGGAGTCGAAGAAGCCGATCGGTCGTGCATCAGGCATGCGTAGACCGTAGCAGCCAGCGGATCCGATCCTCTTCGAGGCGCGTGGCCACCTGAAGCCCTGCCGCACTCGCCGCCCCCTCTACCTCGGCAGGACTCCACGCGCGCACATGGAACGGCTCGCGTTCATCAACGTACCCGCCCTCGCCATGCTGGGTGTGCCGAATCTGGAGTTGTGCGACGCGCTCGCGCCCGAGAGGATCCGGAAGGAGTCGTGAGTCGCGCAGGATCTCGCTGCCGTCCGCGGCGCGCCAGCGCACATCTTCGCCCCACTCCACGCGCCCAGCCGCCTCGCGGAGGAGTGCTGGATCCATGCGGGTGGCATCGATGGCAAAGAGGCCGTCTGGTGCGACGAGGTGCGCGGCAAGGTCCATCACGCGGCGCAACTCTTCATCGAGAAGGAGGAGTGGCAGAAGATCCCCTCCAGCAATCACAAGTCCCGCGCTCCGCTCAAGGCTCTTCGGTGGCGCCCAGTCCATGAGATCCACGTCGAGGATCTGAGCGTTGGGGAGGCGCTCACGGGCGAAAGCGATTGCCTCAGGGTCGCGATCAAGGCCGATGAGGCTTCGATCGCTGACGCTCAGCGCCGCAAGGATGCGACCAGCGCCACAGCCGAACTCAACGATGGTGCCGCGAGTCGCCTCGGCGAGCGAGCGCCAAAGCGCACGGTCCTCCTGAGCGCCCGCGTTGAGGTCACCCTCGTCGTTGAGGAGTCGACGCCTCGCTGTGTAGATCAGCGTCCATGCTCCCAGCGAATCGTCTCGCCGGCCGCCTTCCGCTTCGCGAGTGAGCTGATCACCTCAAGAGCCGCGCGGTTCGCAATCATCGCCGTTGACTCTGCCCAGTCATACGGCGGAGAGACCTCCAAGATGTCCATCCCCGCGATCGGTACGCGAGCCGCAATCTGACGAAGTGCACGCAACAGCTCGCGAGTGAGCATCCCGCCTGGCTCTGGCGTACCAGTTCCAGGGGCCAGCCCTGGATCAACCACGTCAATATCCACGCTGATCCAGATCGCGTCTGGGCCATCGAGTGCCTCTGCGATCGCGTCCTGGATGACCGCCTCTGCCCCCCGCTCTTCGATCTCGGTCATCAGGTGTGTTCGCATCCCGTGACCCTTCATCCAATTGAGCGTTTCACTATCTGGGAAGTAGCCGTGAAGCCCTACCTGCACGAAGTTCTTCCCCTGAACGGCACCAGACTCAATCAGTCGGCGCATCGGTGAGCCGTGGCTGTGTAGCGACCCGTATCCGTCGGGCGACGTGTCAGCATGCGCATCAAAGTGCAGGATGCCAATGCTCCTCGGCCATCGCAGTTCAGCAATTGCCGTGGCGTTTGGCCAGGTGATGGAGTGGTCTCCGCCTAGCACGATTGGGATCGCACCAGTCGCGGCGACTTCGCGCACCTTCCGATAGATCTCTCCGTGACCGTGCTGCACGCGACCTGGAACCACCGCGGCATCGCCCGCGTCAACAGCGGTCAGAAGACGGAATGGATCAACGCCAACTTGGAGGGAGTGCAGGAGACCAGTCTGATACTGCGCTTCGCGAATTGCGCGCGGGCCGAAGCGAGTCCCTGGCCGGTGGGTTACCGCGTCATCGAACGGTGCGCCGATGATCGCAATATCCGCCTGCATCTTCTTGATCTCGTTCGCATCCTCGATCCATGGGAGTTGGGAGAAACTGACGGGTCCCACGTACGACGGTCGATCGTCTGGGTCACGCGCCTCTGGAGCGGCGCCCCAGCCGAGGGCGGCAACAGATTCAGAGAAAGGGGGTTTGTTTGCGCTCATGTTCACACACCACTAATGACCAAGCGCCGCCGGTTCGATCCTGCGTCCAGCGGGGCGCGTGGCCATCGTACACCACACCTCGAGCGTCACACCGCGTCGTTGTCCGCTCGCGTCCACGCCACCTCGATGACAACCGCAAGGGCAATACCGATCAGGAGCCCCGTGGGGCTCCCGAGGCCTGCAACTCGAAAGGCGCTGTAGCCGCCAACGAGCACACCGACGATGAGGCTGCGTCGTAGGGCCCTCGCTCGCCGCCCTCTCCACTGGCCCGGGTGACGACGATACGACTCAATGAGCAGAATGGGAGCGAGGGTGAAACTGATCCCAAGCCCGAACACGACGGAGACGCCGAGCCCCGCCACTGGGTCTCCGATTGGATCAATGTTGAGTGCCGCCGCAACCGAGGCGGCAATGGTGAGAAGCGCAGCGAGCGCAAGAAGGCGGATCAGTCGCTGATCCGCAACAGGGATTCGTGGTGGGTTTTCCACGCGCGGCGACTGTCGATGCGGCGGAGCCGACGTCTCTCGCCCCTGCTGATCCCACAGCGTCATGCTGGTCGACCCGCCGGAGCCTTCGATGACGGGCAGAGCTCGCGATAGGCACAGTACGTGCAGTTCATTCGGTCGGGCTTCGCCTCCATCGATCCCGACTGGATCCCCTCCGCCGCCTCCACGATTCGGTCGCGAGCCTTCGCGATGCGCTTCGGATCAACAGGGACGGTTGCGTACTTCCCTGAATCGAGGAATCGGAGGCTCACCTCGTCTGGAAGCCTTCCCGTGGCAGCGCGCCAGGCGAGCGCGTAGATCTGCAACTGCAGCGCGTCGCGCGCGCGAGTGACGTTCCCCTCTTCATCGTCTTTACCTCCACTCTTGTAGTCTGAGATCACAACCCATTCGTCGCCCAGCGGTAGCGTGGGACGGAGCGTTTCGTCGCTCATCTCGATGACAGGGATCTCGCGCGTGCGCTCGCCAGATGCAAGCGGCGTGACATCTACGCGATCCCATCGGCCGCGGATCTTGTGCCCTCCGATCTCAAACGAGAAGTCCTTCTCGACATACGCGGGGACAGAACCACTTGCACGTTCCTCAGCGCTGAATCGCTCCAGCGCCTTCAGCGCGGCCGCATAGCGTGCCTCCTCGTGCGTGCGAGAGATAAAGCCGGCACTCTGCCAACTCCGATTCAGTGCCTCAACGAGCGCCATGCGTTCGGGTACCGATCCGGCAATCTGACCGCGATGGAACTCCGCCACTGCAGCGTGCAGGGCCGATCCATAGATTGCTGCGTGATGTGGTGGAAGCGGTATTCGGAGGCGCTGCTGATAGTGGTATCGCAACGGACAGGCGAGATACGCTTCGATCGCGGTGTAGCTCAGTGTCAGTGGTGTCTGCTCTGCGGCACCGGGCGCACGGTTTGGCAGGGCGGCGGCCGTAGGTTCCGTCACCTCCAGTGCGGCAACCGCACCACTGCGCTCACCTGCGACGGGCGTCTCTTCGAGTTGCGTGCGTGCCAGGTCGAGTGCCTCCGAGATGAAGCGACTCACCTTGCGAGGGCGGACGCCGCCGGTCGCACGCTCCGAGGCGGTCAGATACAGCTGCTCGCGCGCGCGCGTCAGCGCGACGTAGGCGAGGCGACGCTCCTCCCGTAGCGACTCCGCATCCAGTGCGGTTTGCGTCACGGGCGCGCGTGGGTCGCGCGGCACGATCTCATCGCTGCCGCCGAGCTCCGCCGCGAGCGCGAGGCGCGGAGGGCGTCCGCGCGCAGGGAAGCGTGTCTCGACCATGTTGGCCACAAAGACCACCGGAAACTCGAGGCCCTTCGCCTGATGGACCGTCAGCAGGGCAACGGCATCAAGATCTGGGTCGACATCGGCGGCAGAGGGATCGTCGCCCGCCTCACCGAGCTCTTCCAGGTAGCGGACCAGAAATGGTGCACGATCAAGTTCAAGCAGACGGCTGCGTGAGCGAACTACGTCAAAGAGTCGTCCAATGTTTCGGATCTGCTCATCTGCCTCTGGGGTTCCCTCACGCGTCAGCGCTGCGAGGAGACCACTCTCGCGTAACCAGCGGTAGAGCACCTCTCCGCTCGTCCGTTCCACACTCTCCTTCACCAGGTCACTCAGACGTGTGAGCAGCCGCACCGTATCGGGGTTAGATGCACCGACGGCCTGCAGAGCTTCTCGGAGCGGGCGATGCTCTCGTCGCGACTTCCCGACCGCAGCAGCGAGCGTCCCCGCTGGCACCTTGAATCGCGGATCTGCAGCGATCAGGAAGAGCGGGGCTGAAGCGTCTGGGTCTGCAACATGCCGCAGCCCTGCAAGAAGAAGACGTACCTCCGGCCGGTCGTAGAGGCCCGCCGCACCGCTCGCACGCCATGGGATCCCTGCCATGTTCAGGCTGCGACTGATCTCCGCGGTGTCGACATTGGCGCGCACCAGCACCGCATGGTCTCGTGGGAGCCGCCCCGAGTTGATCGAGCTGCGAATCTCGTTCGCAATCCAGTCCGCCTCATCCGCAGTCGTCCGGAATCGGCGAAACGCCACAGGGTGCGGTGCGGACCCCTCGGCCTCGGCGCGCAGCTCCTTGGAGATCCCAAGCTTCGTCTCAAGTCGCTCTGGGTCATTGAATCGGATCAGTCGACGCGCCGCGGCGAGGATCGGAGTCGTGCTTCGGTAATTCCTTGTGAGCACCACCTTTGTCGCATCAGGGTATCGGTCTACGAAGCCAAGGATGTTCTCGATGGCGGCACCGCGAAATCGATAGATCGACTGGTCATCATCCCCCACGGCGGTCAGGTTGCGACTCCCCTGTGCGATCAGGTCAACGAGAGCTCCTTGGAGCCGATTCGTATCTTGAAATTCATCAACGAGGAGCCAACGGTGGCGCTCGCGAACGCGCGCGGCGACAAGGGGATCGTCACGCAGAAGCTCAAATGCAAGAAGCACCTGATCGCCAAAGTCGAGGAGACCGCTCCTCGCGAGGATGGCCCGATACGCGCGATAGGCGGCGGCGAGCTCACCATGTTCCTCGCCGAGCCGCTCGAGTGCATCTGCATGGGCGCTAACCTGTTGACGAACCTTCACGTCGTCAACCGTTTCACCCCTCAGCGCTTCTACGCGTGCACGAAGGCCTGCAGCAAACGCATCGATCTGATCCGCACCAACCCCCTCCTCCTTTGCTCGCGAGAAGTACCCCGCAATGTCACCGAGGAATCGCGTTGGATCTCCGAGCGGCGCAAATCGTGAGAGACCGAGTTCAAAGAGGTGCTCCCGAAGAAGCAGCACCATCTCCGCGCGGCCGAGCACGCGGAGCTCGCCGGAGATGCCGAGGCGATGGGCATTCTCACGAAGCAGCTCATCGCCCCAAGCGTGAAAGGTCTTGATTGGCGTTGTTGCATATCCGTACGGCACGAGTCGATCGACACGCCCCTGCATCTCATCTGCGGCACGATCGGTGAACGTAAGTGCCAAGATCTCTTCTGGTGCGGCACGCTGTTGTGCAATCAACCATGCCACTCGTCGAGTGATGACCTGCGTCTTTCCAGTCCCTGCCCCAGCGACGACAAGGAGCGGCCCTTCACCATGCGTGACCGCCTTGTACTGATCGTCATTGAGATCTGCAAGAAGGTGCTTGACCCCCTCTTCGAATGCCCGCGGTGCGCGCACGGAAACCCCCGTCCATACGGGGATCTGATCACTCTGCGCTGAGTCTCTCCCGACGGACGCTGCGCCGCGTGGCGCGCGTGGTGTCACTTGGCGCGGCGTGTATCGCTCGGCGGACGGAGTGCCGCGTCAATGGCTGCGCGCTCCTCTTCACCGAGTACGGTCTCGCTCTCGCCGTGAACCAGACGCTTCACATAGATCCTCGTCCCCACTCGAGCGTGGAGCGTCGTGATCACCACGCCGCTCCCGACATCATCGAGCAGCGCCAGCGAGCTGCTCTGCCCCGCGCCCGCATCGTCATACGCCTGAAACTGCACGTGCCCAATCCGGCTCACCGCACGCTGCGCCGCCAACTCAAGGCCAGCGATGCGCGCCGATCCGTCACGCAGCTGACGGCCATGCTCCGCTGTCACTTCGAGAAGCTGTGCGAGCTGTCCTGCCCTGCTCCCCTCGCCCTCGCGCATGAGCGCTGCGAGCTTGCGGCGGGCGGTTCGGGCGGCAAGAAGGGCCAAGAGGGCGACCAGAACGGCGAGGCCCCCGAGGAGCGCGGCGGCGGCGGTAAGGTTGCTGATCGCATCGGCCTGCATGACCCGATCGTATCAGCCCCCTCGTGCCATCTAATGGTCACGTGCTCTCCGCTATCCTGCACCTAATGCAGCGACCGCTGCGCGACGAGAGCGGAGACAGAGGAGGAATCGTGGCGAAGGGTGTGAAGCGCTTTAGGCCTGATCAGCGCCCGAAGAAGGAGCGGCCGAACGCACCGAAGCGAGGCCTTACCGCCGCCGAAGAGGCCGCCGCTGCGGCATACGAGGCGAAGCTTGAGGCCCCGCGCGTGATCAATGTGGCGACTAATCCCCTCGACGCGCTGACTCGGGGCGCATCTGCTCAGCGGCTCGCCGCCGAGATTGCAACGGAGCTCCCAGTTGTCCGTCGAGACCTGCGGCGAATCGTCATGACGTACGGGGGGCTCCTTGGACTTCTCGCCGCAATCTGGCTGGTTGCCACTACGACCGGCTTCATCAGCGCCTAACGGCGCGCCCACCAATGGCGACTATAGTCATCGCGGAAACGCTCGCAGCCAGCGGTGTTGAAACGCTCAAGGCGGCGGGACACACCGTGCACGATCTCTCTGGTCAATCGCGTGACGCCATTGCCGCTGCACTCGGCGGGGCAGATGCGCTGATCGTACGTTCTCAGGTCAAGGTAGACGCCGCGCTGATTGCAGCGGGACCGAGGCTGCGCATCATCGGACGCGCCGGTGTCGGGATCGACAACATCGACGCAGTTGCGGCTGAGCGTGCAGGAATCCTCGTTGTGAACGCTCCAGATGGAAACACGGTTGCAGCGGCAGAACACACGTTCGCGCTACTCCTTGCACTCGCACGACACGTCACAAGCGGTGATCGATCCGTGCGCGACGGCACCTGGGCGCGTGCGACGCTCAAGGGGTTCGAACTTCGTGGTCGACGGCTCGGCATCGTTGGCCTAGGACGAATCGGTCGCGCAGTTGCCGCTCGCGCTACCGCTTTTGGCATGCTCCTCCTCGGAAGCGACCCGATGGTGAGCCCTTCCGATGCGGCGAGTTTTGGCGTGCGTCTCCTCCCGCTTGATCTGCTCCTCCGTGAATCGGATGTCGTCACCCTGCACACTCCCGCTGTTGGCACGAGCCCGCTCATCGGCGCGGCGGAGCTCGCGAAGATGCAGCCGCATGCGGTGCTGATCAACGTGGCACGTGGGAGTCTGGTTGACGAACGTGCGCTCGCCGCAGCACTCAGCTCAGGAGGTATCGCAGGCGCTGCGATTGACGTGTACGCGACGGAGCCCCCGAAGGACTCACCGCTCCTTGCCGCACCGAACACCGTACTGACACCGCATCTTGGTGCGCAGACGAGCGACGCGCAGATTGCCGTCGCACGCGAGGTCGCAGAGCGAATCTGTGACTTCTTCCGAACGACCTAGGGGCTACTCCCCGCCGCCTCCCGACGGTTTTGCTGGGGGGGCGCTCGGTGTTGGAGTGGACGGCGCAGGGGTTGCGCTCGGCGTGCCCCCTGATGTGACGGCGGATGTCACAGCACCACCACTCTCCCCACCACGTCGTTCAAGCTTCGCCCAACCACTCCCCTTGAAATGCACGCTCGTCGCCGAGAAGCGACGCTCAAGCGGGCCACCACAGGCCTCGTGTGTTCGCTTCGTCTCATCATCAATACCGTGCAGCAACTCGACGGTGGTGCCGCAGCGTGTACAGTGATAGTCGTAGAAGGGCATCAGGCGTCTTGCTCAAGACGAGCGATCTCATCGCGCAACGCTGCGACCCGTCGTTCAGCCCCTGCGACCACCGTTGCGGGAGCCTTCCCTGTGAATGACGGATCTGCAAGCCGCGTCTCAGCGGCCGCGAGTTGCGCTCGAGCGGCAACAAGTTCCCGTTCGCGACGCGCACGATCCGCATCACGGGTTGATGCGTCCGCCTCTGGCGGCGTGAGTCGGGCGGTGAGGGCACCCGCAACGATCAGCATCCCCTCCTCCCCCGCGGGAAGGCTCGAGTCGATCGTCAGCGGACGGACACGCGCGAGTCGCTCGATTGCTGCGCGCAAGCGTTCACCTGATGCGGCGAGAGTCGCTGGTGCGGCAACCGCAAGCGGCATCCACGCGCCGGCTGGGAGCTTCGTGCTGGTGCGCGCCGCCCGTACCTCGCGCACAAGTTCCAGCCACTGATCGATTGCGGTCGCACCGTCGCCTCCCTTGGCGTCTCGCGCAGGCCATGCGGCGGTGGCGAGAAGTGGTCCATCTCCCTCGCGGCGCGGGAGCGCCTCCCAGATCCCTTCCGTGATAAATGGCGCCACTGGGTGCAAGAGGCGAAGGAGCGCATCGAGTCCATCGACGAGCGTCCACCAGACCGCAACGCGTTCCTCCGCGGGCCGCGACTCGTCAGCAAGGGTGACCTTGGCAAGCTCGATCGCTTGGTCGCAGTACTCGGCCCAGATCGCATCGTAGATGCGCTGCGCCGCTTCAGAGAACCCGTATCCGGCGAGGTTCCGATCCACATCTTCGATCGCGCTACTGATGCGCGCCGACATCCATGCACCAAACTCACCCGCAACCTCCTGCGCGCTCCGCGCATCCGGGCGTTCACCCGTGACTTCGGCGGGGCGTGCGCCGAGCACAAAGCGCGCCGCGTTCCAGAGCTTGTTCATGAAGTTGCGCGCGTTCTCCAGCTTCTCCGGAGAGAGGCGTTGATCGGCGCCAGCCGCGGTCCCCGAGACGAGCGCAAAGCGCAGCGCGTCGGCACCAATCTCATCAATCAGCGAGAGTGGGTCAACCACATTCCCCTTCGTCTTTGACATCTTCTGGCCCTCGGGGTCGCGCACCATCCCGTGCAGATATATCGTCTCAAACGGTGGCTCGCCCATCAGCTCAATGCCGAGCATCATCATGCGCGCCACCCAGAAGAAGAGGATGTCGTGCCCCGTCTCCATCACCTGTGACGGGTAGTAGCGCTTCAGATCACTCGTCTGATCCGGCCAACCGAGTGTGCTGAACGGCCAGAGGCCAGAGCTGAACCACGTGTCGAAAATGTCGCTCTCTTGTACGAGGCTCTCAGCGGGCGCGCCGCACTCGCTGCAGCCAACCGGTCCCTCTTCGTCGGCGCTGACGGTGATGTGGTTATCCGCGCAATACCACGCAGGGATCCGATGCCCCCACCAGAGCTGGCGACTCACATTCCAATCGCGAATCTCCGTCAGCCAGTGCTCCCATGTCTTCTCAAAGTGCGCAGGGACAATGCGTGTCTTCCCTGAGCGCGTCGCAGCGAGTGCCTTCTCAGCGAGCGGCTTGGTGCGGATGAACCACTGCGTTCGTAGGCGCGGCTCGAGGATGTCGTTGCTCCGCTGGCAGCGCGCCGGATTCGCGGTGTGCGGCCTCACCGAGACGAGGAGACCGAGCGCTTCAAGCGCCGCAACGATCGCCTTGCGGGCGGCAAACCGCTCCATTCCTGCGAACGGTTTCGGGGCGTCAGCCACAATGTGCGCCGCCTCATCCAAGATCGTCGGCGCTGGGAGGTTGTGGCGCAGGCCCACCTCTCGGTCGTTCGGATCGTGCGCAGGCGTCACCTTCACCGCGCCAGTGCCGAACGTCTGATCCACAAAGTCATCGGCAAGGATCGGAACGGCGCGATCAACGAACGGAATGATGACGCGCGAGCCGATCAACTTCGCGTAGCGCGGGTCGTCTGGGTGGACGGCAACCGCCGTATCGCCGAGCAGCGTCTCAGGGCGCGTGGTTGCGACCACGATCCCGTCACCAGGCGCACCACCTTCCAGCGGATATCGGATCTCCCAGATGTTTCCGCGCTCCTCTACGGCAATTGACTCAAGGTCGGAGACGCTCGTCTTGCAACCTGGGCACCAGTTGACCAGCGCCTCGGTTCGGTACGCGAGGCCGCGCTCATAGAGCGTGGCGAAGGCGCCGCGCACGGCGCGACTCGAAACTTCATCCATCGTGAAGCGGGTGCGCCCCCAGTCGGCTGACGCACCGAGCCTACGGAACTGCCCCAGGATGATGCCACGCGTCTCTTCCATAAAGCGATGCATCCGTTGCAGGTAGCGCTCGCGACCGAGGCTGGCGCGACTCTCCCCTTCATCGGCGATGATCTTGTCCAACACGAACTGTGCGGCGATTGATGCGTGGTCAACGCCAGGGAGCCAGAGCGTGGGTCGCCCCTCCATCCGTGCCCTGCGCGCGAGGAGATCTTCCAGGGTGACGAAGAGTGCATGTCCTACATGGAGACCGCCGGTGACGTTCGGCGGCGGCATGATGATCGTGAACGGTGGGAGGCCCACCTTGGCGACGCTGTCCCGACCCTCAGGGTTCCCGTAGTCGCTTGCCGCCCAGCGCGCCGCGACCTGCGGCTCGATCTCGCTCGGGGTGTAGGAGGAGCCGAGCTCGCGCGGGGCGCTCACGCCGACGCGCGCGGCGCCGCTTTTCTAGGGCGCTGCAGTGGGCTCGCCGCCCGCGTTCCGTCGCTCGCAGCGCCGCCGTCCTCCGGTTCACTCAGCAAGAGTGGAGTGACACTACCCGTGACTGACTCCTCCGTCACCACACAGCGGCGCACGTCGCGACGATCTGGGAGTTCGTACATCGTGTTGAGAAGTGTCTCCTCCACCACGGCACGGAGCGCACGGGCGCCCGTCTTCCGGAGCAGCGCCCTCTCCGCAGTGGCACGCAGCGCACCCGGTGTGAACTGCAGCTCAACATTGTGGAGTTCAAAGAGCCGTTGATACTGCTTCACGAGCGCGCTCTTCGGCTGCACGAGAATCGCAACCAGATCGTCAAGGGTCAGCCGATCGAGGGCGACCACCATCGGGAGGCGTCCGATGAATTCGGGAATGAGCCCGTAGCGGAGGAGGTCGTCGGGCATCAGTTGTTCAAGCACACGCTCGCGCTCATCACTCCCTTTCGGAGCATCGGAGCCGAACCCGATCCCGCGACGGCCCACGCGTTCGACGACGATCTTGTCCAGTCCCTCAAAGGCGCCGCCGCAGACAAAGAGAATGTTGGTGGTGTCGATCTGGAGATACTCTTGGTGCGGATGTTTTCGACCACCCTGTGGTGGCACGTTCGCCACGGTTCCTTCAATGATCTTGAGCAGCGCCTGCTGGACGCCCTCACCTGAGACGTCACGCGTGATTGAGGGGTTCTCCGCCTTCCGCGTGATCTTGTCGATCTCATCGATGTAGATGATGCCGCGCTGCGCGCGCTCAATGTCGCCATCCGCCGCCTGGATGAGACGCAACAGGATGTTCTCAACATCCTCTCCAACATACCCAGCCTCAGTGAGGCTGGTGGCGTCGGCGATGCAGAACGGCACGTCTAAAAAGCGTGCCAATGTCTGCGCGAGAAGCGTCTTCCCTGACCCAGTCGGGCCGACGAGCAGGATGTTTGACTTGGCGATCTCCACGCCGTCGGGCGAAGCGGGGGCGGCGATGCGCTGATAGTGATTGTGAACTGCCACAGCGAGCGAACGCTTCGCACGCTCCTGGCTGATCACATGCTCGTTCAGTGCGGCGTGAATCTCGCGGGGTGTTGGGGTAGTGTCGCCCCAAGGGTTACCTCGTACTGAGACGCTCGGTGACGGATCAACCGCAATCTCCGCGCAGAGCGCAATGCACTCATCGCAGATGAAGACGCCTTGTCCAGCGATCAGCTTGCGAACCTGCTCCTGCGTCTTCCGGCAGAACGAACAGCGATAGGATCCACTCCCAGGTCCACCAGACTTTGCGCGGCGGCCACCACCTCGTGTCCCTTCGCCACCCCTGGAACCGTTGCGACCTGTCCCGTCACGCGCCTCTGCCATACCGCGCGCCTACTTCTTCTTCGGCGGAACGACCGGAGGGAGCTTGTAGACTTCGTCGATGATGCCGTACTCCACCGCCTCCTCGGGCGAGAGGAAGAGGTCGCGGTCGGTATCTTTCACAACTTTGTCAATCGGTTGGCCGGTGTGCGCGGCGAGGATCTCCTGGGTGGTCTTGACCAGCTTCTCCATCTCTTTCACCTGAATGAAGACGTCTGGCGTGTTACCTCGGAACCCGCCAGAACCCTGGTGGATCATGATTCGACTGTGTGGCAGCGCAAAGCGCCGGCCAGGTGCACCTGCGGCGAGGAGGACGGCACCCATCGACATGGCGATGCCAGTACAGATCGTACTCACTGGTGCGCGCACATATTGCATCGTGTCGTAAATTGCTAGGCCTGAGGTGATCACGCCCCCTGGGCTGTTGATGTAGAGAAAGATCTCCTTCTCGGGATCCTCGGCATCAAGGAAGAGGAGCTGTGCAATCACCAGGTTCGCAATGTCATCTTCGACGCCCGCGCCGAGGAAGATGATGCGCTCTTTGAGGAGGCGCGACCAGATGTCGTAGGCGCGTTCGCCCTTGCTGGACGACTCAATCACCATTGGTACGAGCATTGACCCCTCCTAGCGTCTAAACCTTCGAACGACCCGCGACCGGAGCGTCTGGTGTGGAGGGTGAGTTTACTTCGCGGAACGCTTTGCGGGCGAACGCTTCGCTTTGGGAGCGTCAGCCGACCCGCCGGCGGGGCTCACCGCAGGGCTGAGGGCGCTCGCTGCGGGACGCGGTGGTCGCTCAGGTCCCCATGCAGGCCATGCGCCAGGGTTAGCATCAAACCAGTCTTCAACGATCTTCTCAACCACAAGTGAGCGACGGAGCGAGGCGCGAATGGCGCGGCGACCACGCTCTGAAGCGAGATACGCCTCCAGCTTCCGCTGACCCTGCACCTGTGGCTGCGCTCGGCGCACCTCTTCGTCGATGAGTTCCTCAGGCACCTGAATCCCTTCGGCGCCGGCAACCGCGGAGAGGACGAGCAGGGTGCGTGCGCGGCGCTCACCGCGATCGCGTAGCTCTGCGCGGATCTCTTCGGCGCTCTTCCCCGCCGCCCCTAGGTACTGCTCAAAGGAGAGACCCTGCCGTGCAATGGATCGCGCCAACTCATCGACAAGGCCGTCAATCTCTTCTTCAATCAACGGATCAGGAATCTCGACGGTGGCGTTTTCCATGGCGTACTCCACGATCTTGTCAGCGAACTCGTGACGACCGCGATCTGCAGCGCTCGCCTTGAGGCGCGTAAGGATCTCAGCGCGCAGCCCTTCCACGTGTTCCACGTTCGCCACCTGCTTGGCAAACACATCGTCAAGCGGTGGCGGGATCCGTGCGCGGAGCTCCTGGATCACCACATCGAACCGTGCCGGCACACCGCGCAACGACTCCTCTTGATAATCGTCAGGGAAGGTCACCGAAACCGTGGCAGCGTCACCGATTTTCGCGCCAACGAGCTGTGTCTCAAACCCTGGGATCAGGCGCTCCGAGCCAAGAACGATCGGCATCTTCTCAGACGCGGCCCCGTCAATTGGCGTGTCGTCCTTGGCACGGTATCCAGTAAACGAGATGATCGCGTAATCACCCATCGCGGCACCGCGATCGGTCACTGGAGTTAGCACCGCATAGCTGTCACGAAGATCATCGATCACGGCGCCCACCTTCTTGTCATCGGGTTCTTCGAACGATGGGGTGAAGGTGAAACTCTGATAATCGCCGAGCTTCACCTCAGGCGGAACAGAGACTGTTGCCGAGAACGCGTACTCGACCCCTTCCGCTGCTGGCTGCGCCTCGATGGTGGGACTCGTCAGCGGCAGCGTCTCAGATTCCATGATCGCCTTGCGATAGCCACGCTCAATGAGAATCTCTGTCGCCTCCTCAAGGATGCCTGCGAGTCCAGCGAATCGCTCGACGACTTGGCGCGGTGCTTTTCCAGGCCGAAAGCCAGGGATGCGGCTGCGCGAGGCCACCTGGCGAACCGCGCTGCTGATCGCAGCCGTCACCTCATCCACGGGCATCACGATGTCAAGGCGCACGCTGCTCTTTGGCCCCGGCGTGGAGGTGACTTTCATGCGTGCAACGATAGCCGAGAAGTCGCACGTTGATGGTGGGCGAGGTGAGACTCGAACTCACACGTCGTTGCCGACACCAGCTCCTAAGGCTGGCGCGTCTACCGTTTCGCCACTCGCCCCCGATCATCATGGGCTCCCCCGCCCGTTTCGTCCACTGGCGTAATCGGAGTACGAGCGCTGGCGGATCCAGGATTCGCTGGTCGTCCGTCAAGCAGCGCGTCGATGACGGCGCGACCGCCCCTTTCTGCTGCGGCTGCAGCAAGTCCAGCGGCAAATGCGCTCACCACTCCCGCCCCCTCTGATGGAGCACGCGACTCTTCACCACGTCGCTCTTGCGAACGACCGCCAGTGATCCAGCGCAATCCAACCAGAGCGAGTGCCGCTGCAATGCCGAGGACCTGCAGCGGGTGTTCGCGCAGCTCCTTTCCGAGGCCGCCACTAGGGCGTAACCGTCGCGCAATGGCACGCGCGCCGTTCAGGGAGCCCTCTCGAGCGCGTTGCACTTGTTCAACTTCCTGCGCAACACCAGGGCGAGCTTCAAGGAGCGCCGCGACTCGTTCTGACTTCTGTTCGTCCCTCACGCGTCACCTCCGCGGTCGGGTCGAATGCGCTCTGCGGCTCGGCTCAGCGTCTCCGCCAAGCGGCTGACCGTACGACGCAACGTTCCGATCGCCGCGTCGGCGCTGCCGATCGCCTCGCCGATCTCTGCAGCAACGCCGCTTAGCGCCTCCTCGCGAAGATCTTCCAGCGCGCTCGCGGTGGCGCGCAACTCCGCCTCGCTCGCCAAGGGCACAAATCGATCCGTGAATCGCTGCATGTTGAAGGTGGAAAGCCCGACGAGCAGATCAACGAACAGGGTGATCAGGCCCAACGTGATCGCGAACCCTGCGGCGGGGCCAGCGGCCCAACCGAGTGGGAAAAGGGTGAGGAGTAGCGTACCGACCCCAACGAAAACGGAGATCAACAGCGCTCGTGCGCGCCTACCGGTGCTGATCCTCAAGATTGAAGAGGCGATCGCTGCAGCGAGTGAGAGGAGGATCAGCGTCATCTGTGCAGCCCCCCAGAGCTGGGAGCCGAAGAGTCCCTCGCCGAGCACCAGAAAGAGCGCAATGAGGAGGCCGAGCAGCGCGGTGACGATAAGGGATACAACCGCAGCAACACCGATCAGGGTGATCATCACGTCTCGTGCGATCGCACCGAGCTCTGCGCGCAACAGCGCCAAGTGACCAGCGAAGAGCGCGCGAACCGCGGCGATCAGCTGATCGAGCGACTCGCTGAAGCTCTGCTCCCCCGCCCCGCGTTCTGCCATTAGGCGATTGTCAGCGTGGTGCCACGCTCGCTCGCTGCGCGAATGGAGAGACGCGCCGCCACCGCCCCTGCAACCTGCGTGAGCGCGGCCGACGCTGGGCCGGGCTCACGTTGCGCAACCACGGGAATGCCAGCATCGCCTCCCTGGCGAACAGCGATCTCGAGCGGCACACGGCCGAGCATCTCAAGTTGTTCTTCTTTCGCCAGTCGCTCTGCCCCGCCGCGTCCAAAGATCTCCGTCAGTTCGCCGCAGTGCGGACAGGCAAACGCCGACATGTTCTCGACGATTCCCAGAATTGGGACATTCATCCGACGGAACATCGCGAGTGCCTTGGTCACATCAGAGAGGGCAACATCCTGTGGCGTGGTCACGAGCACCGCGCCCGCGAGTGGCACCGCCTGCGCGAGCGTGAGCTGCGCATCCGATGTTCCAGGCGGAAGGTCCGCGACAAGATAGTCAAGTTCACCCCACTCCACATCGCGCAGGAACTGCTGGATCGCGCCGCCAATTAGAGGTCCCCGCCAGACGATCGGCTGCCCCTCAGGGACGAAGAATTGAATCGAGATCAGTTTCACGCCGTGTCGCTCGATCGGCTCAATCTTTCCGCCCGGACTCGACTTCGGCGTCCCCGTTGCGCCGAGCATCTGCGGAAGATTGGGTCCCGTGATGTCTGCATCAAGGAGACCAACGCGCGCGCCACTCTGCGCAAGGGCGACCGCGAGGTTCACGGAGACGGTGCTCTTTCCTACTCCGCCCTTCCCTGAGGCAACGGCGACAACATTGCGAATGTTCGGCAGCAACTTCTCCTGGCTCGGCGCTGCCGCACGGCGCACCTTGGCTCCCCAGCGAAGTTCGGTGAGCTGAACGCCGATCCCATCAAGGGCGCCTCGAACATCGCGCTCGATCACGTCCTTCAGCGGGCACGCTGGCGTGGTGAGCTCGATCATCAGGCTGGCCGTGGAACCCTCAACCACCAGATCCTTGACCATGTCCAGCGTGACGATGTCCTTGCCGAGCTCCGGCTCTTGGACGGCGCTCAACGCCTTCATCACCTGGGCCTCGCTGATCTCAGCCATTACCCCTCCTCGCTCGAGCGGGCGGGCCCCGAAGGCATTCGGGAAGTCGCCGCCGACGTCGCTCACATCGTACCCCGCAACGCCGTTTGACCCCACCCCCTATGAGCCATACGCTTCGTCCATCCTCAGGTTGAGGAGCGACGCGCGGAGCGCTGTGTGGAGGTGACCCCGAGGGTGGCTGAGGTTGACGTTCGGCTGGTCAACGTGACCAAGAAGTTCGGAGATGCAATCGCGGTCGATGCGATCACCCTGGACGTCAGCGACGGCGAGTTCTTCACGCTGCTTGGACCATCTGGCTGTGGCAAGACGACGACGCTGCGCATGATCGGCGGCTTTGAGCAGCCGACCAGTGGCCTCATTGAACTGAAGGGCGCCGATGTGACCTTCTTGCCTGCCCATGAGCGCGACGTCAACACGGTCTTCCAGAGCTACGCGCTCTTCCCGCACCTCAGCATCTACGAGAACGTCGCGTTCGGCCTGCGGCGCTCTGGGGTCAAGGGGGACGAGATCAAACGCCGTGTCGGTGAGGCGATGGAGCTCGTGCAGCTCGTCGGCTTTGAAAAGCGAATGCCGGCGCAACTTTCGGGCGGTCAAGCGCAGCGCGTTGCCCTCGCCCGCGCGCTTGTGAATGAGCCAGCCGTCCTTCTCCTTGATGAGCCCCTCGGCGCACTCGACCTCAAGCTGCGCAAGCAGATGGGCATTGAGCTGAAGCGCATCCAGCGTGAAGTTGGAATCACCTTCATCTACGTCACGCACGATCAAGAAGAGGCGATGACGATGTCCGACCGAATCGCCGTCATGAACAAGGGGCGATACGAGCAACTCGCAGGGCCCGAAACTCTATACGAGCGTCCCGCCACACGATTCGTGGCTGGATTCGTTGGAGCGAGCAATCTTCTCGAGGGGAAGATTGGAAGCGAAGGTGACTTCTGGACCGTCATGCTCAACTCGGGGGCAATGGTGCGCGCGCCAAAGACTCTGGGCGACATCGGCAGCAGCGGAGCGATCGGAGTTCGCCCAGAGAAGCTCACGCTGCTCGAGCCGGGCCAGGAATCAAAGGGGAATGCGCTCGAAGGGACGGTGGTCGACACAAGCTACCTTGGCGTGATCACCCAGTATGTTGTGGAGGGGAAGGGCGGCCTCCGGCTGCTCGTGAGCGAACAGAATCGGGATCGCACGACGCGGAACGACACTTGGAGACCTGGAGAGAGTGTCACACTCACATGGAAACCGGAAAATGGCTTCGTCGTTGGCGATGCCACAAGCGCCTAAGGCGCAGAAGGGGGTAAAGGATGGACGCGGAGAAGAAGCTAGGGGCAGAACTTGATCGAAGAACGCTGCTAAAGGCGGGCGCCGTCGCTGGTGCCGCCGCCTTCCTTGCCGCATGCGGCACGTCGGGCAGTTCGACAGCACCGAGCGCGTCAGCGGACGGCGAAGAGACGCCAAGCGAGATCTTGAACTTTGCAAACTGGCCGTACTACATTGACGTTGACGATGGTGTCGATACCGCTACCGCCGATACCTCCGAAAGCCTTCGTCGCTTCCAGGCGGAGTACGGGACAAGGATCGAGTACCAGGAGTCGATCGACGACAACGACACCTTCTTCGGCACGATCAAGGCGCCGCTCGAAGCGGGCCAGGATCCAGGGTGGGACATCATCACTCCAACCACGTGGATGGCGAAGAAGATCGTTGATCTCGGCTGGGCGGAGAAGTTCGACAAGTCACACATGCCGAACTTTGTGGCGAATCTGGCGGACGAGTTCAAGGGTCGTACCGCAGATCCGAATAACGACTATCTCGCACCTTGGCAATCGCTGATGACCGGCGTCGGCATCAACACGGCGAAGACTGCCGCGTTCAGCACGGTCAACGGGCTGTGGAACCCGGCACTGAAGGGGAAGGTCGCCCTGCTGACCGAGCTCCGCGATACCGTTGGACTCGTCATGCTCGGCAACGGCGATGACCCGGCCTCGCCCACGAGGGCAACCTTCGACGCCGCTCTCACAACGCTGCGTGCGCAGGTCGACTCGGGGCAGATCAGGAAGCTCTCTGGGAACTCCTACACCGTACTGCTCGAGGAGGAGAGCGCACTCGCGGCGATTGCTTGGTCAGGTGATATTGGGATCATCCAGGCAGGTAAGCCAGAGCTCGCCTTTGTCGTCCCCGACGAGGGTGGGATGTACGCCACGGACAACATGCTCATCCCGAAAGGTGCGAAGCACAAGTACACCGCGGAGCTTTGGATTGACTTCTACTATCGCCCTGATATCGCGGCGATCGTCGAAGCGTACGTTCAATACATCTGCCCGGTGAAGGGCGCGGCGGATGAGATCACGAAGATTGATCCGGCACTTGCAACGAATCCGCTGATCTTCCCCGATGATGCGACGAAGTCGCGCCTCCGCGTCTGGGGTGAGGTTGCCGCAGACGAACAGGCGTACTTTGACGAGCAATTCAGCGCGTTCGTCGAAGGCGTCGACTCGTAATCCTGAGATCACGTGGGGACAGGCGCATGAGGCTCATTCGAAGCCACCCAGCGCTCGTCCCCACGCTTCTCCTCGCCCCGGGGTTGGCATGGCTCGGCTCGTTCTACCTCGCGCCGAATCTCCAGATGTTCGCCTCGAGCTTCTGGAGCGGAACGCTCGAGGGCGGATTCAGCTTTAGTCTCTCCAACTGGGTCAACTATCCGAATGCTCTCGGTACGTATCAAGAGCAGTACCTCCGCTCTATTCAGTACGGCTTCGCAGCAACACTGCTCTGTTTCGCAATTGCCTTTCCACTCGCGTACTACATCGCCTTCAAGGCGGGGCGGGCACGAAACATCCTCCTCTTCCTTGTCGTGGCCCCCTTCTTCACCTCATATCTGTTGAGGACCATCGGGTGGCGCACGATTCTCGGGGACGACTCCATCGTGCTCGGACCGCTGAAGGCACTCGGCCTGATCGATCCCGCAGCCCGAATCCTTGACACCCCCTTCTCGGTTGTCGCGGGGATCGCCTACAACTTCATCCCGTTCATGATCTTGCCGATCTATGTCTCCCTGGAGAAGATCGACCGACGCCTGCTTGAGGCGGCGCAGGATCTCTATGCGAGCAGTTGGGGTGCTTTTCGACGCATCACCCTCCCGCTTGCGATTCCTGGGATCTTCGCTGGCTCGCTACTCACCTTCATCCCCGCCATCGGGGACTTCATCAATGCCGAGCTGCTCGGCAATCCGAGTACCGCAATGATCGGCAACGTCATCCAACGACAGTTCCTTGTGGTGCGCGACTACCCGACCGCCGCCGCCCTGAGCTTCATGCTCATGGTGCTGATCCTCGCCGGCGTAGCCCTCTATGGTCGACTCCTCGGCACGGATGAACTGACCTCCAAGGCAATCTGATGTCAGTCGCCCAACGCATCGTCTCGGCCCTGATCTCCCGCATCCTCGTTGTCTACGCGGCTCTCGCGCTCGTCTACCTGTTGCTGCCGATCTTCATGGTCGCGCTCTTCAGCTTCAACGATCCCGTCGGCCGATCCAACTATTCGTGGGCGGCATTTACGTTCGACAACTGGCTCACCCTCTTCCGTGATCCCACGCTCGTCAAGGCGGTTGGGACCTCGCTGCGAATCGCCCTTGTCTCCACGGTCGTTGCCACAACGATCGGCACGTTGATGGCCATGGCGCTGGTGCGTTATCGCTTTCGATTCCGCAAGGCGATTGACCTCTTCGTCTTCCTCCCGCTCGCCACGCCAGAGATCGTCCTCGGCGCATCGCTGCTGACCCTCTTTGTCACCCTACAGATTCCGCTCGGCGAACTGACGCTCATCCTTGCGCACGTGATGTTCAACGTGAGCTATGTGGTGGTGACCATGAAGGCGCGCCTCTCCGGCTTCGACATGCGCCTTGAAGAGGCGGCGGCCGATCTTGGCGCTACCCCATGGCAGACCTTCTGGAGGGTGACCTTTCCGTTGATTCTTCCGGGGATCGCCGCGAGCGCCGTCTTGGCCTTCGGGCTCTCGCTGGATGACTTCGTGATCACGCGCTTCAACGCAGGACAGGTGCAGACCTTCCCCGTCTACATCTACCTGAAGGTGCAGAAGGGGATCCCGCCCCAGGTAAACGCCTTCGCCACACTCTTCTTTGTCGCCACCGTATCGCTGGTTGCCATTGGCGCACTCCTGCAGCGGCGTCGCGCTAATCTGAAGCCATGAGCAGCGCGAAGGCGATCCCAGGACACGAGGTTATCTCCACTGTCTGGGGCAGGTCTGCCAACGTTGATGTGGAACGCGGCGAGGGTGCGTGGCTGATTGACCGCTCCGGAGAGCGTTGGCTCGACTACACATCGGGGATCGGCGTGGTGAACACTGGCCACGCTCATCCGAAGGTGGCGGCGGCGATCGCCGAGCAGGCGACCAAGCTGATCCACGGCCAGCAGAACATCGTCTATCACGAGCCAGGCCTCCGACTGCACGAGCGACTGAGCAAGATCCTGCCAGGTGGTCCGTGGGGCGCCTTCCTCTCGAACTCCGGAAGCGAGGCGATCGAAGCGGCGGTGAAGCTGGCACGTCGCGCGACCAAGCGACGCGTGATCCTGGTCTTCCGCGGCGGATATCACGGCCGCACGGCGCAGACGATGGCGATGACGACGGCGAAGAACGTCTACCGCGGCCACTTTGAGCCGCTCCCTGGCTCCGTCTATCCGACCGCATTCCCGTACTGCTACCGCGCACCTGTTGCCGCGCGTGACGCGAGTGCGGCAGGGAGCAACGGTGCATGCGCCGGTTGTAGCTGTCGCTGGGAGGAAGAGTGGGAACTCACCCTGCACACGCTGGCCAATGCAGAAGATGTCGCCGCCGTTGTCGTGGAGCCGGTGCTCGGCGAAGGGGGATATGTTGTTCCACCCGCAGGCTTCCTCCCCCGCCTGCGCGAACTCACGCGTCAACTCGGGATCCTGCTGATTGCAGATGAAGTGCAGACGGGATTCGGTCGCACTGGGAAGATGTTCGCAGTGCAGCACCAGAACGTGGAGCCAGACATCCTGGTGATGGCCAAGGGGATCGCGTCTGGTCTCCCCCTCTCTGGGCTCATCGCGCGCAAGGAGCTCCTTGAGAGCTGGGCGCCAGGGACGCATGGTGGAACCTACGGTGGCAACGTGATCGCGTGTGCCGCAGCGCTCGCCACACTTGACGTCATCGAAGGTGAGCAACTTGTTGAGAACGCCGCGACGCGCGGTGCGCAGATGCTCGCCGGTATGAAGAAGATCGCGGTCGGACGGAGCGGGATCGGCGACGTTCGCGGACTCGGACTGATGCTCGCCTTTGAGTTTGTGAAACCGGGCGAGGGAGACGGTCGGACGCCGGACCCCGATGCCGTCAAGCGCGTCATCGCCGAAGCGAACAAGAGAAAGTTGCTCCTCCTATCGGCTGGTCCGTATGGTCAGGTGATCCGAATCATCCCGCCACTCGTTACGAGCACCGAGGAGGTTGAGCTCGCGCTCAAGATCCTCGAGGAGTCGCTTGATGCGGCGGGAGTGACGAGAGGCTAGCCGCGCCGTTTACGCGCTATCCACGCACCGCGCCGACAAGTTCAGCTGGCGCCGGCGGGAGCGGATCCGGAGGTTCAGGGACCCACTTCCTCACGAGTCCGCGTGTTCCCGCCACACCAAGTTGGGTGAAGAGCGAGTGGAAACGAGCGCGCTGCGCCTCAAGGATCTCCGCCTTGCTGGCAACCTCCCAGAGTTGGCGCTTGAAGGGGCCGAGCGCCTTCTTGCGCGTGCGATAGATGAACTGCTCCTCGCTATCCCCAGGCTTTGCTTCGTCCGCAGCGTTCGCCTTCAGCCAGGCGGTGATCTCAGCGCGCAGCTCTCCAGGAAACGCAGGGTGGTCGTAGAGCGTGTTCTGGAAACCAGTTGCAAGGTGCACCTCAGCAGTGCCAACTTCTGGGAATCGGTGGAAGAGGTTCTCTGGGAGCGTGGAGGCACCGTGCTGAACGACACCGGCGAGGCCGCGCGTTCGCGCAAGCGCGCCGAGCCGCTCGAGCACACCAAAGTCCAACGCAACCTCCGCAACCCCACCGCCAGGAAGCGGGATCCCACCGTGGCTCGTCCCCGTCTGAACGGATACCTTGCTCAACCCCCGTGCGCCGGGCTGTAGTCGCGCGAGTTCAACTTCGAAGCCATCCAGATATGCGGTCAACTCTTCCTCGGTGGAATTGCTCGTCCCCACCTCGCCGATCTCTCCGCCGATGCTGATTTGGATCCCAGTCGGCTCAATGGATCGGATCAGTGCCGCCGCCTCTGCGCTGCGCTCCACATTCACTCGCTGTTGCGCAACAACGGTTGGCTGCGAGAGGTCAACGAGCGTGGAGGCATCGATATCAATGTTTCGATACCCCGCATCCACCGCCAAGCGACAAGCGCGTGCAATCTCCGCGGTTACGGCGTCTGGATCGGCGGCGTACTTCTTTGCGACGAATTGATAGTGGTCACCCTGAATGAACAGCGGACCGTGCCATCCGGCCGCGATTGCGGCGGCAAAGATGCTGGTCGCGTAGTCAATCGGTCGCTGAAAGGTATAGGTCTGTTCGGACCGGGCAAGCTCAAAGATCAGCGCCGCGCCATCAATGCTCGACGCGCACTCGAGTGCGGTACGCGCCATGTCAAACACCTGCGCCCGAAGATTGATCGCTGGAACGCTGACGCCTTCATACGCTCCTTGCGCTCGCGCCGCATAGAGCGGTGCCGTACTGGCGCTATAGATGCCGCTGGCGGCGGCGGCGGCGCGGGCGAGCCATTGCGCACTCTTCACCGTCGCCTCATCTACGGAGAACGCGGCACTCCAGGCGATGATCGCCGCCCCCTCACTGCGCATCAAAGCGGCGTCGGTAATCGTCAGCGTGCCGTCGCGTGCAAGGCTGAGCGAAGATCGCAGCGCCGCGAGAAGTTCGTGTGGCGAAGAGGCGATCATCGTCATTGCTGCAGGATAGCCGAGCCTCTACTGACGCTCGCCCTGAAGCAAGATCGCGCGGCGCTCCTGACGACGCAACTCGTATTCATGTTGGGTAAGCCCACAACGTTTCGCCGCGTCAGGTGCCACCGCCCAGGCGAAGTCATCCCATACGCCTGCACGTGCATCCCAGACCGCCAGTAGCGTTGGCGCGCGTCGTTCGGTTCCCTCGCCCTTGTTGAGTAGGTGCGCAGCGACAAGTCGTGAACGGTCAACGATCACGACCAGGCCGAGCCCTCGCAGATCCCCCTCTGGGAGGCGGTGTGGATCGCTGCGCAGCTGATCCAGCAGCGAGGCGAGATCGACGGCGTTCGCCTCACTGATTGCTGGGAAGCCACGACCGAGTGCGCGCAGCGCAGTACGCGCCGTTAGAGGGTCAAGACCAGCGAGAAGCCCTCGGATGCGCAGACGACTGCTGCGCGGGCTCCGCGGCGCACTCCCAGCCAACGGATCCAAGCATCCGATCCCCGTTGGGTCGGCAAGCCACTCAAAGTGGTGTCCGCTCTCGATCTCAATGTCGCGTCCACTCTGCTCGGTACCAGGGACTGGTGATGCGAGTGCGAATGCATCGGCAACCCTCGTGGCCAGCGTGGCAGACGGGCCAGAGATCAGGATCGGAACACCTGCATCAACGAGGAGCGACGCATGCGCAAGAAACTCCGCATCCGCGATGCCGTCAGCGACGAGGGCGCGGAGGGCCGCCGCCTCTTCATTCACAGCCGTGTGACCTGCAGCCGTCTGCTCGATACGACGTCGCTGATCCAGTGACGCTCGTTCCCGATCGTGGTTTCGGCACCATGACCAGGGATCACCCGCGTCTCAGCAGGGAGCGCCGCGAGCCTGCCGAGTGATGCAATCATCGCTGTGTCATCGCCACCAGGGAGGTCGGTCCGCCCCCACGCACCCTGGAAGAGCGTGTCGCCGCTGTAGAGAATCCCCGCCTCTTCGTCGTGCAGCGAGATGGATCCCTCGGTATGTCCGGGCGTATGCATCACGAGGAGGTTGACTGCGCCTGCACGAATGCGATCCCCTTCGGAGAGATCGCGCGTTGGGATGACAGCAGGGATTGGAAATGGTGCGGCCATCGGCCGAGGATCTTCTAGTCGATGCCGATCGAGCGGATGCGATCCGATGACAAGTTCACGTGACTCGTGCGTGCGCACATGCGCTGAAAGTGCGGCGAGCTCCCCCATGTGATCCCAGTGTCCATGGGTGGCCAGCGCCAGGACAAGTTTCCACTCGCGTACGGCAAGCGCTCCGACAAGCTCAGCAAGCGATGGAATGGCGGGATCGATCACGATCGCCTCACGGCGGGCAGCATCGCCGATCAGCGCGACATTGGTGCGAAGCGGCCCAATCGGAAGGACCAGAAGCTCAGCAGCCATGCATCACTTACGCCTTCGCGCAATCAGGTTCGTTGCAGCGGGGCTGATTGACCGCGGATCAAGTTCACGTTTCAAGGTTTCCGAATCTGCAGCGGTAAGTCGCAATAGATCCAGAAGCGCACGTTGGGTGGTCGTTGCGAAGTTGGGGGGCACCGCGCCTCCCCCTCCCTTCACCCGCGCCGGACGCTCGGTGAAGCCAACGCGCAACCCGCCGCGACCACCGAGCGATGCGGCGTACTGGAGGCCCCAGAGAAGCACCTCACGCGCCTCAATCGGATCTCCCGCTGAACCAACAAGTGCGAGGATCAGGCCACGATCGCCGGGGAGGTTCGCTGCAGCACGCCACGCATCTGGATCCGCGATCGGGTCAATCAGCAAACTCTCCGCGGGAAGGGCCTCCCACTCTACGCCGCTGATCGGAGCGAGCGGTGCATCAACACAGATCAGCATGCGGTGTCGCCCCTTCGCGAAACCGAGTGCCGCGCCGAGGCGCGCAATCTGCGAACCTCGATCAGCCTCCGAGAGCTCGAGTGCACGTGTTCGAATCGCAATGATCTCTGCCTCTGTCTGCAGCGCGTTCATCACGGACGCGTTGATCTCAGGCGAACCGGAGTCTTCGATGACGAATGCTCCCTGGAGCCCCGCGGCACGTGCCGCTGCAAGCTCTTCAGGGCTGGTCGTGAAGAATGGTCCACCGAGCGCAGCAACGGCTGCAATGCGACCCTCCAGTGTGGGTGAAGCGTCTGTAGGCGAGAGGAGGGTTGCAAACACGGCTAGAACGGCAGCGTGGTGCGCACCAGCGCAAGCGAATACCAGTTCAAGAAGATGACAAGAAATGCGAACACCACGATCAGGGTGTAGAGCCGTTCACCGCCAAGGCCGCGACTGGACACCCCCGCCCAGCGGCTGCGCATTGACTCCGCGCGCGTCGGCGGCACGAACACTCCGAGCAGGAGGCCAAGCGCCAAGCCACCAAGGTGTGCCGCGTTGTCGATCCCGCCGCCAGCAACATTCAGCCCGAGGCCGAAGAGGAGATTGATCGCGATCAGCCCGCCAATCTGCGCGAGAGCGGCACGCACGCCGCGCTCCACAAGTGGACGGTGCGCCCACTCGGCGCCGAGGGCGACACCGAAGAGCGCAAACACGCCGCCTGATGCTCCGACCGATGGGATCAGCGGCGTCCAGATTGCACTCGCGAGCGATGCGCCGATCACTCCGAGCAAGTACCAGAGGAGGAGTCGCTGCGCACCATAGAGTCGCTGCACGAGTCGCGCGCCGAGATCCATGGCGAACAGGTTGAAGAGGAGATGGAGAGGACTACCGTGGACGAGGGCAACCGTCAGTAGGCGCCACGGCTCTGAGCTCAAGAAGTCACCATTCGCGACCTTAATCAGCGCGAGCGGCTCAAGGAGACGCGGGAGTGCAAGTGCGGCGGCTGAGACGACGCCTGTGACCAGCAGCATGGCTAGCGGGACCATGCGGTCGGTCACGCCACCTCGGGAGCGTGCAAAGGCGAGCCGTGCGCGGACACTGCTGCCACCGGTCTCCTTGATCAGCCACCCGATTCGCGATGCAACTTCGGCGCGCGCCCGTTCACTCGGCGCGTCGCGTTCTGCCCGCTGGTACTCGGCCAAGGCGTCATGCAGACGACCCGCCGTTACATGAAGCGCTGCGAGCCGGCGACGCGCCACAAAGCGCACCTCCTGCTCTCCGCTCTGGCTGGCCCCCTGCAGCAGCTCGCGAGCCTCATCATCGCGACCGAGTCGCACGAGCGCCTCTGCGGCACCTATGGACGCGCGACCCGCCAGGTTGAGATCACCGCTCCCAGCTGCACGCCAGAAACACTCGAGCGCAACTTCAGCATCACCCGCGTCGAGCGCGTCGGCGCCCGAATCGATCAGGCGACCAGCATCATCGTGGCTGATCGGCCCACTTGTCCGCAGGAGTTCGTCGATTTCCACCAGCTGAGCGTATGCGATCGGCTAACCCTTCGCCGACCCGCCCTCATCCGATGCGAGTAGTCCCGCGAGGTACGCATCAAACTCCGAGCTCTCCACCTTGGGGCGCGCCACGAAGAGTGGCGGAGGAACCTCACGCCACGTGCGTCCACGAGGCGCGCCGCTCTCGTCTGGTGCAACCACTCCATGATCAGATACGCCGTCTCCGACAACGACAAGGTGCGCGCCCACGTAGGCTGACTCCTCAGCCACGGCCTGAACAACTGCGTCGTTCGCGGGATCAATCAAGATGACGGCTGAAAAACTCGTGAGATAGCGCAGGCCAAGTTGCACGTCGCCGCGATCTAGCGCAATCCCACGCGCGGCCGCGCCAACGGGCGTGGTTAGCGCAGCGTCGCGCAGCAGCGCAACGTGTCCAATTCCATCGCGGGCTAGTGACAGGGTGAGCTCCTCTCCGACGCGATCCGCGCCAATTCGGCCAATCAACTCCACACGCTCTCCGTCACGGACGAGCGCGCGGGCAACCCGTACCCCGAGGCCACTCGGCTGGTGCGATCCATCTGCGGACAACTCTGCAGTCGGACTACTGATAATCGCGATCACCTATGACTCCCCCTTCAACGGCTCACGTCGCACGTCAACGGCAAACCCTGCGTCGCGCAGCGGCGCTTCAACGGAGGCAGCATCGCCGACTACCACGATCCGCTCCCGCTCCACTGCCAGCTCCGCGGCCACCTTCGCGACGGCGGCGGCTGAGACTGACTCAACAGAGGACTGGAAGCGATCCAACTCAGCGACAGGAAGGTCGTATGCAACAAGTGCACTCACCGCCCCGGCCACAGCAGCAGGGGTACCGAAGCGCAGTGGGAACGTCCCACGAAGATACTGTCGCGCCGCCATCAGCTCATCCTCCGTTGCTGGAGATGTCGCGAGTGAACTGAGCTGCTCGCGCGCCTCTACCAGCGCGGGAGCGGTCACCGAACTCTCTACCGCAGTACGCGCGGTGAACGGTCCACGTCCACGTCGGAATTCGAATCCCGCGGCGGCACCGTAGGTGTACCCCTTCTCCTCACGAAGCACGCGATTGAGCCGCGAACCAAAGAGACCACCGAGAATCTCAGAGTGGACGAGTGCCGCATGGAAGAGTGGGTCGTGGCGCGAACGACCGAGGCGTCCGATGCGCAGCTCAGACTGTACGGAGCCAGGTCGATTGAGTAGGAGAAGATGCGGCGCACCGCCGCGATCACTGCTTTCCGAAGATGACGTATCGGGGGGTGCGCTCGCACTCCGGCTACCGCACGTCAACGCGGCAAGCGCGCTCTCCCCTACGGCGCGGATTGCTCCAGCGGAATCAAGTTCGCCAGCGATCACGATCGTTGGTCGACCAGCGGCGAGTAGTTGCTGATGACGCGTGAGCAGCGCCGTCCGATCGATGGCGGCGACGCTCTCTCTTGTGCCGCCAGCTGGTCGCGAGTAAGACGCCCCTTCGTCATAGATTGCAGTGATCAGCGCTTCGCTGGCTCGGGCACGCGGGCTTGCGTGCGCCTGATCGATCGCGGCGAGGCGCAGCGCCTTCACCCGCTCAATCTCGCGCTCTGGTAGTCGTGGAGTGAGTGCGATCTCTGCAATCAACGGAAGGACCCCAGCGAGGCGACCCGCGGGGAGCGTCGCGCTGATCACCAGGCTCTCCCAACCCGCCTCTGCCCCGATCTTTGCACCGAGCAGCTCACTCGCCTCCACCAACGTGTCGGCATCGTGCACCTCCCCACCTTCGGTGAGAAGACGAGCGAGCGCTGTGGTGATGCCCGATCGTTCACGCGATTCGGCGGAGGCTCCACTCGGGAGGATCAGCTGCACCGAAACGAGTGGTCGCGCGGGCATTGGGAGCACGATGATGCGCACACCGTTCGAAGTCTCAGCTTCGATCGCGCGAGGGAACCGATACGGTCGGCCCCTCCCGGGCCCAGGTCGTGCAAGGCTCATGACGCCTCTACTGGTTCGTACCAGAGGATCACCCGATCCTCAGCAAGGTACTGCTTTGCAACGCGCTGCACGGCTGCGGCGTCGACGCCACGATAGATCTCCAAGTCTCGATTGATTCGCCCCGGATCGTTGAGAAGCGTCGCGTACATTCCAATCTGATCTGCGATCGTCTCTGGATCTGAGCGGAGCGCCAGCGCCTCCGATTCGATCAGCGCGTGCGCGCGCTCCATCTCTGTGGAAGTGGGGCCGCGCTCGCCGAGCCCGCGCAGCTCCTCAAGGAAGAGCGCTTCCATCTTGGCCGCATCCGCGCCTGGTCGCAGGGTGGCGGAGCCGATCACCAACGACGCGCCACCCACGAATGGCAGGACCGAGAGCCCCACCTCTTGCGCCACCTGTTCTTGGCGCACCAGGCGCCGCGTCAGTCGACTTCCTCGACCACCGGCAAGGATCTGAGCGGCGATTTCAAGCGCAGGGAGGTCCGGACTCGAAAGGATCGGCGCTCGATAGGCGATGTGGATCCGCGGGTCAGGAACCTTATCCTGGACAACCTTGCGAATCTCACCGCCAAGCGGCGTGGGGATCGTGAGGTCGGGGTGAGACGGGAGATCGGGATTCGCAGCGATGTCACCGAAGAGCCGTTCCACAGCGGTCGCGATCTCCTCCTCGTCGATGTCACCAACAACCGTGAGGACCGCGTTGTTGGGCGCGTACCAGGCAGAGAAGAAGCTGCGCACGTCGTCAAGGCTCGCTGCGTCCAGATCCTCCATCGATCCAATGGTTGGATGGTGGTACGGGTGACCCTTTGGATACGCGAGGGCGAAGAGTTCAAGGTACGCCGTCCCATACGGCTGGTTGTCGTAACTTGATCGCTTCTCGTTTTTCACCACATCGCGCTGGTTATCAAGGTTTGCCTGATCAAGTGCGTCGAGAAGCGTTCCGAGTCGGTCTGCCTCCATCCAGAGGATCAGCTCTACCCATTCGGCTGGAACGGTGGCGAAGTAGTTGGTGCGATCGAGCCAGGTGGTGGCATTCGCTCTCCCGCCGACCGACTCAATCAGCGAGAGATGCTCAGCTTTTGAAACGTTTGCCGATCCTTGGAACATCAGGTGTTCAAAGAGATGCGCAAAGCCTGTGCGACCCACCCGTTCATCTTTGGAGCCGACGTGATACCAGAGGTTGACGGTGGCAGTTGGAGTTGTGCGGTCAAGGACGGTGATGAGGCGTAGGCCGTTGGCAAGCTTCCGCTCACTCAGCGGGATCGGGTGAGGTGCTGACATGCGCGTCGCCGCGGTTAGTTCAACGGAAGGAGCGAGAAGAGGAGCGCACCGACGAGCCCAACAGCCAGTCCCTGTACCCCAATCACGAGGGCAGTTCGTCGATCGGCGGCGAGCGCCGCACTGTTTGTCACGCGGCTCATCTCGCCAATCTTTCCGAGGTTGAAGGTTCCCGCCAGTCCATATGCCATGCAGAAGCGGCGCTGTGCCTGGATCCAACCGATTGCAGCACCTGTCAGCGGAAGCACAACTAGCAGCCGTGGGCCGAGGCCGCTCGGGGCGCCAAGCACGATGAGTGCAATTGCAAGTAGGAGCGTCGCGACGAAGCCTGCGACCGCCGCGCGCTTCCGACGCGTGATCTCCTCAGGCCCGATGTTGCACGCCCCAGCGACGTATTCAAGTTGCATGTGTCTATCGTAGCCCCTCGCGCAACCCCCCGTTGCCGAGCGGTGCGATCGCTACGCTGGCGAGAGCGTTGCGCACAGCGAGTGATTCTGCAGCGGCCACCGCCGTCTCCATCGTGGTGAGACAGAGCACGCCCTCCTCGACCGCGGCGAGTCGAATCTCCAGCGCGTCACGCAAGACGCCACTCTGCGGTGAGGGCGTGTTGACCACCGCAGCAAGAGTTCCCGTGCGAATCAGCTCGGCGACCTCCGGTGCGCCATCGCGTCCACCCGCGCCGATCGGACTCGCCGCCATCGCCTGAATGCCGAGCGCTGCCAGCGCCTCACGCGTCCCTGGGGTTGCGGCGATCGCATAGCCAGCCTCAATGAGGGGCCCTGCGAGCGCCGCCAAACGCCCCTTGTCTCGGTCCGCGATGCTGAGCAGGATCGTCCGTTGCACGTCACGCGGCGGCGGCGGGAGGAGGTTTGCAGCGAGCAGAGCCTTCCCGATTGCATCGCGTGCGTTCACACCAATCCCGATCACCTCGCCCGTGCTCTGCATGAATGGCCCGAGCGTTGGATCGACCCCGCGTAGCTTCGCGGTGCTGAACGCGGGAGCCTTCACCGCAACTCCGCTCGGTGGGGAGACCACTCCTGAGCGGTACCCAGCGCTCGCCAACGTGTCACCGAGCTCAATGTCCACCGCCAGTGGCACCATTGGGATCCCCGTCACCTTACTCATGAAGGGGACGGTCCGACTCGCGCGAGGGTTCACCTCGATCAGGTAGATCCCCTCTTCGCGCACAATGAACTGCGCGTTTACCAGACCGCGAACGCCGATCTCGCGCACCAGCCGCATGAAGATCTCGGCGACCTCCGCCTGGCGCGACGCCGAGATGCGCTGCGGCGGATAGACGGCGATCGAGTCGCCCGAGTGCACACCGGCGAGCTCAACATGTTCGAGGAGGCCCGGAATCAACACCGTCTCGCCGTCCGTCACGGCATCAATATCAATCTCGATCCCCTCCAAGAAGCGGTCAATGCGCAGCGGACGCGCCTCGGCGATCTCACCGATCCGCTCCAGTTGGCGAGTTAGGTCGTCTGGCGTGTACGCGAAGTCAATGGCAAGTCCGCCGATCACATACGAGGGGCGAACGATCACCGGATAGCCGATCTTCTCGGCGAGCGCGAGCGCGTCAGCACGGCTGCGGGCCAGCCCCCCTTGCGGTTGCAGGATCCCGAGACGATCGAGGAGCGCGGCGAATCGGACGCGGTCTTCTGTCTCGTCAATCGCCTCAAGCGATGCGCCAAGGAGCGGTACGCCTGCGGCGGCGAGTGGCGCGGCAAGGTTGAGCGGGGTCTGACCGCCGAACTGCACAAATGCGGGGAGCGTCTCGACACCTTCAGGTGATTCCGCACGAATGATCTCCATGATCGATTCCGCATCGAGCGGCTCAAAGTAGAGGCGCGAAGAGGCGTCAAAGTCCGTGGAGACCGTCTCCGGGTTGCTGTTCACCATCACCGCCGACCAGCCCCGCTCGCGAAGTCGCTCCGCAGCGCGCACCGCACAGTAATCAAACTCGATCCCCTGCCCAATGCGCACGGGGCCAGAGCCGATCACCAGCGCCGCTGGTCGTGGCACGGGCGGCGCCTCAGCGGGCGAGCCAGCCGCGGCGAAGGTGCTGTAAAAGTACGGCGTCACCGCCGCGAATTCGGCAGCGCAGGTATCCACCATTGCATATCCAGGCGTGAGGCCGAGCTGCGCGCGACGCGTCGTGATGCGCGCTTCGTCCACACCAGAGATGCGCGCGAGATCTTCGTCACCAATCGCCGAGCGCTTCGCTGTCGCCAGTAGAGAGATTGAACTGGGATCGGGTCCGATCAGTGTGCGACCCGCATCGCGCACGCGGTGCTCAATGGCGATGAGTCGCGCAAACTCAGCAAGGAACCATCGCGTGATCCCTGTCGCCGCGTGAATCTCCTCTTCACTGACCCCGCGTCGCATCGCCGCGAGAATTCGCCAGAGTCGCGAATCAGATGGACGCAAAAACTCTTTCAGTCCAGCGCCACCGTGCGCAGCAATCGTGGCGAGCCCACCCTCCCACGACACCTCCTCCGCAGTTGGCCCGCTCCCCTTCTGCTCCATGGAACGGAGCGCCTTGTTGAGCGCAGCGCCAAACGTACGGTCGATCGCCATCACTTCGCCCGTCGCCTTCATCTGACTCCCGAGGAGGCGATCGGCACCAGGAAACTTGTCAAAGGGGAAGCGCGGCAGCTTCACCACGATGTAGTCGAGGGCCGGTTCAAATGCCGCGACCGTTGTCCCTGTCACTGCGTTCGGGATCTCGCGCAGGGTGCGACCAATCGCGATCTGCGCCGCCACTCGTGCGATTGGGTACCCGGTTGCCTTGCTCGCAAGCGCAGAACTGCGACTGACGCGCGGGTTCACCTCGATCACCACGTAGTCGCGGTAGTCGGGTGAGAGTGCCAACTGGACGTTGCAGCCGCCCTCCACGCCGAGTGCGCGGATGATGTCGAGCGAGGCGCTACGCAGCCGCTGGTGCACGGGATCAGGCAGGGTCTGCACAGGCGCGACGACGATGCTGTCGCCGGTGTGCACACCGAGCGGGTCGACGTTCTCCATGGAGCAGACCGCAATGCAGGTCCCCTCCGCGTCGCGCATCACCTCGTACTCGATCTCCTGCCAGCCAACCAGGCAGCGCTCCACCATCACCTGGCCAATGGGGCTCGCGCGAAGGCCACTTCGGACGCGCTCCCAGTACTCCTCCTCGGTCACCACGATCCCGCCACCGGTCCCACCGAGCGTGAAGGCTGGGCGCACGATCGCAGGGAGTCCGATCTGCGCAAGTGCCGAGCTCGCAGCCGCGTCACGCGCCGCCGACGTCTCCCCTTCGACGATTGCACTCGGTGCCGTTGGCTGACCGATTCGATCACACATCGCACGGAAGAGCTCGCGATCCTCCGCCGCCTTGATCGCCGTGAGCGGCGTGCCGAGCAGTCGAATCGGATGGCGCTCGAAGACACCAGCCTCCGAGAGTGCGACGGCGAGATTGAGTGCCGTCTGTCCACCGAGACCGGCGAGCAAACCCTCTGGTTTCTCGAGCGCGATGATGCGTTCGATCACCTCCACCGTGAGAGGCTCAAGGTAGACGGCGTCCGCAACGGATGGATCGGTCATGATCGTTGCAGGATTTGAGTTGACCAAGATGGTTCGAATCCCCTCCGCGCGAAGAGCGCGACAGGCCTGAGTCCCCGCGTAGTCGAACTCCGCCGCCTGGCCGATCACTACGGGACCCGACCCAATGATGAGGACGCTCTTCGGCTTCGGGGGTCGCTCGCCGCTCATCGTTTCGCCTCAATGGCTCGCGCGAATCGATCAAAGACGGGCGTCGCATCGAGCGGCCCTGGTGAACCCTCTGGGTGATACTGCACCGTCTCAATGGGGAGGCTTCTGTGCCGCAACCCTTCAACAGAGTTGTCGTTCAGGTTGATCTGGCTCACTTCGAATCCTGAAGCGACGGAAAGCGTTTCGCCGAGGACCTCCACCTCGTGGTTCTGCGCAGTGACGTAGACGCTCCCGCTCGGCAGATCGCGCACCGGATGATTCGCACCGTGGTGTCCAACGGCAAGACGTCGAGTTGTCGCTCCCGCGGCACGACCGATGATCTGATGACCGAGACAGATGCCGAGGAGTGGCTCGCCGTTTGCGATGAGGGCGCGGGCGAGCGCGACGGGGCCTTCGAGGCGCGCCGGGTCGCCGGGACCCGGCGAGAGGACGACGCCGCGAGGTGCGCCTTCGACGACCTCGTCGAACGTGGCCGTATGCGGGTGGATTCGCACGCGAAATCCGCGTGCACGGAGTGCACGCACGATGTTCGCCTTCAACCCAAAGTCGATCACCGCCACCAGTGGTTCGCTCGCCTCTCCGTGCGTCTGAACGCTGCTGGGCGACACCTGGCCAACGAAGTCTTGATCCTCCCAACGCGGCAGGGCGCGCGTGGCGGCGATTGCAGCCTCTGCGTTCGACTCCCACGGTGCGGAGATGCGCGCTCGCTGCGCACCGGTTTCGCGAAGGCGTCGAGCAAGGCTACGCGTCTCCACGCCAGCGATCGCGGGGACGCCATGCTGGCGCAAGAGTGATGCCAGCTGTGCCGCATCTTCGGTGATCGCCGCAGTGGCGTTGGCCACGATCAGACCGCGCAACCATGGGCGCATTGACTGATCGTCCGCGACCAAACGACCGTAGTTTCCAATCAATGGATACGTCATCAGCACAACTTGACCCGCATAGCTCGGGTCGGTGCAGATCTCTTGGTATCCAGTCTGACTCGTGTTGACCACAAGGTCGCCACCAGAGGCGATCGGCGCGCCCCATGCAACACCGGGGAAGACGCTCCCATCTTCAAGGGTGAGGAGTGCGGGTCCGTGGTCGCCGATGCGCGCGTCAACAACGGATGCGGACTCTGGGAGTGGGATGAGTGAGCGACGATACGGTGCCAGCGTTCGGCGTGGCGCGTCGCTCATGCGTTCGCTCCTCTCCGGCCTCACAGGGCCATCTTCGATCTCTCTGGATCGTCTCGAAAGGACACCAGTCTCCTGGTGAGCCGGGTGGGATTCGAACCCACGACCTAGTGATTAAGAGTCACTTGCTCTACCGCTGAGCTACCGGCCCACGCGGAAGGATAGTGGAGGCCGGCGCTCGCCGCACGGAGCGTCGCGCGGGAGACCTACTGCGCCCCTGGGATCGCCCCCGATGCTACGAGCTGATCAAGCAACTTCGAAAGTTCCGCGGCGAGTGCGGCATGGCCAGCCAGGTTCGGGTGAAACGGAATCGCGCCATCCCGACCCCACTGCCACGGCTCGTCGGCACAGATGCGATGGCCCGCGAACGCGTCGGCAAGGTCGGCAACCCTCAGTCGTGGATCGGCCACGATCGCTATCGCCTCCGCGACGCGGCCGCTGATCGCCCGCCCCCACTCCTCGATCACGAACAGATCGGCATCGGAGAGCTCGTCGCCTGGAGCCCGCAGGCTCTCGCACGCATCAAGCCCAGGAGTGCCGGGGTTTGGGAGCGAATCGGCGTAGAGGACAACGAGCACCAGCGCGTTCGGTGCCGCACGCAGCACCTCTTCATACAGGCGGACCAGACTTCCGGTGAGCGCATTGACGCGTGGTGACATGCGTGCAGCGACTTGAGCGCATCGCGCCTCTGATTCAAAGCGGCAGGCGGCGAAGACTTCGCTGAACCCCGTGTCGTTACCACCGATGGAGAGCATCACGAGGTCGGACTCGGCATCGAGAGCCTGAATCTGCACCGGCTCTCCTGCGCGCATTCTGCGATCAAGGAGATCTGGGATCGTTGCTCCGCTGCACGAAACGTGCGAAAGGGAAAATCGAACGGATGCCGGATCAAGAAGTCGTGGCCACGCTGGACCGCGCGCGCAGACGCTTGGCGCACCGACCAGATTGAGGGTGCCGCGATCGAAGGGTGTTGCGGCCGACGCATAGCTATCGCCAAGCACCACCAGATCGATCAGCGGCGCGCTAGCCTCAGCTCTGCCAACGCGCAAGAGGGGCGGAAGCGAGGCATTTACGGCGAGACCTGGACCGCCGATTCCGGCAGCGAGAGCGACTGCGCCGCCGAGCAGTGCGCTGATCAGGAGGCGCACACTCATCCCTGCAAGAGTTCGTCGACCGCTCCACGCAACGGACGTGCGCCGTCCACGATGCCACGTGCCAAGGCGTCAAGCCGACCGTCCTCGTCAGCTGCACGCAGCCTCTCTGCTGCGCGCGACTCGACCGCCGCTGCTAGGTGCGCCGCGACGCGTCGCACGCGCCCATCTCGCCCCGGACGGAGCAGAGCGGTTTCCAAGGCGCGGAGTAACTCAGTGACGCCGCTCCCTTCGATGGCTGATGTGAGCAACACCTCCGGCGCATCTGTACCAAGTGCGAGTCCGGAGCGAATGCGCTCCACTGCGCGATCTGCGCCGGGACGATCCCCCTTGTTCACGACCACGAGATCGGCAGACTCGAGCAGCCCGGCCTTCATTGCTTGCACCTCGTCACCACCCTCTGGCCCTTCAACCAAGAGGACGAGATCGGCGAGTTGCGCGATGCCGAGGTCGGCTTGTCCTGCACCAACTGTCTCAATGAAGACGAGATCAAATCCTGCCGCCTCAATCAGCAGCGACACAGCGGCGGCGGCGTGCGAGAGGGAGCGCCCGCTCCCCCGTGTTGCGATGGAGCGCATGAAGCGACCATCATCATCTGGTCGCTCTTCCACGCGCACGCGATCACCAAGCAGCGCACCCCCACTGACCGCCGATGATGGATCAACCGCGAGGATTGCGACCCGTCGCCCCCCCTCGCGCGCGCGATCCGCGAGTGCACCGACGAGTGTGCTCTTCCCCGCGCCTGGAGGACCGGTGACGCCGATGACACGCGCAGCGGGACCTGTGGCCGTTGCAAGATGCGCCAGCGCCTCTTGGATCAGCGCATCTGCACTCGCGCCGCCGCGTTCCACCGTAGTGATCGCCTGCGCCAGCTCTCGCGCACTGCGCAGGGCCGTGCCCCGCGGACTAGGGGCGTCGGACATTGGCGCGCAGGTACGTGGCGATCTCCGCAATAGTGCTTCCCGGGCCGAAGATCGCAGAGATGCCAGCCGCCTCGAGCCCGGCCCGATCCTCTTCGGGAATGATCCCACCCGCAACCACCAACACATCGGCCGCCCCCGCCTCTCGGAGTCCGGCGACCACTTTTGGAAGGAGTGTGGCGTGGGCACCGGAGAGGATCGAGCAGCCGACGACATCCACGTCCTCTTCGATGGCAGCGGCAATGATTGCGTCGGTCGTACGCCGAATGCCCGTGTAGATCACTTCGAACCCTTCATCACGTAGGCCTCGGGCAAGCACCTTCGCGCCGCGATCGTGGCCGTCAAGACCGGGCTTCGCGATGAGAACTCGGATCGGTGCTGCACGTACTGTCATGGACCCATCCTACCCCGCCCCCAAGCACCCTCGGAGCGGAAGGTCGGTAGACTTGGGGCGAATGGCGGCAGCACGCCGCTGAGAGTGGAGGCGACATCAGAGATGGCAGAGATCAAGCACACCACGGATGCATCGTTCGAGGCGGATGTCGCCAATGCGTCGCGCCCAGTCATCGTGGACTTCTGGGCGCCATGGTGCGGTCCATGCAAACTCGTCGCCCCTGAACTCGAGAAGCTTGCCGCGCAGTACGAGGGCAAGGTCGACATCGTGAAGGTTAACGTCGACGAGAACCCGAGCCTGCAGCGGGCCTTCAACATCATGTCCATTCCAACGATCGCCTTCTTTAAGGGGGCTGGGGCCCAGCCGGTTGGCGCAGTCGGATTCCAGACTGCCGAGCAGCTCGAATCGCGATTCGGTCTCAAGGAGCTCGCCGCCAAGTAGCGCGGCGCTAACGCAGCGCCGACTCGTACCTCGCAAGAAGATCATCGATCTCCGCATTTGAGAGGTCAGACGTCAGGAGTCCGCGCACGCGGTCACGCTCGCCCGCAACCTGAAAGAGCACAATCACTTGGCGCTTATCTCCGTTGAGCAGCGTCATTCGACTCCCCTCCCACGCGCCAACCTGCTCTGACTCAACGCGAATATCTTGCGTCTTTCGTCCGGTCGCTGCGCCTCGCTCAAATGCGAATGCAAGCGCATCAAGCGTAAGGCCCACACCTTGATAGGTCACGACCGAGAATCCGGTTAGACCATCCCGCTCAAAGAGCGCGCCAGCGGAGCGCAGTTCGCGGACGCCAGATCCCCAGAGCGGGCCGAGCCGCTTCTCCGAACACTCACGCCCTGAGTCGACCTCGCTCGGCGTCTCACTGAATGCGGCGAGAGGGATCGTGGCCTCGAGCGTCGCATCAAAGCCGACAGCGCGCTGTACATCAATGGTCGGATCGCATGGGAGTGAACCGTCAGGAGGAGTGCTCGGCGCACACGCTGCGGCAAGCATCGAGAGGAGGAGCAGTGTTGCAATCCGTGCGCGCACCATCAGTCAGCACCTCCATCAAATGCAACCGGCGACGGTCGGAAGAGGCTGCCACGTGCTGGACGCGTGACACCATACTCATTTGCGAGATGATCGAGAACTCGATCGGCCGCCTGCGCGAGTTTAGGATCACGCCGCACGTTGTCCACGCACCAGGCCAGATAGCCAGGGTCACGTCGACCGACCGCATCCACCGTGGCACCTGCGTATCGACCGAAGGTGAACCGCACCGCACGTGCCGCCTCCAGCGAGATGCGCGGTCGTGCCGCAACCTTAGGATCAACGCGACGGCGCACCGGTCCCGCCGGGGTCCCCACGCGTGAACTGCGCAGCTCGGCGGTTGGACGCGCCGGCCACTCCGCCTCAGGTCGCCAGCTCACGCGGGTCGGCTCGCTCGTCCGCGCATTGAACTGCGGTGGCTGCGTGAACTCCACGCGACCCGTCACGGGCGCCTCTGGTCGATGGCCGCCGCGCGGGGGCGGAGTCATCGCAGGATCCTCGGTAGCCCACACCTCAGCGAGCAGCGCCTCGACGGCAGCATTGATCAGTGCCATCTCACGCGTCGCCTTTCGCGCTCCCGCCGTGTCACCCGAAAAGTTGTCTGGATGATGCGTTCGAGCGAGGTTGCGCCGTGCAGTCCGGATCTCTTCGGCAGACGCACCAGGCGCAAGGCCGAGCACTTCGTGCGGGCTCCTAGTCCCCCTCCTCATGTAGAACTCACGCCTGCATTCATCAGGAACCAAGTGTAGCCCGCTCCCCTACGATGGGCCTATGCAGAACGTGATCAAGGCGGTGGAGATCTCGCGCCCACTCCTCTGGCTAAACACTTCGATGCCACTCCTCTGGGGTCTACTCGCCACCCAAGGTGCGGTGCAGCTACGCGACCTGGTCCTCTTCGTCTTCTTCCTCTTCCCGTACAACTACTTTCTCCATGCGCCGAACGACTATTTCGACTTCGAGACCGACGCGCGCAATCCGCGCAAAGGCGGTGTTGAAGGGGCACTGACACCGAAGCCGCTGCTTGCTCGACACGCGTTCATCAGCACGCTCCTCCTCGTCCCGTTCCTCGCCTTCACCGCCGTCCAGTTCCCGCCGCTCACACTCGCCTCACTTGGCCTTCTTCTCCTCCTCTCAGCTGCCTACAACGCACCACCAACACGTTTGAAGGGACGACCCATCCTTGATTCACTCACGAACGTGCTCTACGCAATCCCGCTCCAGGTTGGCATCCATGCTGCTGGTGGCACTGAACTGATCGCGCCAGGGGTACTCGTCTTTGCCGCCTGGGGGATCGGCGCGCATGCACTCACCACCATCACGGATCGCGATGAAGATGCCGCCGCAGGCGTGCGCACGATTGCCGTCTTGCTTGGACGTCAAAACACGGCGATCTTCTCCGCCGTCTGGTTCGCCCTCGTCGGCGTGGGAGCCGCAAGCCTAGCTGGTACGCCACTCGCCGCCGCGCTCGCCCTCCCCTACCTCTCGCTCTCGATGATTGGCCGCGACGCCACCGGCGAGGCAGGACGACGACTGTATCGGCTCTTCTTGATCACGAACGTGGTGATCGGCGCCTCCATCACGATCCTCGTGATGCTCCAAGTCCCGTTCGAGTCAGCAGTTGCTGCCAGTGCCACCGCGATCGTCGGCACCCTCATCGCGCTCGGCGCATCTGTGGGTCGATCCGTACTCCGCGCACGTCAACGAGCGTGACGGCAGCGAAGCGCGTCGTTGTTGTCGGCGCGGGACTCGCCGGTCTTGCAAGCGCCATCCGTCTCGCTGCCGCCGGAGTCCGCGTCACCGTCATTGAGCGCGGCACGCGGCCTGGCGGGAAGATGGGGCGCCGTGAGATCGGTCCGTACCGTTGGGACAGCGGTCCCACCATCTTCACCCTCCCTGAACTCTTCGATCAACTCTGGTCCGCTGCCGGCGCACGGCGCAGCGACGACCTGAAACTCCTCCCCGTTGAACCAGCATCGCGCACCTTCTTCGCGGACGGCAGCGTCCTGGAGACATCGAGCGATCTCGCCAAACTCGCCGCAAGTTTTGGCGCGCTCGATCCGCGTGATGCGGCAGGGATCCCTGCGTTCATGCGTCGCGGCGAGAAGCTCTGGCGCGAGCTCGACGGGACCTTCTTCCGCAAGACGCTCAGCCCCTTGAGCCTCCTTGCGCCTATGTCGTGGCTCGCAGGGATTCGTCTCGATGCGGCCACGCCGTATAGCCGCCGCATCAACGCCACATTCCACGACGAACGCATTCGTCACGTGATGCGCTACAAGTCGATCTATCTCGGCTCAACGCCTCAGAGCGTCCCTGGTGCATTCCTTTCAATTCCGTACATCGAAGCGAAGTTCGGCACCTGGCACCCGGAAGGCGGAATGCACGAAGCGCCACTCGCCATGGAGCGCCTCGCCCGCCGACTCGGCGTGGAGTTCCGCTACGGCACCGACGCGATCGGGAGCGTCATCAGCGACAAGCGCATCAGCGCACTCCGCATCGCGCCACGTAGCGCACAACCACGAACGCTCGGCACAGGCCCTGCCGCGCCGAATCAACCTGGCGAAGAGCGCATCGAGGCGGACGCCTTCCTATTCAATGCAGACATTGTCCATGCGAATCGTGATCTGATTGGCGAAGAGAACCTCGGCGCGCTCAGCCGCCAGCGCTTCAAGAGGATCACGCCGTCATCAAGCGCCTACATCCTGCACCTCGGCGTGAAGCGCACCTTCCCGGACCTCGCCCATCACACCGTTTGGCACCCGGAGAACCCTAGCGACGAGCTCGACCGCATCATCAGCTCACCCGTGCCGAGCGGTGATCCTACGCTCTACATCCAGAACGTCGCGGCCACAGATCCAACCGCGCGGCTCGACGGACGCACCGCGCTTTACGTGTTGACTCCAGTTCCGCCGCTGAAGGATCGGCGCTGGTGGGAGGAGCACCGTGACGAGTACCGCGAGGCAACTATCAACCGCGTCTGCGAGCGCACCGGCCTGAAGCCAGAAGAGATTGAAGAGCAGGCCGACTGGACGCCGCTCGAATTCGAGCGCGAGCAGTACTGCCACGACGGCTCAATCTTTGCCTTAGCTGCGAGCTTCTTCCAGAGCGCCTACTTCCGCCCCGCCAACGCCTCGCCAGATATCGCCAACGCCTTCTTCGCCGGTGGCGGCTCACAGCCAGGCGGCGGCATCCCTCTGGCCATGCTCTCCGGCTACATCGCCAGCCGCACGATCCTGAAGCATCTTGGTCTCCCCCTCCCACCAAGCGAAGCGGGACAGATTTCCTAACGCAGCGCTCTGCTTCAGCTTCTATTTGCCTCGGCAACTCCAGACCGGCTGAATAGTGCCTCAAAGATCAGCAGCCCTGAGGCGAAGAGCAGCAGCGGACTCCACGTTGTTGTGATCGCAACGGCAAACAGCGCGACCGCAGCCGCCATGCGGAACCGCCTGTCGATCCCCCGCAGTCTTCCGCCAATCAATCGTGCTAGCGGTCGGCGTAGGGTCACGGTGTAGAGCAGCGCGGTAATCAGCGCGACAGCATAAATCACGAGGAGGTTGAGCAGACCGTAACGCGTGCCTACAAGCTCAATCGCTGAAATGCCGAAGAACTCCTGCTGAATGCTTGGAAGAACGGCGAGTGCGTTGGCTCGATCCTCGAGACCGAAGTATTCAATCTCGCCGATCGCGAGTGAGTACTTGCTCGCGTTGTCCGGACTTGAGATCCGTACGGAGTAGACCCCGGGCGCTGCACGGAGGCGGAACTCGCCGCCATCCCAATAGGTGTTTTGCGCGAAGGGCTCGTAGAAGGTCACCCACTCCGCGTCGACTCCGCCGAGCGTTTCCAGCAGCTCGTCACCACGGAAGATCTCCGCCTTGACATCCCGCTTCGGCGTCTCGCTATCTGGCACAAGAATCCCAACGTAGAGGTCAAACTCAATATCCGATGTGATCATGTAGGTGTGCGCTGCGCCTGAGAGCACGCCGTAGTAAGCCTTTGAGATCTCGGGGTCAACAACTTCAATCGTTTCGCTGTCTACCACGACCGGCTGATGGGCGTGTGCCGACCCTGCCGTAAGCAGCATCGGGATCGCAAAGCCGAGCGCTGTCATCGCGCTGATAGCTCGGTGCACTCTCATCTCGACTCCCCCCATGCGCTCGATTGGATCCCTCTCGCTGAATCCTACAGAAAAGCGAGAGGCCGGCCCCCGAAGGGACCGGCCTCTTCTGCCCACGAGGGCTACACGTGTGTCAGACCGCGATGATGCCGAGCTTCACCAGGAAGTAGACAACGAACGCGGCAATGGATACCCAGAAGAGCGGCTTCACGTCGCTCGCCTTCCCCGACGTCACCTTCAAGATGCCGTACGTGAGGAATCCCACGCCGATGCCATCGGTGATCGAGTACGAAAGCGGCATCACGATCAGCGTCGCGAGCACTGGGAATCCGTCCGTAGCGTCCTTCCACTGCACGTCGCGAATCGCTTCGAACATCAAGTAGCCGATGATTACCAGCGCTGGCGCCGTTGCCGCCGCTGGTACGATCCCAGCGATCGGCGAGAGCAGCACCGCCGCAAGGAAGAGGGCGCCAGTCACAACGCTCGTGAGGCCGGTACGACCACCCTCCTTGATGCCGGCCGCAGACTCAATGTACGTCGTGTTGGACGAGACGCCGAGTGCGCCGCCCGCTGCAGCCGCGATTGAGTCAACAAGCAGCACGCGATTCGAACCTGGAAGCTGACCCTTGCTGTCAAGAAGTCCCGCGCGAGCGCCAAGGCCGACCATGGTGCCCGCTGTGTCGAAGAAGTCGCTCAACATAATGGAGAAGACTGCGAGTGCGACCGCAAGGAAGCCCGCGCCGCTAGACCAGACGGTGAACATTGCACCGAAGGCCTGACCGATGCCCACGAAATTTGAGGCGTCGAGCGGGCTGATGAAACTCGACGGAAGCGACGAGACTCCGAGGATGAGTGCGACCAAGGTCCCTACCCCGATCGAGATCAGCAGGCCACCCGGCCGGCGGATCAGTGCGAGCGACGTGAGGAGGCCCGCGCCGAAGATCGCGAGGTGCGGAAGATCCGCTACCGGGACCTCAACACCGCCGAAGCCGATTCCCGAGAAGAGTCCGAGCGGCACAGTGCCCGCGAACGACTTCACGACGACATTCGCCTCGAAGAGTCCGATCAAGAGAAGGAAGAGCCCGATGCCAACGGCGATCGCGCGCTTCAGGTTGAGTGGGATCGCCTCAAGGATTGCCTTCCGGAATCCGGTAAGCATCAAAATCGTGATGAAGATCCCCTCCCAGACGATCACCGCCATCGCCTCCGCCCATGTAAGGCCAAGTCCGAGGATCAACTGAAATGCGACGACGGCATTGAGACCCATCCCCGCCGCGAGCGCGAACGGATAGTTCGCAACCACGCCCATGAGGATCGTGAGCAGTCCAGCACCGAGTGCGGTGACCGCAAAGATTGCTTCAGCGCTCGGTGCGCCAGCAGCACCGATCGCGCCTCCCGCTGCACCAGCACCAACATAATTCGCGTTGACAAAGATGATGTACGCCATCACAAGGAACGTGGTGGCCCCGGCGCGGACTTCTGTCTCCACCGTGGTGCCACGCTTCTTGAGCTGGAAGTACTTGGCAATACTCGCCATGGTTCCCTCCCCTAGGCCGATCAGATCGGTCGGCCGACCGGACCTCCACCTCCGGGGGGCCTCCGCGCCGCCTGGAGTGGCCGCCGAAGCGGCCCGCGTCGTGTCGACTTCAACCTATGGGCGATAGGGGCCCACGACAAGGGGCAAATATGGGCAAAACGCTAAGAACCGCTCGCGATTCTTCGTGCAGTTGCACAAAATAGGCGTAAGTGGTGCGCTTAGGCGCTCAGTAGTCCTTCACGAATCTCGTCAATCGCCGCGGGGTCCATGGATAGTTCGTAGATCCCGATTCCAGCCAGGAGCTTGGCTCCTGCTACGGTGCCCGCCAGCTCCCCGCAGACGCCGACCTCTATGCCTCCCTTCGCAGCCCCCTCGGCGACGGCACGAAGCAGCGCCACAACCCCAGGGGTTGCAGCATCTTGCAGCGCAACGAGTGCGGGATTGACCCGGTCTGCTGCCAATGCGTACTGCGTCAGGTCATTTGTCCCGATGCTGACAAAGTCGAGTCCAGTTGCGAGTTGAGCCACCGTCAGCGCAGCAGCGGGGACTTCGATCATGATGCCGACCGCCGCAGGGTACGCGGCCGCGTCAGTTTCGCCTCGCGCCATGAGGTCGGCGCGAACTTCAGCGACGAGCGCGAGAAGATCGTCCACCTCTGCGCGGACCGAAATCATCGGCGCCATGATTCGCAGCACGCCTGAAGTAGCCGCCGCTGCACGAAGCGCCGCCGCCACCTGAGACGCAAAGAGCGCGCGCAGATCTGGTCGATCCTTGACCATCGCAAGCCGATATCCGCGAACGCCGAGGAACGGGTTCGCCTCGTGTGGGAGTCGCAGGTAAGGGATCTCTTTGTCGCCTCCGATGTCAGCGAGTCGCAGCGTCAGCGGACGGCCCGAACCGAGCACCTCGAAGATCTTGGTGAACGCGCGCGTCTGCTCGCGTTCATCGGGTGGAGCTTCACGATCCAGCAGGAGAAACTCCGATCGAAGGAGGCCGACGCCCTCCGCGCCGACTGCAACCGCACGTGACGCATCTTCTGCGGATCCGATGTTTGCGTAGAGGTGCACTCGTCGACCGCCACTTAGCACCACGGGCCTTCCACGGAGCCCTGCGCGTCGCGCAGAATCCGCGGCGCCTCTCTGCTGCGCCGCTTTTGCGGAGGCGAGATCTCCAGGGCTTGGCGCAAGCAAGAGTGTCCCAGCCGCGCCGTCAAGGATCGCCTCGACACCATCAAGTGAGCCATCAACCTCAAGTTCGCGCGCCGCGACAATGCACGGGATTCCAGCGGCGCGCGCCAAGATCACCGCATGCGCGGTGCGCGAGCCGGCGCGCAGCGCAATGCCGACCAAGTGCTCGCGTGGAATCTCCGCCGACACGCTGGGCGGAAGATCGTCCGCGACCAAGATCACGGGCCGACCCGGGAGCGGAACGGTAGTCCCCGCCAAGATCCGTGCCGCGCGCGAAGCAACATCCCGGACATCTGCGGCACGCGCCGCGAGGTATTCGTCTGGGAGCGACGCGAGCAGTGCGGCCTGGGCTTCTCCGGCCGCAATCAGCGCAGCGACGCCATCCGCGCCAGATTTCGCTGCCTCCCTCACTGCCGCAGCAAGTGCAGGATCCTGCGCCATTGCCGACTGCATGGAGAAGATCTCGCCCTCGTCACTCGCCCCTGCGGCTCTGCGTGTGACAGCGAGCTCCGCGAGTTGAGCTGCGGCCGTGGCGAGGGCCGCGATCGCCTCGTCAACGGTTGCTCCGCTTCGTGAAACGGGGGCTAGCACCGATGCGGGGAGCGTCCAAACAGGACCAACGGCACTCCCAGGTGAGCCGGGGACACCCTTTCGTAGCCCTGACGCAACACGACTCATGGGGGTGAGTATCGCAGAAGATGTTGGCGGCCCCGGCAGGAGTTGAACCTGCGACCAACTGCTTAGAAGGCAGCTGCTCTAATCCACTGAGCTACGGGGCCTCTAGGCTAGAATAGCGACATGCAGGCCATGTACGACGCAACCGAGCTCGCCTCCATGGACCCCCTGGTCCTGATGAAGAACTTGGACCACTGCCGCATGACCTCAAGGCGCCTCTCCTACATCCTCCAGCAGCAAGTCCACCTCTATACCCCTGAGGCGAACAAGCTCCGCGACGAGATCGACCAGTACGTGGAGGCGGAGCGCCAAATTGAGGGGGAGATGGCTCGGAGGCGCATCCGCGCCTAATCGCTATTCGAGCGCGACAGGGTTAAACGTCACGCCACTCCCCCACTGATCATCATTTAGTACCCAGCGGCAGTCGTCGTCAAGATTCAAGCCGGTGAACGGATCGCCGATAAGGCCGATCGGGCCGTCGAGGTCAAGGAACTCTGCAGCTCCAGCCACTGCTGCGGCACCAGCTGTGCCCAGTTTCGTCTCGACCATGGAGCCGAGCATGCGGCGCAGGCCCAGAGACTCTGCCTGTCGGAAACCGCGCAGCGATGGCCCGAGGCCTCCGATCTTTACCTGCTTCAAGTTGACTCCATCGACCAGGCCCACCATCTCAATGATGTCGTCGTACTGAATGCAGTCTTCGTCAGCGATCACAGGGATCTCAGTGGCGGCGGCGAGTGCCGCCATGTCCTTGAGCCTCCCTGGCTGCAACGGTTGCTCCAGCAGCTCAACGTTGCTGCGCTCAATGAGCGGGAGCAACTCAAGGGCGCGCTCAATGCTCCACCCACAATTGGCGTCAAGGCGCAGTGGCCCATGATAAACCTCGCGCACTTGGCGCAGCAGCTCTTCTTCGCCACCTAGGCCCACTTTGAGCTTTAGGCTCGGATACTTCGTTGCGGCAGCCGCTCGCGCCACCATTTCGTCAACTGGCGCAATTCCGATGGTGAGATTTGTATGGCCAATGGATTCTGGTGCACCAAGAAATCGGCGGAGTGACGTATTCGCCGAACGAGCGAGCAGATCTTGTAGCGCCTGCTCAATCGCCGACTTGGCAGCACCGTGATGACCAAGGGCGAGATCCATGGCGGCACTCATCGGCGCGAGGGCATCGGCGGAACGACCGCTGATACCCGCTAAACCGCGCGCCACTGCATAACCCGAACCAGTGGTTGAACCACCCGCTTCGGCGAGTGCCGCCTCAATTGCGGGGAACGCGACCGAGAAGAGGAGTGGCGCAACCGCGGCGATCGTCTCTGGGGTGTCACCGTAGTACGGATCTGCGCACCCCTCTCCCCACCCTTCAAGGCCGGTGGCACGATCGATGATGTGCACGAAGGCAGTGCGCGAACTCTCTTCGTTTGGGTCAGGTCGCGCGATGCGGAATGGGACCAGGTACGGGATGTTCCAACAGTGCACCTCAACATCGAGCCCGCCAGCGTTGAATGCGGCGAGGCGTGTATGCGTTGGGGCTACGGCCACACGCCCCCCTCGGGATCGCCGCAACACGCAACCGCCGGATCGACGTTGTTCCTCGCCAGGACGGCGGCCAAGGTGATCACGACGATATCAAGCGGAGCCATCGCGACTCGCGTCACTCAAGGGGAGGCGTCGAGAGCGCTCGCCCTAGGCGGAGCCTAGTCGCGGCACCGAGGAGGATGCGAGGCGCTCTTCAAAACGACGAGCAGAGACTTCAAGCTTCTCGAGATGCTCGTGCAGTCGCTGGCGCGCCTGCTCGGCCGCTGCGTCAAGGCCTGTGAGCTCGAAGATGCCCCAGAAGCGGAGGATTGGCATGAGCACCTCGTCGCGATGGGCGCGCAGATCGTAGATTCCCGCCTTCGCGATGTCGGCCGCCTTTCGAAGGAAGTTCGGGATTCCGGCACCAGGCATCTGGAATGCAAGGACCTCGTCGACGATCGCCCGCACCGCGGCGGACGGTTCGATCTGAATTGCCGCTTTCAACATGTCGCGGTAGAAAACCATGTGCAGGTTCTCGTCGGCTGCAATGCGAACCATGATCTTGTCCGCGACCGGGTCATCCGAATAGCGGCCCGTGTTGCGGTGCGCGATGCGAGTCGCGAGCTCCTGGAACGCGACGTATGCGAGTCCGTGCAGCGTGTCGGGGAATGGATGGTCGTAGCCGGTCTGAAGTTGAGTCATGCGGCCTCGTTCCAGCATCACTGGATCAATGTTGCGGGTGACGGTCAAGTAGTCACGAAGTACGATGGCGTGCCGCCCCTCCTCTGCCGTCCAGCGACCCACCCAGTTCAGCCAGGCACCATCGCCCGAGCCGAACATCCCATGGATAAGTCGGTGGTAACTCGGAAGGTTGTCTTCCGTCAGCAGGCCAATCTCGAACGCGGTCTGCGCCACCCCCGTCAGACGCGGGTGATCTGGGGTCCAGGGCTCCTTGTCAAAGTCACGGCCGAGTCGATATGGAATGTACTCGTGCGGGAACCACTCTTCGGCGACGCCAATGTGGCGATTCAGCAACCGAGCGGCCTCGGGCTCCAGCTCGTGGAGGATGCGTCGGTCAAGAGGAGTCCCTTCCACAGGCCGTTCATCACTCATGGAGCAAGTGTAGTGGAAGACGTGAAGGCAGCCGAGGACCATATCCGCGACACCGCCGCGCAGTCGTGGTAGCGCAACCAGTTGCGAGGAGTACGCAACTCACACACGAGCACAAAATGAGCACGGTTTCTTTCCCTAAGCTCGCCCGCTTCCGCCGCCAGCTCGGGGAGATCGAGGCGCCGTAGCGGCCTACGGCGCCGACTCGACGCGAAGCGTGCCGACCATGAGCGGGTGGATCGAGCAGACGAAGACATAGCTCGCCGGCGTGAGCGTCGGGAGTGCATAGTCGACGCTCGCCGGACCGGCGAGGAGCTCGCCGCGCCAGAGCTCGGCACCGACCGCGGTCGGGGAGCCCTCGTGGATCGCGACGTTGTGCGGCACCGTGACCCGGTTCTCGAAGGTGAGCGTCGTACGGCCTGCGGCGATGGCGATCTCCGGCCGGTCGAAGAGGAGATCGCAGGCGGCGATGTCGGCGGCGGAAGCGGGATCGGGCTCGCAGCTGATCCCCGACCACGGGTTCGCGGCGAGGAAGAAGAAGAGCCCGCCGCCAAGCGCCGCCCCGAGGAACGGGGCGATCGAGGGGGCGCTCACCCAGTGCTCGCGCGGCTCATCGACGGCGGCGACCCGACGGGCGTAGGCGCGCTGGTAGGCGACCCAGAGCGCGGCGGCACCGACGATCATCCCACCCTCGGCGAAGAGCGCGGCGATCGCCGCCGGCGACTGCGGCGACCCGTCGGCGACGTAGCCGCCGATCGTGAGCGCGGCGTAGAGGGCGAGCCAGGCAGCGACGTAGCTGCGGACCCGGTAGCGCAGCCGGGGGACGAGCAGGGTCGCGACGAGGAGCGCCCCGTTCCCGAGGAAGCCGATCCCGTTGAGGGTGAAGAGCAGCGAGCCGAGCCCGAGGTGGATCACCCCGGCCCAGGCGGCGGCACCGGCGATCGCGAGGGTGATCGCGGTCGCGAGCGGATCGTTCGGGCGGGGTGCGCTCGAGCGGAGCAGCCGGCCGAGTCGGAGGAGGGGGATCGATCGCTCCATTCCTCAACTCTAGGGGGCGCCTCGAAAGAGGGCTTCGCGAGCACGAAATCGGCGTCCTAGAGGGGTACAAGGGGGTACCTAGCGCCCTCAATAGAGCCACTTTCGTGCTTAGATTGCCCGTGGGCTAGTGGTAGCGCATACCGGATTCGAACCGGTGATCTCTGCCTTGAGAGGGCAGTGTCCTAGGCCGCTAGACGAATGCGCCAGATACGGGCAAAGCCCGAAGGAAGAGAGTCTAGCAGCGAGTCAGCCGAGGCGGTTGATTTCGTGGGCGAGGAAGAGGAGCCCTGTCGGAGGCTTCGGAGCGAACAAGGTCGACTTCTGGGGCATCGTCTCACCCGCCTCCGCCACCGCCACCACTTGTTCTGGTCGCTCCCCGTGCAGCAGGAGCGCCGCACTCGGCGCGGGATCGTTGAGCGCGCTCTCCACCGCCGCGGCAGAACCTCGGACATAGCGCAGGGCGCCAGCGGTCGCCGCGGCCGCATCGATCCCGAGCGCCTGATCAATCAGCACGGCGAGTGCGGTTACCGAAAGTGATCGGTAGGCGGCGGATCGCCCTGGGAGTGCCGCGCTGATCGCCGCACGATCGAGTTTCAGCAGGGCTGCGCCGTTCTGGGTCACTACGCCAATCTCCAATTCTGGGCCCGTTGGCGCGCCATCTGCGAATCGCTGGATGAGCTGCTCGCTCGTCGTGACGGTGTGATGCGCAACGAGCGGCGACGCGGAAAGCTTCGCAAGAAGCGTTGACGGAACTGCTGCGGGTACGATGCGGTGGGTGGCGTAGAGCGCCGGAGCGTGGCGATCAGACTCCACAATGAGACCGAGCGCGCTGCTGAGGCCGCCACTCTCCGCGTAGTCACGTGCCGTCTCGTATCTGTGATGACCATCCGCAATCACCAGATCAGTACCGTTCGCCCATGCAAGGAGCGCCGCACCGTGAACGGATTCTGGTGCAAGGCGCCAGAGCCTAAACGCACTACCTGAGGGGGTGCGACCAGATGCGTATGGTGCCGTATCCGCGACCGCATCTGCCACCGCCGCAAACTCGCTGAAACCCTCTGCCCGCAACAAGATCACGGGCGAAAGGTTTGCCTGGACCGCTGCGATGAGTGCTCGCCGATCCGCTTTGGGTCCGCTCAGCGTGGACTCGTGTCGCAAGATCCCCGTCTCGCGTCCATAGGGGCCGATCGGGATCCCGGCGAATACGCCGCGAATTGAGCTGCCAACTTCTGCCCGCTCCTCATACAGGTAGACCTGCGGTGTTTCGTCGTCTACAAGCGTGCCGTCTCTGCGCCAAGCAAACCAGGTGCTTGCCGTTCGCGTGTATTGCGCGCCATCAACCTCACCCTCTTCACGCAGGGGGAGGTCCAAGAGAACTGAGTTGCTGGGCTCTGCTGAGAGCAGCGCACGCCGCTCATCAGCGGAGATGACGTCATAAGGCGGACTGAGAAGTTGATCTAGCGCACCTGGGGCTGGGCTAGCCTCGCTGATTGCGTATCGCGTCGCTCTGAATGGTCGGACCTCGCTCATGAGGTGATTCTACCTGCGGTGTACGCTTGCCACATGAAGCCACGGTCAGCTCTAACGCTCATGACAGCCGCCCTCTTGCTCACGGCGAGCGCATGCGGTTCCGTTTTGGATGCCGCGCGTGGCGAGCCGTCGGCCACGCCAACCAACTTCAATGGACTCGTTGAGCAGCTCGCAGCACGAGAGTTCTCCGTCGCCAACGTGGTGAGCGGCGATCCTGGCTGCAGCGACCAAGGGTTAGTCCCTATGGCGATCGCCTTCCAACTCTCAGGCGGCGGGCTCGAGCGCGCGGTGCCGACGCGGATCTACCGTTTCAGGAACGACGAGAGCTACAAGAAGCTGCGCTCAACGGTGGATGCGTGTGCAGCGGAATGGATCAGTGATCCTGCAGCTCTGCTGATGGTGGATGCGTCCCCATATGTGCTGGTAACCGTAGGTGTACCCGCTGGTGCGGTGGCAGATGCGATCCGAGCCGCTGTGCGCGACGCTGCTGGCGAATAGGACTACGACTCTTCTCGACTGACGCGCGGCACGGCCCCTTCGCTACGCGGGATCGCCGCCGCAGCGGCACCCTTCACAAACGACGCCTTGATTGAGGTTGCAGCGGCGGCCTCCTGCTCGGCCACAGAAAGGATCCCGTGCCGTCCGAGGGCGGCGAGCTCGTCGCGGATGTACGTCTGCAGCATCTCAGGGCCATCGGTGCCGATCGCGTATCGGACCTTCCCTTCGCGCAGTCGCGTGAAGATCTGGCGGAACTCCTCCCAGTCGGAGACAACCTTCGTCATCAAGTTCGAGGTTGGGCAGATCTCCAGCACGATCTTCCGCTCTGCGAGCGCCTTCATCGTCTTCGTATCCCCTGCCGCCTTCACGCCGTGGCCAATGCGGTCCGGCTCCAACTGCTTCACCACTTCGAGCATTTCGCTCACTGGCCCTGACTCTCCCGTGTGCACGGTAATGCCGAGGCCCGCCTTCCGCGCAGCGCGGAACATGCGCTTGTATTCGGCCACTTTGAAGTTGGCGCTCTCACGCCCTGCAATGTCGATCCCGACGATCCCTCGGCTCGCCCAGGATATCGCCTTCTCAACGATGATCTCGTTCTGTCGCAGTGTGAACTCGCGATCAAGGATCAGGATGATCCCCGGCTTCACCGGGTACTCGAGTGCGGCGCGATCGGCCCCGCGGATGGCGGCGGCGATGATGTGGTCGAGGTCCTGCTCACCGTTCCGGTTGCGCTTCATCGGGTTGAAACGCAACTCCATGGTGGTGATGTGGTTCTTCCTGTACGCGCCGGCTACCACTTCGTAGACCGAACGCTCCACCGCGATCGGCGATGACTGGATCAGCTCCGTCCAGTGAAAGAGGTCGAGGTATCCATTGAAGCTGCGCGTTCGCTTGGAGCCCGCCGTGATCATCTTGCGGAAGGCCCAATAGTCCTTTGAAGGGAGGCGGATCCCCTGCGCGTGTGCAATCCCCCACATGATCGCTGGGGTGACCGAGCCACCAAGGTGGCAGTGCAGCTCCGCAATTGGCGTTGCGGGGCTCAGCGTGCCGAAGCCGCGCGGCTTCTCGATCTTCGCCTTCATCACACGCTTCGGGTCCGCTCTGCGAGGGCTCATGCCGCGTCGCCGCGCGCAGCGCCCGCGGTGGCGGCGTCGCGAGCACGACGTCCGCGCAGCGCTGGTGAGTCGCTCGGCACCTGATCACGCGCGTGATACGAACTGCGCACGAGCGGACCCGCCTCAACGTGCTTGAAGCCCATCGCGAGCGCGTCATCACGAAGCGCGGCGAACTCTTCTGGCGTGTAGTAACGAACGAGTGGGAGGTGTTCCATCGTCGGGCGCAGGTACTGGCCGATCGTCAGGATGTCGCAGTCAACCGAGCGAAGGTCGCGGAGGGTGGCGAGCAGCTCCTCGCGCTCCTCCCCAAGCCCAACCATGACCGAACTCTTCGTGTGCACGGGGTTGCCGAGTTCACTTGCCATCTCTTTCGCGCGTGCCAACACCTGCAGCGAGCGGTCGTAGCGTGCACGTTTGCGCACTGGTTTCTGCAGCCGCTCAACCGTCTCCACATTGTGGTCAAGGATGTCTGGAGCGGCCTCCATGACTGCACGGAGCGGAGCATCTTCACCGTCGAAGTCTGGAATAAGCACTTCGATACCAGTGCCTGGCGCGAGGCGACGGAGCTCGCGAATGCTCTCCGCAAAGATCGCGGCGCCACCATCAGGGAGATCATCACGCGCCACACTCGTGATCACCACATGGTCGAGGTCGAGTGAGGCGAGCGCCTCCGCAACGCGCCTCGGTTCGTCTTGGTCGAGGCCGGCTGGGCGGCCAGTCTTCACCGCGCAGAAGCCGCAGGCACGCGTGCAAGTGTCGCCAAGGATCATCACCGTCGCCGTCCCCTGGTCCCAGCACTCGCCAATGTTCGGGCAGCGCGCCTCTTCGCAGACGGTGTTCAGCGTCTTGTCGCGCATCAGCCGCTTCAGTTCGCGATAGCGATCTCCGCCAGGCACCTTCGAGCGAATCCAATCTGGATGGCGGCGCTCGGTTACCGGCGCCGGCTGACCGAAGATCGGCAGCTCGCGCATCAGAAGTTCACCGAGCGACCAATCGAGACGAGCGCCGCCTCACCGACGATCTCAGAGAGGGTTGGGTGCGGGTGCGTCGTCCCGCCCAGCTGTGTGGCCGTTGCACCAAGTTCCAGCGCTAGGCTCGCCTCGGCGATGAGGTCGGTCACCTTCGGCCCCACCATGTGGACCCCAAGGATGACGCCACTCTCCGCGTGTCGGAGCACCTTGCAGAAGCCGTCGGCATCACCGCCAACGTGCGCCTTGGCAATGGCGAGGAATGGCACCTGGCCCGCAACGAATGGCACGCCGTCTCGCTCCAACTCTTGGGTGGTGTAGCCAACAGAGGCGACTTCGGGGCGGCAGTAGGTTGCACGCGGCTGCTTCACATAGTCCATGGCGTGCAGCGGCTCACCCGCGATCGCGTGCGCTGCGATCATCCCCTCGTGCGCGGCAACATGCGCGAGCTGCAGCCCACCGATCACATCTCCCACCGCATAGAGGTGTGGCTCCGCAGTCTGCATCTGGGCATCAACCTTGATGAAGCCGCGCTCCACCACGGCCTTCGTATTCTCGAGCCCGATCTCCCCGCTGTTCGGCACGCGACCGGCGGCGACTACAATGAGTTCTGCGCTCAGCGCGACTACCTCTCCCCCGTCGATCGGCTCAATCTGCAGATCCACACCATCAGCGCGTTTGACGAGCGAGCCCTCCTTGATGCGATGAGCCACGTGGATCGTCATGCCGCGCTTCGTGAACGCGCGCGTCAACTCCTTTGAGGCGTCACGGTCTTCCAGTGGAACGAGTGCTGGGAGCATTTCAACTATGGTGGTCTCGGCGCCGAGATCACGGAAGTACGAGGCGAACTCACAGCCAACGGCGCCGCCGCCGATCACGATCACACTGGAAGGCTTCAGCGTCCCGGTGGTGATCTGATCGCTATCGACGATCACGCGTCCATCAGTCTCAAGGCCAGCGATGCGACGCACGCTCGAACCGGTCGCGACAACGATATCAGTCGTACTGATCGACTTCTTCTCGCCGGTGGGACCGCTCTCATCGCGAAGTGCCACCTCGACGGCACCGCCGCCGATCAATGTGGCGCGCCCTGTGATCAGCTCTACGTTGTTCTTCTTGAAGAGGCTCTTCAGTCCCGCGTGCATGCGCGCAACGATCTTGTCGCGTCGCGCGCCGACAACGGTTGTGTCAATGCCAGTCGCCGGGGTGATCTGAACGCCGAAATCCGACGCCTTCCCGATCTTGGCGAGAAGGTCGCCAGTCTCAAGCATTGCCTTGGCAGGAATACAGCCCCAGTGGAGACAGGTTCCACCAACCTTCGCCTCTTCAATGAGCGCCACCCGCTTCCCGAGTTGCGATGCGCGAAAGGCGGCGGCGTAGCCACCCGTTCCACCGCCGAGGACGAGGAGATCGTGGTCGGCCATGCGTGAATCCTACGCTTCACCGCCAACCCTTGCCGCGCGCTGCTACTCTCCGCCGCGATGGACGCGTCGCTTCTCCTTGTCGCAACGGTGGGCGCCTACCTTTCGGGCTCGATCCCCTTCGGCCTCATCGTGGCGCGACTCACTGGCGGTCCAGATCCACGCGCCATCGGTTCTGGCAGGACGGGTGGGACCAACGCGCTCCGCGCTCTCGGACGCCGACGAGCCGCTGTCGTCTCGGCGGGTGACATCTTGAAAGGGGCACTGCCGGTGCTCGCTGTTCGCGCGCTTGGTGGCGGGGGTGACATGGAGGTGGCCGCTGCACTCTGCGCCGTTGTCGGGGCCACTCGATCCATTTGGGTCGGCTTCAAGGGTGGGCGCGGAATCGCGACAGGCTTCGGCACAGCACTTGCGATCGCACCGATCGCGCTCGCCACAGCCGCGCCAGTCTTCTTCATCGTCATCTGGCGCACCCGCATTGTCTCACTAGGGTCGCTCGCCGCCGTCGCCGCTTTTGCGCCGATAGAGATCTTCCTTCGGATGCAGACGCCAGACGGCCTGACCATCTGGGCACTCGCCTATTCAATCGTTGGGCCAGCTCTCGTCTGGTACGCCCATGCCGACAATATCGCGCGACTGCGCGCAGGGACGGAGCGAACGTTTGATGCGGGGGCGCTCACCCGAGACTAGCGCGAGCGGATCAGCCGCACTCCTACAAGCAGCGTGACGAGAATCAACGCCGCAGGTACGACTGGGAGTCTCCGGATCGCGTCGCCGAGCGGGGTGATCAGCGTGCTGAGCAGCTGAAGTGACAACACGAATACTGCGACCGCGGCTGCGGCGGCGAGTGGACTCCTCCGGCGGGAGGGGCTCATACGGCGAGTGCGTCAGCTTCCGCTGGGATTCCGATCGGTGCCACCAGCACTTCGCCGAGGAGTCGCTTTGACGCAGCCGTCTGATGCGTGGTCAACGGACGGTGAAAGAGCACGCTGATATCTGCGCCAGGAGCACCACGTCGGCGCGCACCGCTCTCCGGATCTAGACCGATCGGCCCATTCGCGGCAATACAAGGGACACCAGCTGAGCGTGCGCGGCGCAGCAGATCAATGCCAGCGAGTAACGGAACCTGAGGTGCTGCGTTTGATGGCGCACCGCCAAGCGATTCAATAAGTACGGCCACCTCTTCAAGTCCGGCACGGAAGTGCGCCGACTCACGCATATTTGGAATGCGATACCGCTCAACGCGATTCGCTGACTCAAGTCGATCCCACGCCCCAGCGGCGGTTGCATGCTCGGGGCGCGCCTTGGAACCACAAAGCGCCACAACGACGCGGCGCTCTCCATCCGCGAGTGCAAGCGCCGCCTCAAGCCCATACACCGCGTCCCGATCAGATCCGGCAAGGATGAAGATTGGGAGTTGGCGCTTCGGATCTCGGGCCGCAGCGACCGCTCGAGCCACATCCGCGATCGCAGCGCCAGCCGTTTTGCTGATCTCCTCTGCCGAAAGTCCGAGACGCGCCGCCTTGGCGCAGATGCCACGCATTGTGGCTGCACTCACTGGCCGAAGCGCAGCGTTGGCCACCCAGCGCACGCGTAGTGGCGTGATCGCAACGGCAAGGTCAGCCTCGACTGCCGTCAGCGGCGTTGTTCGACGGCGTGTCGGTTTCCCTTCGCTTGCTCCTCGGTTGGTCATGCCAAGAGGATAGTCCGCAATCAGCCGGTGTTGCGTAAGCCGGCCGCAACCCCGCTCACTGACAAGCGAACGAGGTATGCAAGCTCCTTCCGCTCTCCCTCATCACTGCTGGCGCGTAGCTGCGCGAGGAGGCGCACCTGGATCCTTGAGAGGGCGTCAAGGTCGGGGGCGCGGCGCGCAAGGGAGCGTTGCACGTCAGGATCAGCCTCGAGCAGCCGCTCACTCCCAGTTACCGCGAGCAGCCCTCGCTCGGCCGCCGCGCGCTCCTCAAGGATCAACTCCCAGACGCGGCGGACCGCGGGGTCACCCTCAGGATTCGCAAGTGCCGCAAACTCTTTCGCAACATCAAGTGATGTCTTGGCAAGGATCATTGAAGCGTTATCAATGAGCGCACCGAAGAACGGCCAGCGCTTATACGCATCAACGAGTGCTGGTCGCCGCTGTGGGTCAGCGAGCGCCGCCTCAAGGACACCAACGCCGTACCATCCGGGGAGGTTGATGCGCGCCTGACTCCAGGCAAAGACCCATGGAATTGCACGTAAGCCAACAAGACCGTTAGCGCCGCTGGATGCCTTAGCCGCCCCGCGCACAGCAGGACGAGAGCCGAGATTCATCCCCGCAAGCTCAGAGACCGGAGTTGCGGCACGGAAGAAGCGCTCAAAGCCCTCCTCGCCACGGAGAAGCGCCGAATACTTCTCTCCCGACTCTTGCGCCAACTGAGCAAGGAGACCACCAAACTCTCCTTCCACCGCTTGTAACCGCGTCGCGGCTGCTGGTTGCAGCGCGGTGAAGAGGGCAGCAAGCGTCTGATCTGCTTCGCGATACGCGATCGTGGGGTCCGCATAACGTGATGCGATCACTTCGCCCTGCTCCGTAACCTTGAAGCCAGCGGCGAGTCCCCCTGGGTGCTGCCCCATGATCGCCCTGCGCGTCGGCCCGCCACCTCGACCGATCGCACCACCGCGCCCATGGAAGAGCGTGATGCGAATCTTGTGCGCGGCGGCGCGCGAAACCAACTCATCCTCCGCGCGGTGGAGCGACCAGCTACTTGCGAGATAGCCGCTCTCCTTATTGGTGTCCGAATATCCGAGCATCACTTCAATCTGATCTCCACGCGAAGCCACCTGCGCGCGAAGGGCTGCGTCGCTCATCAGCTCATCCAGAATCGCGCCCGCCTTGGCGAGCGTCGCGGAAGACTCCATGAGTGGGACCAGGTTGACTCCTGGCGCCCCAGGGAGCGCGCCAGCGGTCTGCGACGCGGGGATGCGTGCATCGGCCGCCCAGACGAAGAGGGCGAGGAGCGTCTTGAGATCCTCAACTCCTTCAAACCCGCTGATCACGTAGTTTGCTAGCGCCGCTCTCCCATGTACGCCTTGCAGCTCCGCAGCAACTCGAATCGTTGCAATCACTTCGCCAAGCGTGACGTTTGGCACGATCTCTGAGTCGAGACGGGAGGCGATCTCATCGCTGGTTGCATCCGCATCCAGCCCTTGAAGGAGACTGAGCGCTGCTGCGTGAACGGCTCGTGACTGCCTAATCTCTAGCGCGGCAAAGTGGAATCCGAAACACTCAACCTGCCACTCAAACTCAAGTAGTTCCCCGTAGGCGGAGCGTTGCAGTCGATTCCGCGCAAGCGCGTCTCGTAGCTCGCGGCACTCGGCTACCAGCTGAGCCGAGTCTGCATATGCCCCCTCAACGTTGCTCGTCTCGCCTGCTACCCGCAGGCGGCGGGTGCGCGAAAGGCGCTCTGCGATTGCGCCGAGGCGTCGCCGATACGGTTCGTTTGGGAATCGATCGTGGAGGTCGTGCTCGGCCGCTCCAAGTTCGGTCGCATCGCGACGCAACGTTGCCACGAGCGCATCTGGCAGCTTCTCATCGTCCACCGCTGCCGCAACCGAATACATGAGTCGTAGTGCCACCGCTTCGAGAGCGCGGAGTGTGTGGTCTGCCTGGATCCGAAGTGCCTCGCGCGTGGTTACCGCGGTGACGTTTGGGTTCCCGTCGCGATCGCCTCCAATCCAACTCCCCCACCGAAGTTTTGGCATCTGGTGCGGCGGACGCGAACCACTCTCCCCTTCGCTCGGATCAAGGTGCCGAAGTGCCTCGTCAATTCCACGGAGGAGTCTGGGTGCGAGACGGAAGATCGTCCCGTCAAAGTGGACCATCGCGGATCGAACCTCATCGAGTGGGGTGACGAGACGCGTGCGAATGCTGCCAGTGCGCCAAAGATTGGTGAACTCCTCCCGAAGGCGGCGCACACAGAGGGCGGCCTCTGCTGGATCAGCAGCAGTAGAGCGTCGGTCCAGCAGGATGCGCATTCTTCCAAGGAGGGCAACGAGCGTGCGTCGGCGCGCCTCAGTCGGGTGTGCCGTAAGCACAGGGTTGAACGTGAGTCCTGCCACCTCCGAGCAAATACTCTCTGGGGAGGCACCCGCTGCGAGCGCCTCGCGTACCGCGTTACTGAATGAGTGTGTCTGAACCGAACGGTGCCCAGTGTCTGCCGCACTCTTGGCGGCCTCCTCAATCTCAATGGCTCGGCCGCGCTCTTCGGCAAGGCTGGCGAGACGGAAGCGGAGTGTCAGTGCACGGATCAGCTTCGGTGCACTCTGGCGGTCTGCCGTCTCCAGGGCGGAGTGTGTTGTGAGCGCCTCTTGATAGAGCGCGGCGAACTGCTCCCCCTCCTGCTCAACGATCGTGTCGAGGAGCAGTTCATCAAGCAGCTCAAGATCCGTCACGGCTCGCCCCTCTCCTACTTGCGACGCGGGAGTCGGTAGGTGGCGGTCGCCACCTTTTCGGCAAGCCCTTCATCACAGAGTCGCTTGATCGTAGCGGTAACGGCGGTGGCGGGATGCTCGCCACGCGCCCCGCGAATAATCATCCCGCCGCGCCCAGCGTCACGTAGCTCATCGAGGAGGCGGCCACGCAGCCAACGCGCTGTTGCACCGAAACGCATGGGCGCCGATCTCCCCTTCTTCTTGCTCGCCGCCACGCGACCCGCCGAGGCACACGCAGTCTTGAGTGGACATGAGGAACAGTCGGGTGCGCTCGCGCGGCAGACACTACTCGCTAAGTCCATCGCCGCTTGCGCCCAACGGCCGGCCTCCCCGTCGCCCAACTCCGCGCCGAACACATTCGCAGCCGCCTGTAACGGCTTCGCTGTTAGACGCGGACCGCCCACAAGCCGTTGCACGACGCGCGCAATGTTCACGTCAACCGGAATCTCGCGCCCGCCACTTGCAATCGCGGCGACCGCTCGCGCCGTGTACGTACCAATTCCGGGGAGGCGTTCCAACTCTTCGTGCGTGGTCGGGAGCCCTCCAGCTGCGTTCGCCGCTTCCGCTGCGCGATGTAGTAGCAGCGCGCGGCGGTTGTAGCCGAGACCTCGCCACGCTTCAAGGACCTCCGCAGTCTCTGCGCGAGCGAGCGCGCGAAGTGTTGGGAATCGCTTGAGAAAACGCGTCGCGAGCTCATCGACGCGGGCGATCTGCGTCTGCTGCGCCATCACCTCAACAATGAGCACTTCATACGGTTTGCTCCGCTCACGGATCTTGAGAGGGCGAGCGTTCGCCTTGTACCAGGCGAGCAGGAGCTTGTTGATGCGCTTGATCTCGCTGGCGGTGAGCGCCATGGCTGGCGTCCCCCCTAGCGTCCGTGTGGGATGGTCGGCGGGATTCGATTCTTCCGCGCGATCTCACGCAACGTTCGCGCTAGCTCAGCCTGTTCCACCGCATCAGCGAGCGCATTGTGGTCCGCCACGAGATCGGTTGGATACACCTGTCGCACGAATCGCTTCACCGTCTTTTTCCAGGTGAGATTGTCGCCTCCATGGAGCGTGTAGTAGACGCTCTTCAGGTCCACCGCCGACATGCCGAACGGATTGCGTACACCAGCCTCGGCAAATGCCATCGTGAGCCACATCCAATCAAACGGCGTGTTGAATCCAACAAAGAGCGGGCTCGATTCGGGTGCGACCGCCTCAGTCGTCGCGCGCACCCACTCCGCAAACTTCCGCACTCCTTCAATCCGGTCGACGCCGTGAGCCTCCAAGTGTGAACGCGTCAAGCGATGCACGCGCTCCTCTTTGGGGCCCCAGGCCTTGTTCGGATCTGGCCGCAGTTCAGTGTAGAAAGTGCGCGTGGGATCATCCACAAGGCATGCTCCGATGCTGATCAGGCTCCCTTCAAGGGGCGTCTGTCCGGAGCACTCCACATCCACGCTGAACCAGCACTCCTGTGAGAGGCCGTCTTCGAACGGTGGTGGCGGTGGTACGTTCGGCTGCATCGCTGCAGCCTAGAACATGCGGGCTCTTACTCGCTTCGCACCATGATGTGCTTTGCCACGGTGTAGTCCTCGAGCGCGTACATGGACTGGTCCTTCCCGTAGCCCGATTGCTTGAAGCCACCATGCGGCATCTCGCTCGCAAGCGTGAAGTGGTCGTTGACCCAGACGGTGCCGAACTGCAACGCCTTGGAGACCTTGAAGGCGCGCGCTACGTCGTTCGTCCAGATGGACGAGGCGAGTCCGAAGCGACAGTCGTTCGCCCACTCCACCATCTGCTCGTCGCTCTTGGCGCGCTGCACGGTGACGACTGGCCCGAACACCTCGTCCTGGACAATCTCGGAAGATTGCGCTGGTCCCGCGATGATCGTTGGGCTGTAGTAATGCCCTTTGGAACGGATCGTCTTCCCCCCTTGCACGACCTCCGCCTTCTTCGAGGCGCGCGCGACGAAACCTTCCACGCGCTTGAGCTGCTCGGCGCTGATGAGCGAACCCATCTCCGTTGCCTTGTCCGTCGTCGCCCCAACCTTGATCGTCTTCACCTTCTGCTGGAGGAGCACCACGAACTTTTCATATGACTTCGGACCGACCACGATGCGGCATGCTGCCGTGCAATCTTGACCCGCGTTCCAGAAACTCGCTGCACGCATCGTCTCCGCCGCGAGCTCAAGATCAGCATCATCGAAGATGAGGACCGGCGCTTTGCCGCCGAGTTCGAGATGGAGTCGCTTGACGCTCTCTGCGCCAGCGGCGGCGATGCGCTTCCCGGTGGCCGTGTCACCAGTAACCGAGACCATGTCAATGCCCGCATGACGTGAGAGCGCAGCTCCAACATCAGAGCCAGGTCCGGTGATGACATTCAAGACGCCGGGCGGCAAGACTTCCTGCGCCAACGCACCGAGCATCAGCGCGCTGATCGGTGTGCGCGCAGATGGCTTGAGCACGATCGTGTTGCCAGTGGCGAGTGCTGGGCCAATCTTCCAGCCCGCCATCAACAGCGGATAGTTCCATGGTGCAATCGAGGCGATCACGCCGACCGGGTCGCGGCGAATCATGCTCGTTCGCCCTGGGAGATACTCGGCAACAGCCTTCCCCTCCATGTTGCGCGCGGCGCCGGCGAAGTAGCGTAGGTTGTCTACGACCGCATCAACTTCAACGCCGACGGCGCTGATCGGCTTCCCCGCGTTCTCTGACTCCGCCCTGACGAACGCGCGCTTCTTCGATTCGAGCGCATCAGCAAGCTTCAGCAGTGCGAGGCTGCGTTCACCAGGGGTGGTGGCGGACCATGAGGGGAACGCTGCGCGCGCCGCTGCAACCGCCGCGTTGATGTCCTCTTTGCCGCTGTGTGGGACCGTGGCGATCTTTGACCGAGTAGAAGGATCCTCAACGGTGATCGTCTTCCCTGACTTGGCGGCGACCGCCTTGCCGTTGATGTATTGCTTGAAGCCTCGCATCCCACTCCTCCTTCACCCTGTTCTTCGTCTCATCTCGTTACTCCGCGGTGGGCTAGCCACCGCTCGCTCACGCTAGCCTACCGCCGCAGCAGACTGCTGAGGAGGGGTGGCGCACGCACCCCGGTGGCGCTAGGATCCCCTCATGTCGAAGCAGTTCGTGATCCAGCTTTCACACACTCCCGGCGCGCTCGCCGCGCTCTGCCGCGAACTCGAGAAGCGCAATGTTGACCTGAAGGCGATCGGTGGCGGCGGTGTTGGCGAACACGGACACGTCATCCTCAAGACCGCAAATGATGCCGCCACCCGCGAAGTGCTGGAGGCAGGGAGGTACCAATTCATTGAGGGCGACTCGGTACTCGCTGAGGTTGATGACAAGCCTGGCGGGATGCTATCCGTGCTTGAACGACTCTCAAACGCTGGTGTCAATGTCTACGGTCATCTCTTCACGGGCCGATGGGGTGATCGCGCCACCTTTTCATTCGTTGTGGATGACCCTGCAAAGGCGCGTGCAGCGCTCGAACAGAAGTAACGTCAACTCCTAGGTCGCCATGCGCGACCGATGAACCGAAGGATCCTCTCCACCGCGTCTCTGTATCTCAGCGTCGCAAATGGATGGTGATTGAATCCTTCCAGCGGTTCGTAGCTGACGCCACCAAGGGTGCCGATCGGACGACACCACTCTGGGCGAACGAGCCTGTCACCTGTCCCATGAATCACGAGTGTCTCGACGGGGAAGGCTCCGCCTCGAGCCACAACGGCGCGTGCCGATCGCTGCGCACGGAATGCCTCGTTACCGAGCCGGGTCGTCACCGCGTAGAGGTACCCAGGCGCATCGGGATCTTCGATTGGCAGCTGCTGCCCCGGATCAGTGTCGGCACCGATTCCAGTCGGTATGCGGAGCATTGGGGCAACCGTGGCGAGCAGCGGCGCAAAGGTTCGCTTCCAACGGGCAACGTTTGCGTCAAGCGCGGGCGCTGATAAGACGAGCTTTGCGGGTCGAATCTTCCCATCCGCCGCAGCACCGAATGCGATGAGGCCACCCATGCTGTGCCCGATGACAACAAACGGTCGATCTGGGCTGCTGATTCCCTCCTCTTGTTCGGCGAGGTCGTCATGAAACCGTCTCCAGGCGGGTACATAGCCGCGTGGGCCCTCAGAGCGACCGTGACCGCGCAGGTCAAAGGTCAAGGTTCGCCACCCAGCCTCGGCGAACGCCCGTGCCGCCTGGATGTAGCGCGAGGAGCTCTCACCGATCCCGTGGCAGATCAAGAGATCGCCGATTGGCGCCGTGGCGGGATGGAAGATGCGACGGAAGAGAAGGATCCCATCGCTCGTCCGGAAGGGGTCAAGTTCAATCTTTACCGAATCCATCGCCAGGATCCTACACTTAGGGGGAGAGGCCGCACGTGCCTAGATACGGAGGCCGCAATGGGAAGCGACAAGGCTGGTAGGACACGCAGCGAACGCGATTCGTTCGGTTCGATCGACGTGCCCGCAGATCACCACTGGGGCGCTCAAACGGCACGATCGCTCCAGTTCTTTGCGATTGGCGAAGAGGAGATGCCGCAGCGCCTGATCCACGCGCTTGCGCTCGTCAAGCGCGCCGCAGCAACCGTGAACGCCGACCTCGGACTCCTCCCCGCCGAGATCGCCGCGGGGATCACAAAGGCGGCTGACGAGATCGCCGCTGGTGCACTGCGCGACGAGTTCCCCCTATCGGTGTGGCAGACCGGCTCAGGGACGCAGAGCAACATGAATGTCAATGAGGTGATCGCGTCGCGCGCAAACGAGATCGCCACGGGGACCCGTGGAGGCAAGTCGCCCGTGCACCCGAACGACCACGTCAACCTCTCGCAGTCATCCAATGACGTGTTCCCTACCGCGATTCACATTGCCGCCGTTATCGCCGTGAGCGAGCAGCTGCTACCCGCGCTGACCCAGTTGCAAGGCTCCATCGCAGCCAAGGCAGAGGCTTGGTCGTCCATCGTGAAGATTGGACGCACGCACCTCCAGGATGCGGTGCCGCTGACGCTCGGCCAGGAGTTTGGCGCGCATGCTGCAGCCCTCGCGACTGACACAGAGCGCATCGAGGGTGCGCGCAACGGTCTCCTCGCACTCGCACTCGGCGGGACCGCGGTTGGCACTGGTCTCAACAGTCACCCGGAGTTTGCAGTTCGCGCAGCGAAACAGATCGCACTACTCACCAAACAGCCGTTTACCAGCGCGCCGGACAAGTTCACCGCGCTCGCGGGGCAAGAGCCAACGCTGAACCTCTCCGCAGCGCTGCGGACACTCGCAGCGACGCTGATGAAGCTCGCCAATGATGTGCGCTGGCTCGCCTCTGGACCTCGTGCCGGACTCGGCGAGCTGAACATCCCAGAGAATGAGCCTGGCTCCTCCATCATGCCCGGGAAGGTCAACCCGACCCAGGCCGAAGCCCTGACCATGGTTGCCGTTCAGGTCTACGGTCTAGACGCCGCGATCGCATTCGCCGCAAGCCAAGGAAACTTTCAACTGAACGTCTACAAGCCGTTGATCGCGCACAACCTGCTGAACCAGATTCGCCTGCTGTCCGATGCATCTCGCTCCTTCGCACTGCACTGCATCGATGGGGCGCAGCCAAACGAGGCGCGCATCACGGAACTGCTCGACGCATCGCTGATGCTCGTCACCGCGCTCACGCCTGCGATCGGCTACGACAAGGCGGCGGAGATTGCCAAGAAGGCGCACGCATCGGGGGCGACGCTTCGCGAGACTGCGCTCGCCCTCGGCTACGTGACCGAGAAGGAGTACGACACGCTCGTGCAGCCCGCCCAAATGGCAAAGCCGCAGCGATGAGTCCGACTATGGAGGCGAGGCGGCTGCGCATCGGCGTCTTGACTGGTGGTGGCGATTGCCCAGGGCTCAACCCCGCGATCCGAGCCGTGGTGCGCCGTGCGGAAGCGGGCGGCCACAGTGTCGTTGGCATCTTGGATGGCTGGGCGGGACTTGCAAACCCCGAAGCAACCCTCACTCGGCCGCTCAACCGTGATGAAGTCCGCGGGATCCAGGCTCGTGGCGGGACCGTGCTCGGCTCGAGCCGTACGAATCTGCTCAAGCGCGAAGGAGGACTCGACGCGGCTGAGGCATCGATCAAGCGCCTAGGGCTCGATGCGCTCGTGGTAATTGGCGGTGATGACACCCTCTCCGTCGCCGCCGGGCTGGCCAAGCGCGGCGCCGCTGTGGTTGCGATCCCGAAGACGATGGACAACGACGTCTGGGGGACCGAAGGCTGCCTCGGCTTTGATACGGCTGCAAACATCGTCACCGAAGCGCTCGACCGCATCCAGACCACCACCTCGTCGCATCACCGCGTTGCCGTTGTTGAAGTGATGGGTCGAGACGCAGGATGGGTCGCCGCGTGGGGCGGACTCGCTGGTGGCGCCGACACCATCCTCGTCCCAGAACAGCCAATCGATGGCCAGGCGATCGACCGCCTCGTAGAACTTGTGACCCGTCGTAGAAACTACGCAACGGGTGCGTCAGTGATCGTCGTCTCCGAGGGCGTACAGCTCCCAGAGGCGTTGCTCAACCTGAGTGGCGACGTGCCGCGCGATGAGTTTGGCCACCCGCGTCTGGACAAGATCGCCGTGGGCGACGCGATTGCCGCGATACTCGAGGAGCGGACCGGCCTCGAGGTGCGCTGCACGCGACTCGGGCACCTTCAACGCGGCGGCCCACCCTCCGCTGCTGATCGAGTCCTTGGTGCCCGCTACGGCGTGGCCGCCGTCGACGCACTTGAGACTGGCCGCCTGGGGAACATGGTTGCACTGCGTGCCGGCGCGATCGTAGAGGTTCCACTTGCCGAGGTAGGCGGAAAGAATCGACCACTCGATCCGAGTTATCTGCGCATCTTCGACGCACTCGCCTAGCTGTGGCAACACTCGTCCTCGTCCGACACGCACGAACCGCCGAAACAGGCTCTCTCCTCAGTGGTCGACGCGAGGGAATCCCTCTCTCTTCCGCAGGTCGGAGTGAGGCAAAACTGCTCGCAGAACGCCTCGCCGGGGTGCGCTTTGCAGGAATCTACAGTTCACCGATGCAGCGCTGTCGTGAGACGGCAGAGGCGGTCCGCTCCACACGAGGTCCGAACGTCCCAGCGCGTCCTGAGACGCAGATCGACGATCGGCTCACGGAGGTTGATTACGGAGACTGGACAGGAAAGGAGCTGAAGGTTCTAGCGAAGGACCCGCTCTGGACAACGGTCCAACGCCAACCGTCGGCGATGCAGTTCCCCGAGGGTGAGTCGCTCCGCGCAGCAGCGACGCGCGCGACAGAGGCGATTCGAGACCTAGATGCAACGTTCAAGGACGGCGACGTGTGGCTCGCGGTAAGCCACGGTGACATCATCAAGGCGATCGTCTCCGACGCAAGCGGTGCTCCGCTTGATCTCTTTCAGCGAATCGTGATCGATCCGGCGAGCATCAGTGTGATCAGGTTCGGAGGCGAACGACCAGCTATCCTCCGGCTCAATGAATCCGCTGCCGGTATCGCCTCGCTCCTCGCACCGCGCGAGCGTCGCCACTCCCTGATCAGTCGACTCTTGGGACGAGAGTAAGGGCGACGAAGTGCGCAGGATTCTCCGCTTCGACGCGCCAGATCGATTCATTGCGGGGACGATTGGAGAGCCCGGGCATCGCGTCTTCCACCTCCAGGCCACCGAAGGCGGCCGGATCTCTGCCGTGATCGTTGAGAAGACACAGGTTGCAATCCTTGCGCGCCGAATCGCAGAGATGCTGAAGGATCTTGGCGAGGGAGGCGAGATTGGGCTCCCAATCGCAGGATCCCCGCTCCCGTCCTCCGCGCCAGCGTTGACCGAACCGCTCAACGCAGAGTTCCGTGTGGGGACGATTGCACTTGCGTGGGACCCAGTTGCGAATCGGTTGATCCTTGAGTTCCGCGATGACATGAACGAAGAGGATGCCTCCGACGCACCGCCGCCGATGAACGATGCGCCTGACGGGCCGGACGTTCTGCGCGTTTCACTGAGCCCCGCGGCGGCGCTCACCTTCGCCGAGCGTGCGCTTCAGTTGGCCGCGGCGGGTCGTCCGCCCTGCCCAAACTGCGGCGTGCCACTCGAATCCACGGGGCACCGCTGCGCGCGCAAGGCCGCATACCTGAACTGATCGGTAGCCGCGTGAACCAACTCCCGGTGCCGAGCGGGAGCCTCACCACCACTCAGGCGCTCGCTGCGATGCGATCCGCAACGGGCTTGCGTCCCCTTGGACGCCTCGCGGCTGCAAGCAACGCCACGTTTCTCTGTGAGCTCGAAGGTGCGAACCCACTCCAGGTGATCTACAAGCCCATCCGCGGAGAGCAGCCCCTCTGGGATTTCCCTGACGGGACGCTGGCAGGACGTGAGGTTGCCGCCTTTGAGGTAAGTGAGGCGCTCGGCCTCCACGTTGTTCCTCCGACGATCCTTCGCGACGGTCCAGCGGGCGCAGGGGCGGTGCAACTCTGGATCGAACATCTCGGCGTGCAGCGCGCGATCGATGCGGTCAACGGAAACAGTCCTGCACTACGTCCGATCGTTCTCTTTGATGCGATCGTCAACAACGGCGATCGAAAGGCGGGACACCTCCTACCGATCAGTGACGAAGTCATCCTCGGCGTCGATCATGGGGTGAGCTTCGCGATTGAGCCGAAGTTGCGCACCGTGCTTTGGAGCTGGCGGAGCGAGCCTCTCCTCGCTGGCGAACGCAACGCGCTGGCGCGAGGGGCTGCACTTCTCGACGTGACCGCGCCTCACGCGCTCAGCGAGCGTCTGCGCGAACTGATTAGCGAGGAGGAAGTTCAGGCACTCCGTGAACGGATCAAGATCCTCTTGACGACAGGACGCCTCCCTGAACCCTCTCCTGAATGGCCAGCACTTCCCTGGCCTCTCGTCTAAGACGTTCCTTCCTCCGAACGCGCGACGCTACGGAAGCAACGACTCGTCGAGGAGCTCCCCCACCGTGAGGTCGGCGCGAATCCCCTGGCCAGGGAGTCCGCGGAGAAATTCAAGGGAGGTGGCCCAACCAGCGCGATCAATTGCCCCGAGCCCCATCGAGGCCTGCACCGGTCCACGCCACACGCTGATGGTTGCCTTCATGATCGCGAGCGACTTGGCGCGTGACGCTTCATCGGCGGCAACCTCAGGAACGACCTTCGCCGCGGCATCCACACCGAGGTCAGGATTCGCACTGATCTGCTCCATCGCATCAAGGGTTGCCGCAATGAAGGCGCGAATCGCATCTCGCTTTGCGGCGATTGTTTCTGGCGAACTGATCAGCCCGGGGCCCGCGAAGGGAGCCGAGGCTGATGCGTAGAAGACGCTCAACTCAAGTCCCGCCGCCTCGGCCTGAACCAGGTCGTTGTTTGCATAGCCGGTCACCGCGTCCGCCTGCCCTGTGATCAGCGCCTGCGTCTGACCGAAGTCTGGGTAGAGCTCAAGTTGAACATCTGAGATTTCGAGGGAAGCCTCGGCCAAGATGCCAAGGAGTGTCAGGTATCCAGAGCCGTACTGACCAGGCGTCCCAACCTTTCGGGTCTCGAGATCGCTCGGCTTGCTGATCCCCGCGTCTGCTCGAGCGATGACCACGTTGGGGAGGATGCCGTAGACCGTTGCCATGTAGCGAATCGGGATCCCGTTTGAGACGGCTGGGATCACACTCGTTCCGTCGGCGAGGGCAATGTCGACTGCGCCGCTCCCCACGAGGTTGATCAGGTCTGGGTCGATCTGGTTCTGAATGCTCACATCGAGGCCGGCACGCTCATAGGCACCGCTCTGCTCGGCCAAGTAGAACGGAGCGAACTGTACGCTCGGGATGTAGCCGAGCCCCACACTCAGCGCGGTGCGTGGAGTGCTCGCATTGGGCGAAGCGGGCGTACCCTCACACGCACCAACCACAATGGAGAGACTGATCACGGCGACCAACGTGAGATTGAGCGTTCGACGGAGCGACATGAATCCCCCTATCTCAGAAGCCGAGTGCTAAGCCGTTCGGCAAAGACAACAAGAGTGTATGCAAACGCTCCAAGAAGTGCGATCTGAAGGAGAGCTGCAAACAGCAGTGGTGTGTCGAAGAGCGAACCGCGAGCAAGATTTACGAGGATGCCGAGGCCTGCGCTCCCCCCGAGCCATTCGCCCACGATTGCACCGACAACGGCGAGCGTGGCTGCTACGCGTGCGCCCGCAAAGATCCCGCTGCGCGCACTTGGCAATCGGATCAACAGAAGTGACTGGATCCGCGAAGCACCAATCGAGCGGCCCAGCTCAAGTAGACCTCGATCTGCATCTCGAACGGCAACCAGCGTGGCAATCACCATGGGGAAGAGGGTGATGAGGGCGCAGATCACGATCTTTGCGGTAGTGCCAGGTCCGAACCAGAGCACGAGGAGTGGCCCAAGCGCGAGAATCGGCGTTGACTGTGCCGCGACAAGGTATGGACTTGCGAGTCGACGAGCTACGCCGGAGAGGCCGAGGCCGATCCCGATCATGAGCCCGAGTGCCCCGCCGATTAGCCCGCCTACCGTCACCTCCATCACAGTTGGGAGGAGATGCCGCATCATCGTTCCGTCTCCCCACGCCTGGGCGAAGCGTGCCGCCACGAGTGACGGGGGCGGCAGGATGAAGGTGGCAACACCGCTCAGGCGGACGCTGATCTCCCATAGGCCGAGAAGGAGAAGTCCGATCAGCGCCGGCTGGAGGCGATAGAGACTACGCATGTTCCATCCCGCTTAGCGCAGCGAGTAGCTCCGCCTGCTGGGAGAGGCCTCTCGGCGCAAGGAGTGCACCCCGGCGCTGGTTCGCGGGGAGTGACCGGAGCCCCTTCCACTCGCCGCCAATCTCCCCCGCGGCGGTCAGGAGAAGCACTCGATCAGAGACCAGCAAGGCTTCGGCGACATCGTGGGTCACCAGCAGCGCGGCGGCATCACCAATCAGTTCGGGAAGTTCTGCACAGAACTGGTTCCGCGTCGGCGCATCAAGCGCAGCAAAGGGCTCATCGAGCAGCAGGAGTGCCGGATCGCGCACCAACGCACGTGCGAGCGCCACGCGCTGTCGCTCGCCGCCGGAAAGTTCCGCTGGTGCACGATCTGCAAGGGCGAGTCCGTTCACGCGCCTGAGCGCAGTGGCTGCGGACGCGCGCACCGCAGTGGTTAAACCATGCCCCACCTCAAGCGGAAGGGCAACGTTTCTTGCCGCACTGCGCCAACTGAGGAGTCGAGAATCCTGAAAGGCGATCCCAACATCCGCTCGTCCAGCCTGCGCGGGTGTACCGGCGACAAGAACTTCGCCCGTGTAAGGCTGTAGAAGTCCAGCCGCCACGCGAAGCAGGGTAGTCTTGCCACTCCCATTTGCGCCAAGAAGTGCGACGCACTCCCCCGATTCGAGCGTTAGCGAGGTGCCGTCAAGAACCCTCCGTGTGCCAAACGAGAGGGAGACGCGTCGCAGTTCGAGAGCACTAGTCACAAGTCAAGACGCTGCGCCGCTCGCTGCACGAAGCGCTGACGCGCGGCGCACTGGCAGAATGTAGAAGTAGAGGCCGAGCACGAGATACGACACCTGGAGAAGGAACGCACTCAGCTCTGGGGTTGCGCTGTATCCAACAATTGCTCGAAGAAACTGGCCGATCCCTTCGGTGTGAGGGAGTACGCCAGAGAGGTCGTAGACAGGCGCGACAATTGCTGGGAGCAGTCCGACTTCAATCAGCTCGTGCGCTCCATATGAGAGTAGTCCAGCGGCGATGACTACCAGAGCGGCCCCAGTCACCGTGAAGAATGCGCCGAGATTCAACCTTACGCCCGCGCGGAAGATCGCTACGCCAATTAGCGTTGCTACGGCGAGGCCGGCGAGCGCACCGATCGCAACCCAGGAGCCGGCACCCGCTTCGCTCGCCGCAGTGGTCTGTGCAAGCAGGAAGAGAGCAGTCTCGATCCCTTCGCGAATGACTGCGGTGAACGCGAGGGCGGCAAGCCCGAGGATTGAAGCTGACGCGATCGCTCGGTCAACCCCTTTGCGTAGCTCGGCCCCCAGGGTCACCGCTTGCCTGCGCATCCAAAAAACCATGTAGGTGAGGAAGACGACTGCCAGGAGTGATGCGAACCCCTCAAACAGCTTCTCGGTATCCCCTTGGAGCCCACCAAGGAAGAGGAAGGCGGCAGCACCGATTGCCGCGGAGGTTGCAATCGCGGCGAGCACGCCAGCCCAGATCACGCCAAGGCGATCGGCGCGCCCGATCTTCACGAGATACCCGGCGATGATGCCGACGATCAGCGCCGCCTCAACGCCCTCACGGAGCCCCGTGAGAAACCCGCCGACGCTCCATCCGAGTAGGTTCTCCATGGCGTGATCCCCCTAGGCGACAGGTTCAACACAGGTGAACTCGATACCGCAAGCGTGCCACCCTCCGAGATTTTCGTCAAAGCCCCTTGTCAGGTACGACAAGGTTGCTTGTCTTGTCGCGAGACCGCGTGGCGACGAGTGCTGGTCAGCGGTCGAGGACGAAGACGGGCTGGAGTTCCGGATCGATCCCGAGCTCCTTGATCGCGGCTGCAGCGTCACTCGCGCTGCGGTCACCGTTGCGCGAGAGCGCGACCATCGCCGCCGCGGCAATGTGTGCTGCGTCAACGGAGAAGAAGGCGCGGAGTGCCTCTCGCGTGTCGCTCAGGCCGAAGCCATCCGTCCCAAGGACAAGGTACGGAACATCAATCCATGGTGCGATCAGATCTGGCAGCGCGGTCATCCAGTCACTGGCGGCAACGATCGGGGCACGATCTCCCTCAAGCTGTTCTTGTAGCCACGCCTTTCTCGGCGTGGTGTCTGGATGACGGCGATTCCATCGTTCAACGACGAGCGCTTCGCGGCGCAGTTCGGAGTACGACGTTGCTGACCAGATCTCGGCCTGAACACCGAAGCGGTCGCGAAGGAGGTCGCGCGCTTTGAGCACCTCGCCCATGATCGCTCCTGACCCGAAGAGTCGGACGCGCGCCCCCGCGCTCGCCGTATCGGCCGCGGCGAACCGATAGAGGCCTCGATGGATCCCTTCGGTCACGCTCGCTCCCGATGGAAGCGCTGGCTGTACCTGATTCTCGTTATAGATCGTTACGTAATAGACGATGTCTTCCCCGCGCTCATACATTCGTGTGATCCCGCGGCGGACGAGTGCCGCCATCTCATACGCAAAGGCCGGATCGTATGCGACCACATGCGGCATGGCATGGGCGATCAAGTGCGAGTGTCCATCGTCATGTTGCAGCCCTTCGCCCGCAAGGGTGGTGCGTCCCGCGGTCGCTCCGATCAGGAAGCCGCGCGCGCGCGCATCGCCACTCTGCCAGACCTGATCGCCTACTCGCTGGAAGCCGAACATTGAATAGAAGACATAGAACGGGATCGTGCCGACCGCGTGCGTTGCATACGCCGTTCCCGCCGCCTGGAACGAGGCCAATGAGCCCGCCTCCGTGATCCCCTCCTCCAGCACCTGGCCGCTCTGCGATTCGCGGTAGCTCAATAGGAGTTCTGAGTCGACTGGCTCATAGCGTTGACCGAACGGCGCATAGATCCCCACCTGCTTGAAGAGTGGATCCATGCCAAAGGTTCGTGCTTCATCAGGAACGATCGGCACAATGAGCTTGCCGAGGGCTGGGTCACGCATCAGATTGCGCATCAACTTTGCGAAGGCCATCGTGGTGCTTACCGCAACACTACTCCCCGCCGCAAACTCTTCATCGACGGCAGGCTGTGGTGCCGTCCAGACCGAAGGGTGAACGACGCGTGATGGGAGCGGTCCGCCGAGGGCGGCGCGACGCTCTGCGATGTACTTCGCCTCTGGGCTCGCTGGTCCTGGGTGGTAATACGGAGCCTCAGGGATCTTCTCGTCAGGAATTGGTAGGCCGAGTCGATCTCGGAACGCGCGCAGCTCCGCCTCAGTCAGCTTCTTCGCCTGATGCGCAGGGTTCGTCGCCTCAACTGATGGACCCAGCGTCCAACCCTTCACCGTCTTCGCGAGGATCACCGTTGGGGCACCCTTATGTGCCACGGCGGCTGCGTAGGCGGCATGAATCTTTCGGTAGTCATGTCCGCCGCGACGCAGGCGCACGAGATCCTCATCACTGAGATGAGCAACCAGCTGTGCGAGTGCAGGTTCTGGCCCGAAGAAGTGCTCACGGATGTATGCGCCGCCAGCAACGGTGTACTTCTGGAACTCACCGTCCACGGTGCTGTCCATCTTGCGCACCAGGTCACCCGTCTCATCCTTTGCCAGGAGTGGATCCCATTCGCGCGCCCAGATCACCTTGATCACATTCCACCCAGCACCGCGGAAGAGTCCCTCGAGTTCTTGCACGATCTTCCCGTTTCCGCGCACGGGGCCGTCGAGGCGCTGCAGATTGCAGTTCACCACCCAGGTGAGGTTGTCGAGCCCCTCTCGCGCAGCAAGCGTGAGCGCACCTGCAGACTCAGGCTCGTCCATTTCGCCGTCACCGAGGAAGGCCCAGACACGACTGTTCGAGGTATCGGCCAGTCCGCGATTGTGGAGATAGCGGTTGTAGCGAGCTTGATAGATGGATCCGATCCCGCCGAGGCCCATGGATACCGTTGGGAACTCCCAGAAATCTGGAAGAAGGCGTGGGTGCGGGTACGAAGGGAGTCCACCCGGCCCCTCGGTCTCCTGACGGAATCTATCAAGTTGTGCCTCCCCAATCCGTCCCTCAAGGAATGCGCGCGAGTAGATACCTGGGGCTGCATGTCCCTGGTAGAAGATCTGGTCGCCCGCGCCGCCAACCTTGCCGCGGAAGAAGTGGTTGAAGCCAACCTCATAGAGGCTGGCCGCACTCGCATACGTTGCAAGGTGGCCGCCGATCCCTGGGTGTTCCTTATTGGCCCGCAGCACCATCGCCGCCGCATTCCAGCGCACGATGTGTCTGAGGCGTGTCTCCATCGCCTCGTCGCCAGGGAAGCTCGGCTCGTCGCTTGTCTTGATGGTGTTGATGTACGGCGTGGTCGCCAGCGTGGGGAGATCCACGCCAAGATCGCGAGCGCGCGCCATCAAGCGCATCATGAGGAGGCGGGCTCGCTCTGGTCCGTGGGCAGTGACCGAGCGCTCGAGCTCAGAGATCAGGCGCGCCGTATCGGCGGGATCTGCGTCGGGGATCTGCTCAAGGAAGTCGAAGGTTTGCACTGCCCCCCAAGAGTAGCGCGCCGTGCGACGATGTGGGGGTGTTAACGTCGCGCCGTGGCCTCCTGATCGTGGACATGCAGCAAGATTTCGTTGCGCCGCACGGCGCCTTGTCCGTGCGCGGCGCCAAGGAGCTCATCCCTCAAATCAGGGCGGAGATCGAAACTGCGCGACGCAATGGTGACCTCGTCATTTGGACCCAAGACTGGCACCCCGAGCGCACTGCGCACTTTGCAGCGTTTGGCGGCACCTGGCCGACGCACTGCGTTGCAGGTACGGACGGCGCCGAAGTGGTTCCCGAACTCGCGACACTCCAAGAGCCACATGACCTACTCATACGCAAAGGTGTGGCGGGCGAGGATGGCTACAGCGCCTTCAGCGTCCGCGACCCCATCCTCGGCGAGGCCGCGCCGACTGAGCTCCACGATCGACTGAAAGAGCGGGCGATTCAACAGGTAAGGATTTGCGGCGTGGCGACCGATTGGTGCGTGAAGTCAACGGCGTTAGACGCGCTGCGGCTCGGATACACAGTGGAAGTGATTCGCGCCGGCATTGCAGCCGTCGCGCTGAATCCCGATGACGAGGAGGTGGCCCTCAATGAGATCACAGAAGCGGGAGGCGTGCTCATATGAGTCCAGAACTCTCTACCCTCCTCCTCGTCCTCTTCTTCAGCGGATGTTGCGTTGCACTCTTGCTCGAACTCCTCCTCCAGCGTGCTGTCCGTACCGGTTCCCTTGTGCCCCCTCGCATGTACATGGAGATCCTTGTTGACGCTCCGCTGCAACACGTCTGGGACTACGCATCTGACGTGGCGCGACAACCGGAATGGATGCACGAGATGAAGCGGGTCGAGATGCTCACTCCAGGTCCGATCGTAGTAGGTTCACGTGGCCGAGCGACGGTGCGCATCTTTGGGATCTCGACAACGGATGATGTCGTGATCACACGGCTCGAGCCGCCACATGCCTTCGGGATCCGCCACGAAGGGAAATTCACGGGCGAGGGACTGCTGGAGTTCAGTGCAGTCGGCGTACAGAAAACCCTGATTCGTTGGATGGAGTATCTGCGTCCGCCGCTCTTCCCCATGCTTGCCGGGTTCCTGCAGCGGCCGATCTTGCGCAGGATCTTCCAATCAGATCTGAGTCACCTGAAAGAGATCCTCGAGGAGGGCTAGTTCCCGCAGTTGATTAGAAGTGGGATCGGCTCTGCGCCGAATGCCTTGAGCTCGCGCGTGATCACAACAGATGAACCTGGTTCTATTCGTTCCGTTGTGACGATCTCTGTGAGGCCGGCGCTGCCGATCTTGGTCGTGCTCACACTGCATGCGGCGGAGCCGGCACCGCTCCCAGTGTTCTCCACGCTGATCTCAACGGATAGCCCACCCGGGACTGAGATTGGTGCGCTGATCTGCGGTTTAAAGGGACCAACTCCCTTTGCCGAGCCTCCCGCGAGTGACGCGAGAAGCAGTACGGCAACGCCAATGCCGAGGAAGACGGTCCCGTGGGCCTGACTAGCCGACGGTTGGGCAAGCCCTAGCGGGTTGCAGCGCTCACAGAGCGCCTCGTGCAACGAGACCGGCGCACCGCAGCGAACGCACGGTTGCGTCTGACTCTTCTCCAACACTGAACTCTCCATTACCGAATCATCGCAGAAAGCTGCGCAACGTCACTCCGATCACGGACTGTGATCACGACGGAATCCGCGCCAGCCTCCCCTTGCGCGGCAAGCCAGCCTTGGGGATCCAGACCGAATGGAGTCCCATCCAACGACTCACCTCTTCCGAGCACTTGCAGAGCGAACGCGGTGAGCCCAGGTCTCCCCGCGCGTTCCGACGCGTCCCTGAATCGCCCGATGCCTCGCGCAAAGCTTGCTACTGGGGCAATCCAGCCGTCCCCAGCTCGCGCTGCAAGGTGAATGCTGCGCTCATGATCTCCCGCAACGTACAGAGGTACCCGATGCGAAGGGCGTGGGGCGGAGGCCGCCTCGTTCAGTGCAGGAGCAGAACCTTGCTGTATGCGCGTGATGCGATGGGTAGGATTCCCCTCCAGCATGGCGCGAAAGATCTCGATCGACGCCTCCAACAGTTCCAACCGATCTTCGACTATGCCGAACTCCATGCCGAGCGCCTCATGCTCCGCCGCGTCACCGCCGGCCCCAATGCCTACCGCAATGCGCCCTTCCGCGAGGGTGGCAATCGTCGCGATTGACTTTGCGGCGAGAGCCGGATGTCGCTTCGTCACGTCTAGGACGAGCGTGCCCACGGAGAGTGTCGGATGGCGTGTGACTGCGGCAGCGGCAAGCGTGAGCGCCTCAAGGACTGGTCGATCAGGGGCCCCACGACCCATCAGGTGATCCCAGATCCAGACGCGCTCGATTGGAAGTTTCGCCAACTCGCCCGCACATTCGAGCCACTCGTTTGCGCTCAGGCCAATCGTGCCGAGTGCGACGCCTATTCGCGGGCCGCTCTTTGTCAACGCGCGCCGAGTTGAGCCGCCGCTTTCAGGGCGGCACCGATCGTACGGTCAATGCGTGCGATCAGCTCATCTTCTGGGAGCCGGTACCAGGCCTCACCACCATTCTTTCGCGCCTCCTTCACGATCTCAGGATCGCGAATCGTGTCGGAGACCGTGAGGATGGTCCCCGCGCGAACAGGTCGCCCCTTTGCGCGCTCGCGCATTGCAAGCAAGAAGAGGGCCGCCGACTCCATCTCCACTCCGAGATAGCCACGTGCACCCCAGCGCGCGGTCCCGCGCGGCTCTGGGTCGTAGAACACGTCAGACGTGACGATCGGGCCCACGTGCGTGGTGAGCTCCTCCGACTTCGCGGCTGCAATTAGTGCACCGGTGACATCAAAGTCGGCGGTCGGTGCGGTCGGTTCGTTGAATCCGAGGATTGGACCGATCCCAGAACTGGCGACCGCAGCAGATGCAACGAGCACGTCGCCCGTCTCAAGGTGCAAGAAGCCGCCACAGGTACCCACGCGAATGAAGGTCTCTGCACCAAGGTTGAGCAACTCTTCAACAACGATGGAGGTGGTCGGTGTGCCCATGCCAGTCGTCTGCACGCTCACCGGGACACCGTTGACTGTGCCCGTGTAGCCGAAGAGGCCGCGATTCTCGTTGACGAGCTTCGCCTTCTCCAGACCGCCGTCAAAGCGCGCCGCGATCCTCTTCGATCGGTTCGGGTCGCCTGGGAGGAGAACGACTGGAGCGTAATCGCCACGCTCGGCGTGCAAGTGAATCTGGGCCATGCTGCCTCCGCAACTACTGGACCCGCCAGGGACGGCGGGCACCGTTCCGTGTAGCGTACGCCCCATGAGCGTAGAGCGGCTTCACGACCCCGCAATCAGGGCCTTCCTTGAACGCCCTCGCTTCGCCACGCTCTCGACGGTGAACGCAGATGGCTCCCCCTTCTCGGCGGTGGTCTGGTACGCCCTCGAAGGTGACCGCATCCTCTTCAACAGTGCCGATGGCCGGCGGTGGCCGGCAAACCTACGTCGCGACCCCAGGGTCGCGATCATGGTCGAAGAGGGCTATAACTACGTCCAGATCATTGGACGCGTGCACATCATTGATGACCAAGAGGCGGCGCAAGCGCAGATGGCAAAGATCACCGCGCGTTACATCACCAAGCCCGAGATCCTCGCCGAGCGAATCGCCGAATTCAAGAAGCAGACCCGCATCGGCTTCGAACTCACTCCGACCGCACTCCTCACTCACGGCGAACCAGGGGTGAAGCGAACCGTAGGAGGCTCGTAGCATGGGAAACGGAGCGGCGAAGATTGGCTACGCCGCAATGCTCGAGCAGTTCGGCCCGCAAGAGGTCGTTGACTATTCCGTTGCCGCGGAACGCGCGGGGATGAGCGGCATCATGGCCGCTGACCACTTCCAGCCATGGGTTCCAGAACAAGGGAACGCGCCATTTGTCTGGAACGTGATGACACTGATCGCGGAAAAGACAAAGGGTGACATTGGCCCAGGCGTCACATGCCCTGGGTGGCGGATGCATCCAGCAACGGTCGCGCAGGCGTCGGCAACACTTGCGACCATGTACCCGGGTCGACACTGGCTTGGCCTAGGGTCAGGAGAGGCGCTTAACGAACACGTCGTTGGCGGCTATTGGCCCGAGGTCGGCGAACGCATCGCGCGCATGTTTGAGGCGATCGAGATAATCCGCAAGCTCTTCACTGGAAAGGATGTGAAACACGCTGGGCGCTGGTACCAGCTGGAGAGCACCCGGCTCTGGACACTCCCTACAGAGCTGCCCCCGATCTACGTGGCAACGGCGGGTCCGATCACCGCAAAGAAGACCGGTGAGCTGTGCGATGGGATCATCACGGTCGGAGCGGCGGACGAGAAGATCCAGACCGTCTTCGATAAGTTCGCCGAAGGAGCGCGCGCCGCAGGGAAGAACCCCGACGTTATGCCGAAGATCCTGCAGCTCCATCTCTCGTGGGCGCCAACCGACGAAGAGGCGCTTCAGAACGCAATGCGCGAGTGGCCGAATGGCGGGATGAAGTTTCCAAAGCAGGACATCCGCAACCCCGCCGACTTTCAGCAAATGGCGAGGCTCGTGCGACCGGAGGACTTCGCCGGCCGAATGCTGATCTCCAGCGATCTTGTTGCGCACCAGAAGACCATCCAGCGCTATCTGGATATGGGCTTTGACAAGATTTATCTGCACAACGTCGGCCGCAATCAGGTCGAGTGGGCCGAAGCCTTCGGCCGTGAGGTGCTCCCCGGCCTCAGCGCGTGAGCCCGCGTGTCGCGCTCCTCGCTGGTGGAGTCGGTGGCGCAAAGCTTGCGGATGGTCTCTACCGCGCACTTCCGCAGGGTGAGTTGAGCATCATCGCCAACCCGGGAGATGACTTTGAGCTGCACGGGCTCACCATCTGCCCAGATCACGACACGCTCCTCTACACACTCGCGGGTCTCGGCGATCGCGAACGCGGCTGGGGGCTCGCAGGCGAGAGCTGGAGCGCACTCGAGCAGTTCGGCAAGATCGGTGCGCCAGACTGGTTCAGGCTCGGCGATCGCGACCTAGCCATCCACGTGCATCGCACGGCGCTCCTCAGGCGTGGAGGTCGCCTCACGGATGTGAACCGCGAGTTACAGCGACGGCTCGGACTCGCTGACGCGCCGATCTTGATGGCGACTGACGATCCGCTCCGAACCAGAGTTCGAACCCCGGATGGCTGGATGGAGTTTCAGCCATGGTTCGTCGGCGCGCAGGCGAAGCCAGAAGTCCTTGAGGTTGAGTTCGTCGGTGCGGAGCGCGCACGCGTGAGCGCGGAGGTGAGCGCGGCAATCCGCAGCGCCGAACTGATCGTGATCGCGCCATCAAATCCGCTCATCTCCATCGCTCCGATCCTCGCTGTGAAAGGCGTGCGGGAGGCGATCGCGACGGCACGTACACGCGGCGTGCGGGTGATCGGTGTTTCACCGATCGTTGCAGGGAAGGCGATCAAGGGGCCCGCCGATCGGATGCTGCGGGCCGCGGGCCTCTCCTCCTCTCCGGTCGGGGTCGCGCGCGCACTCCCAGGACTCTTTGACACGTTGCTCGTCGAGGAGAGCGACCTCAACGACACACTCATTGCAGAGCTCGCCCCGCTCATCCCGCGCGTCGTTGGCGCGAAGACCGTGATGCATGATGATGACGCGCGGCTCAGCCTTGCGCGGCGACTCTTGCAGGCCGCCTCCGACGCCGCATGATCACGGCCGTTCTCCCTTTTCGCAGTATTGCCGACTCCAAACGGCGCATGGAGAGTGCACTCAGTGAGCAGGAGCGAGTGGAGCTCTCCGCGCGTCTGCTTGTTCGCACGCTTAGCGCACTGCGGGGTGCGCGCAGCATCGAGCGAACGATCCTCGTCTCACCTGATCCGCTGGCGCGGGAGCTCGCCAGGACTGCGAATGCGATCGCAGTCGACGATCGTGGCGTGCCACTGAATGAAGCGATCCTGCTCGGTCTCCAGCATGCACTCGACGTGGGTGCAACAACCGCGCTGATCATTCCAGTCGACCTTGCGCACGTCTCGGGCGGCGCACTCGATGAGCTGGTGCGCGAGTGGCGCACGAGTGGTGCAGCGAGCGCCCTCCTCCCCGCACTCGATGGCGGCACCGCGGCGCTGATCACTCCGCTACCGACTCGCATGAGTCTTCACTACGGCGAAGGGAGCGCTGCGCAGCACCTCCGCGAGCTCACCGCAACCACCAGCAGCGTGCATCAACTCACCTCCCCACTCGCGGCAGATCTCGACACGCCGGAAGACTTGACCGCCATCACCTCTTCAGAGGCGGGTTTCCCTCTGAGCGATCAACACGACGGCTTGGTCGCGCTCCCCATCGACGGGCTCGGGGAGATTCAGCCGAACGACAACCTCCCAGAACTCATTGCCGAGGCCGTGCACCGTTTCTTGGACGAGCGCGCCGTTGGTCCGCTGCGACCTGATGATGTGATCAGCGTCACGCAGAAGATCGTCTCAAAGGCGGAGGGGGCGATTGTCGATCTCACCACCATCATTCCGCGACCAGAGGCGCTTGCGTACGCTGAGCGGTGGAAGCGCGACGCACGACAGGTGGAGGTGGTGCTCCAGGAAGCGGTGCGCGTCGTGCGCATGGATCGCGGTGTGATCATCACCGAGACTGCGCACGGATTTGTCTTGGCGAACTCGGGGGTAGATGCGAGCAACGTCGGCCCACGCAGCGGCGAGATCGTCACCCTCCTCCCCCGCGACCCCGACGCCTCTGCAGCGAGGATCCGCACCGCAATCGCCGCGCGAACTGGCGTTGCGCCAGGGGTGATCATCACCGACTCCTTCGGGCGACCATGGCGGCTCGGGATCACCGATGTTGCGATCGGTCTCGCGGGGATCGCTGCGTTGGAGGATCTGCGCGGCCAACCCGACGCGGATGGTCGGGTCATGTCGGCAACCGTCCGAGCAGTCGCCGATCAGATCGCCGCGGCAGCGGAGCTTGCACTCGGGAAGAGCGCGAGGCGTCCACTCGCCTTCATTCGCGGCGCGAAGCCAGCCCCCACGGAGTCGGGGAGTGTTCGCGAGAGCCTGATGCCTCCCGATTGGGATCTCTTCCGTTGATCGACTCGTTCCGCATGCGACGAGCGCATGCGACTACAATGAGCGCATGACAGAGAATCGCTTCACGATTGACTTTGGAGGCGGCGAGCCATCGAACACCCCCGCCGCAAGCCCCGCGACACCCGCCCCCGCAAGCGCGGCTCCAACCCACAGCAAACTCTTGATCCTCGGCTCTGGCCCTGCGGGCCTTACCGCTGCAATCTATGCGGCACGCGCACAGTTAGCGCCGATCTTGCTCGCGGGATACGCGCCTGGCGGACAACTGATGCTCACCAGTGAAGTGGAGAACTTCCCTGGCTTCCCAGATGGGATTGACGGACCTGACCTGATGGCGAAGATGCGCGCACAGGCGGAGCGCTTCGGCACAGTCGTTGTTGACCAAGATGTTGACCGCGTCGACCTATCCACACAGCCGTTCCGAGTTTGGAGCGCTGGACGCGAGTTCACCGCGGATGCCGTGATCGTTGCCACTGGCGCATCAGCAATCTGGCTCGGGCTAGAGTCCGAGACTCGCCTTCGCGGACGCGGTGTGAGCTCGTGTGCCACCTGTGACGGCTTCTTCTTCAAGGGCGAAGAGGTGGCAGTCGTTGGTGGTGGCGACACCGCACTCGAAGAGGCGCTCTTCCTCACGCGCTTTGCCACCAAGGTGCATCTCCTCGTCCGTCGTGACTCCTTCCGCGCCAGCAAGATCATGGTTGCACGCGCCCAAGCACACGAGAAGATCAAGATCCATCTCAACCGAGAGGTTGTGGAAGTGCTTGGCGATACGAAGACAGAGGGGCTGGTCTTGAAGGACACGACGAGTGGTGCAACCGAGACTCTCGCCGTGGGCGGTCTCTTTGTTGCGATCGGCCATAAGCCAAACACCGAACTCCTCGCCGGCGCTCTCCCAGTTGACGCGGCCGGCTACCTACAGGCGAAGGAGCACTCTTCAGCGTCCGCAATCGACGGCGTCTTCATCGCAGGGGATGTTCACGATCACCGCTATCGCCAGGCGGTCACCGCCGCTGGTGACGGCTGTCGCGCAGCGCTCGATGCCGAGCGTTGGCTCGCCGCACGCGAGGCGTAGCTACTCCTCACCCACTCCAACGAGCAGCGCAGCCGCGGTGCTGAGCGGCATCACCAGCAACACGCCAGTCGTCCCCACGAGTGATCGGACGATCTCAACAGCGACCGACTCGCTGCTGATCCGTGTGAGGAGATCACCTGGCGCGATCAACATGGAGACGACGAGCGGGAGTGCTGCAGCAAAGTACGCCAGCGGAAGCGTGTTGATCACCGCGGCAGTGTGTGCGCGACCAATGCTCAATGCGCGCGTTGCGATCACCAGATCTGACTCCCGACGCGCGCCCTGTCGCAACTCATCCACGGCTGCAACCTGCGTCGCGGCAACATCATCAATGATGCCCAGCGTGCCAATGAGCGCAGCGGCAAGGCCAATGCCTCGCAAATCAACGTTGGCGCCGAGAAGCGGCAGAAGATTGAGAAGCTCTGCATCCCCCGCAAACGGAGTGAACGCGAGAAGTTGATCGAACAGAATTGAGAGGAGGCCAACGACGATCAGGCTGGCCGAGATGCCAAGGATGGCGGCGGTAGATCGACGGGAGAAGCCTTCGCTGATGAGCGTGGTGAGCGTGCCAACCGCGAGCGCGGTTCCACCCGCAACGAGAACGGGCGACGCGCCAGAGAGTATTGCAGGGAGCCCGAAGCGGACGATGAGAATCGTTGCCGAAAGCAAAGCGATCAGCGCGCGCGCTCCGCGCGAGCCTGCTACGCCGATCACAAGCGCAGCAAAGGCGACACCCAAGAGCACCAGCGCGCCACCCCGTGAACGATCGGCGACGGCGTATCGCACACCCCCTGCCTCATCTGGCAGCTCAACGAGGAGCACTTCGTCACCCGCGCGAAACGGAATTGAGCCAGCGATCGCGTCTCCCTGTTCGACCTCCGCGCTGGTCCTCTCGCCTGCAGCGGCGCCGTCGAGGACCTGGACTTCCACGCTCCCAGAGAACCCGCCAACGGACTCAGTTGGCGTTGTGAGCAGGGTGGCCCGCACCAGCGTGGACGCCCCGGGGTTCGCGGGGAGGGACCACGGGCTAGGCAGCAAGACCAGGAGGGCGAGAAGCGCGCCTGCGGCGAGAAGCGGCGTGCTCCTCCGCAGCAGGCTGCGAGGCGAGTTGGTGGTTGATCGTGGATTCGGCATCCCCTCTATGGTAGCCGCCCCGTGCGGGGCGTTTACGAACCACCCGTAGACTCAAGGGATGCAGAGCGAATCGAGCCCGAACGCCATTCGAATCATCCGTGAAGGGCAGCGGGTGGAGTTGGACTGGGCGGATGGACACCAGAGTCAATTCGATGCGGTAGCCCTCCGTTGGCTCTGCCCGTGCGCGTACTGCCGCGGTGAGGCTGGACTTCCTGGTTGGCTCGACGCCAATCCTTCGCTCACAGAGCAGCAAACAACCTTCACCGGTGGCGAGCTCGTTGGAAGCTACGCGCTCTGCCTCTTCTGGGCGGACGGACATCGAACTGGCTACTACACGTGGTCGCTGCTGCGCAGCAACTGCGGATGTGCAGCGTGCATCGGCGCCCCGCATGGCTGAGTCGCAGGAGACCAGTCGCCGCCTCGTCGTCAGTCGCGAGCTCTCCGCCCTCGCCTTCAATGCCCGAGTCCTTCATGAGGCACGTGACGCACGCACACCGCTCCTTGACCGCTTCAAGTTCCTCGGCATCGTCGCATCAAACATCGACGAATTCTTCGCTGTCCGTGTCTCCGGAATTCGTGAACAGATTGACGCTGGAGTGCAGGCCGCAGGCGCGGACGGCCGCTCTCCGACGGAACAGATGCGCGCGATTCGCGAGGCTGCCGCGCTCTTGATGCAGGCGACTCAAGAGGCATGGCGTGAACTGACGACCGAACTCTCCGACGCTGGCCTCACCTTGGTTTCCTGGAAGGAGATTGATCGTGCGACGCAGGAGCGACTGACGGCTCGCTTCAAGCAAGAGATCTTTCCTGTGCTCACACCTCTCGCGATCGATCCTGGTCACCCATTCCCGTATGTCAGCAGTCTCAGCCTCTCGCTCGCACTGCATCTCAATGATCCGGAGCGAGGCGAGCGCTTCTTCGCGCGCGTCAAGGTACCCCAGATCCTGGGGCGACTGATACAGATCGATCACGGTCGCGCGATCCTCCTGGAGGAACTGATCCGCGCCCACATTGGACAGCTTTTCGTGGGGCACGAGCTCATTGATGCGCATGCGTTTCGCATCACACGAGACGCGGACATTGAGGTTGAAGAGGGCGAAGCGGATGACCTTCTCGCGGCGATCGAGGAGGAGTTGCGACAGCGTCGCTTCGGCAAGGTCGTACGGGTGGAGATCGAGGCATCGGCTCCCGCAGAGATTCGCAATCTTCTCCTGACAGGATTTGAACTTCAGCCTGATGCGCTCTCTGCGGTTGACGGCGTGCTGGATCTCACTGTGGGCGGTGAGATCGCAGCGCTCCAGCTCCCGAACCTCCACAGTCCCGCCTGGCATCCCGTCACTCCCACGAAGATCGCCGAGGCCCCACGCGCGGCCGACGGGGGCGCTGACCTCTTCCGTGTCATCCAAGAGGGCGATCTGCTGCTGCACTACCCGTTTGAGAGTTTTGATGCGAGTGCCGAGCGGCTCTTCCAGCAGGCATCGATCGACCCTGATGTCCTCTCCATCCGCTCGACCCTCTACAGGACGGGTGCCGTATCAAGCATCCCCAGCCACCTGATCCAAGCTGCACGCGCAGGAAAAGAGGTGGTCGTTCTGGTCGAGCTGAAGGCGCGCTTTGATGAAGCGGCAAACATTGAATGGGCGAGGAGGCTCGAAGAGGCGGGGGCACACGTCATCTATGGGATGAGCGGCCTGAAGACGCACTGCAAGGCAACACTGATCGCCCGAAGGGAGGAGGGAGAGATTCGCCGCTACGTGCACCTCTCTACTGGGAATTACAACCCTCGTACCGCTCGTCTCTATACCGACCTCTCACTCTTCACGGTCGACCACGCGTTCGGAGCGGACCTAAGCGCACTCTTCAACTACCTGACCGGCCTCTCGAAACACGCCGACTATCAACGCCTCATCGTTGCACCGGCGCAACTGCGTCATGCAATCGGGCAGCGGATAGGCGCCGCCATCGAGGACGCAGAGCGAGGTGGACGGCCATACATTGCGGCAAAGGTGAATGCGCTCGTAGACACAGAGATGATCAGACTCCTGGATGTCGCGGCGGAACGCGGCGTCAGGATCGACCTGATCGTGCGCGGAATGTGCGGCCTCATCCCTGATCCAGTTCGCCACGAAGGGCGCCTCCACATCCGATCGGTGATCGGCGAGTTCCTTGAGCACAGTCGCCTCTACCACTTCAACATTGCAGGTCGTGCGGAGTGGTTCGCCGGAAGTGCAGACCTCATGGATCGAAACCTTGATCGTCGCGTTGAAGTCCTCTTCCCGCTGCTTGAGCCCGCCTCTATCAGCCGCTGCGAGGAGGTGTTGCGCGTCCTACTCGCAGACCGTCGCAACAGCTGGATCTTGCAACCAGATGGTGCCTGGTTGCGCGAAGAAGACCTGAAGCCTGACGGCGCTGCCTACTCAAGCTTTGCTGAGTTCAAGCGTCTGGCGGCGCAGGCTGCCGAAACCCTACCGACTGAGCGTACGCTCTAGCGCATGAACCGCGAACGAGAGCTCAAGTACATCGCTCGGTCATCGGTGCCTCCTCTACTCCCTCACGGGTGGAGCCTCGGCCGCGAGTCAGCGGTCCAGGAGATCACTGACATCTACCTCGATCACGCGGTGTCGCTGATCAGCCGCGGCTGGGCACTGCGCAGGCGCGAGACGGCTGGCGCACCAACGCGCTACACGCTAAAGCGCAATGCAACGCAGACTGGCGCGTTTCATCAGCGCGATGAGATTGAGCGTGAGAGCGACCAGATCCCTGCCGAGATCGTGCACGAGATTGGGGCCCAGCTCGCATCAGAGCTTCAAGAGGTTGTGAGGTTGCTACAGCGGCGAAGAAGTTGGTCGCTCCGCCTTGATGGGAGCCCTGTCGCAGACCTCACCATGGACGAGATTCGGTCAGGTCATACGCATTGGTGCGAGCTTGAAGTCGAATTCCTCCCTTCGATCAATGACGAGGATGCAACGGAGCTTGCTGAAATCCTCCAAGAGTTCTTCGCTCAAGATGAGACGCTTACAGCGAGCCGTCAGTCAAAGCTCGAGTCGGCTATCGCGGCGCTCTAAGGAGATCGCCCAGCGCACTGCGCCATGAGGATCCGCCGAGCGCCTCGGCAATGATCACTCCTTCACGAATCCCGCCACGGTCGACACGTAGGTCTGTCACTCCCGTCTGCTGAAGCAGCGCCTCAAGGATGGCGAGCCCAGCGGGGAGGAGTCGCGCTCGTCGCTCGGAGAGCGCATACGCGCTTGAGATCTCCGCCGCAGAGAGCGAGGCGAGCCGCTCCCCCATCAATCGCAAATCAGCAGGTCTCACATTCTGCGTGAGCAAGGTCTCTGGAACCAGTTTCAAGAGTCGCGTCGCGGTACCTCCAACGAGGACTAGTTGCGCCGCGTCCCCCGCTGGCAGGTGACTGAAGGCTGTCTGCGCATGATCTCGAAGCGCGCGCCACTCACGCAACTTCGGCGGATCCCCATAGTTCACGCGGGTCATCAAACGTGCCGAGCCGATTGAGAACCCTAGGGCCGCGGGAGCCCGACCAGGGGTTAAGCGCACGATTTCCGTTGAGCCGCCGCCGATATCGCCAACAAGTAGCGGCTTCGAACGGTCGTGCGGGTGAATCAGGCCTAGGACCGTGAGAAAGCCCTCTTCGTCGTGCTCAAGGACGATCGGATCAAGTCCGAGTCGACTGCGGATCTCCTTGATCACGCTGGCTCGATCGCTTGCGCGCCGGAGCGGCTCCGTGGCGACCACTGTGAGTGCGTGCGCACCGAGTCGGAGTGCTCGTGCGTGGAATCGGTCGAGTGCATCAATGACGTCACTTGTTGCCTTGCTGCCAATCTCTTCGCGCCGCTCAACGAGGCGGCCGAGTTCTGACGGGATCGACTCATCGGTGAGCGCGCCCAGGCGCACGCCATCCGTTACCGCAACCAACAGGTGGATTGAGTTCGAGCCGATATCAGCAACTGCCCCGATGCGTGGCGTGGTGGCGTTTACCGCGCGATCACGTGCCCCCCCACGACTGACGGCGGAGGATCGAGAGGCGGGGCCGAGGGGAGTTCGCTTCACCCCGCCATCCTAGCGGGGCGCTACGATGTAACGAACAGCCAGGGGGAACCCTGGGAGGAGTTTGGGATGAACGACGAAAAAGAGCCGGGTCGAGTGGAACACGAGATCAACGAAATCTTGGCGCGCTCAACAAGTGCTGCCGGCGCAACCCCTGCGCCTCAAGGGGCCCGTGACCCGCTTGACCGTGAGCTGCGACAGGTCAAAGAGGTCATCGTGCGCATGGGGAGCCTTACGGAAGCGGCAATCAGAGACGCGCTCACGGCACTCACCACTCATGACGCCGCGCTCGCTGAGAAGATCATCGTCAACGACCGCAACATCAACAGCATGCAACATGAGGTCATCAGCGTGATCACCACCACGATCGCGACACAGAGTCCGGTTGCCCGCGACCTGAGAAACCTGCTCACGATGAACCATGTTGCCTATGAGCTCGAGCGCATCGCCGATCACGCCTCTTCGGTGGCGAAGGTGGCGAAACAGCTCGCTCCTGAGCCGGCCCTTCAGCGTTACCTGCACCTGCCAGAGATTGGCGAACTCGCTGCGGCGCAGCTCCACGGCGTCCTCCTTGCACTCGTCGACTCTGACGCCGTACGGGCCCGTCAGGTTGCCGTCAGTGACGACCAGATTGATGCGCTGTACCGCAAGTCCTTTGATGAGTGCGTCTCGCTCATGGAGGCCGATAAGGGCAACGTCGAGCGCGGCACGCGCCTCCTCTTCGCTGCGCACTACCTTGAGCGGATTGGCGACCGGACGACCAACATTGCCGAAGATATCGTCTACCTCGTCTCTGGCGAGGTAGAAGACCTGAATCCGTGAGCGCTGCGAAGGCGGCGCGAACTGGGGAGACGCTGTACCTCATCCGCCACGCAGACGCGGGCGACCCATCCGAGTGGATCGGCCCAGACGCTGAACGACCACTCAGCGGCAAAGGGGTGAAGCAGGTCGCTCGTCTTGCCGCCACGCTCCTCGCTGCAGAGACGGCGTTCGATGAGATCCGCTACTCGCCCGCGCGAAGATGCGCTGAGACCGCCACCGTGCTCTCCGCTGTCCTTGAGGTCGAAGCCGTCGCTGATGAGCGACTCCTTGATGGTCCACCGCTCGCGCAACTCGCGCGAATGTTTGACCGAAAGGGTGTTGCCCGACTCGCCCTGGTTGGACATGAACCGAATTTGAGTCGGCTGCTGAGCGAACTCACTGGGATTGCAAGTCTCTCCGTAGAGAAGGGCGCACTGATTCGCATCGATCTGCCGAACGGTGTGAGCGCGGGGGGAGGTCGACTTGTGACGATCGCACCGCCGTCGCTCTTCCGTGCTCCAAAGGACGAGCGCTAACGAGCCTCCGCTTCGACGCAGGCGGCGACCAACCCTGGATGAGAGAGGTAGGCGAGATCGTCACGCGTGCGGAGCGTCCACACCGCAAGCTCAAGTCCCGCAGCCTGTAGATCCCTCACCCACTCGCTGCCAAGGAGCGACTTCTCTACAGAGACACCGTCTACCTCAAGCGCCAGTGCTCGTGCATGCACCTCAGCGGATGGAGACTCCACGTTGAGCCAGCGCGACCAAAACGGTGCGCGTCGGCCCACGTCTCGCAGGGCGTCCTCATCAAAGCTTGAGATCACCAGCTGCGCACCAGCGTCAATGGACCTCGCCCGAAGGACTTCGAAGAAGTTCGGCAGTGGTGGCTCCTTCAGCTCAAGGTCAAGGAAGAGCGTGTCAGGGAGCAACGCAAGTGCCTCAGCCAGCGTAGGTACGTCGAGAAGCCGGAGTTCGCTCGCATCAAGATCACTCACCGCTCGTTCGTCCCCATGCGTGCGAGCGAGGGTTTCGTCATGAATGATGACCGGGACCCCATCGCGTGAGAAGCGCAGATCAAACTCCACGCCATCACACCCAGTCGGCGCTGCGGCGAGAAGTGCGGGGAGTGTGTTTTCCGCGTGTCCTAATGCGCCGCCATGCACGCCACGGTGTGCCAGTCGAAGTGGACGACCTGCCCTCTCGGCGGCCGACGTTGCGGGTGGCGCTCCAGCCCTCTCCACCAGATCAGGTTCGCTCAGCGGAGTGGGAGGTGAATCGTGAACGTCGTTCCGACCCCAACGGTGGAGTCGACGTCAATGCTTCCGCCGTGGCGGAGTATTGCGTGACGTGCGATCGCAAGTCCGAGTCCAGTGCCTGCGCCGCCCACCGAGGGGGTGTCGTTCGGGATGCGCTCGACCGTGTAGAAACGCTCGAAGATTCGCGAAAGGTGTCGGCGTTCGATGCCAATCCCCTCATCCGCGACGAGGATCTGAAGATATGGGTTCGGCTCAGTCGCTGGAGATCGAGAGAGGCGAATGGTGACCCTCCCCTCCGGTCGACCGTACTTCACGCCGTTGTGCACAAGGTTTGCGAACACCTGCCGCAGTCGATCTCGATCCCCTGGCACGATCCACGGCCCAGGACCAACCTCTTCGACCAAGATCTTTCCGCCATGCCGGGTGGCGACAGGGGTGAACCGTGTGGCAACTTCCTGAGCCAGGTCTTGCAGATCGACCGGAGCCGTACGCAGTGCCACCTCGCCTGATTCAAGGGTCGCCAGATCAAGCATCTCGTCTGCCATCTGCACGAGATGCAGCACTTCAACCTCGATCTGCGAGGCGCGCTCCTTCGCGCCGCTGGCGTCGCCGCGATCACCTGCGGTCGCAATCGATTCGGCGAGCAGTCGAATCGTGCTGAGCGGCGTCCGAAGTTCATGCGAGAGGTTGTCGACGAATTCGGTGCGGATCTGTCGAAGTCGCACCACCTCCGTGAGATCTCGCAGAAGTATCCATGCCCCGTCATCGCCGTCAGGGGCCGCAGTTACTTGAACGTGCCGCATCTCATCCGAGTGACCGGGGCGAAGATCTCGCAGTGAGATCTCTCCTCGAGAGATCCTCCCGCCCAAGGCCTCGCTCACTAGCTCCTCAAGCCGATGATCAACGGTCGCTTCAATCAGCGGGCGGCCGCGAAGGTCGTCTACTTCACGCGCCAAGATCTCTCTGCACGCTGGACTTGCTGCACGAATCGTGAGGTCTGGAAGCACGCGCAGCACGGCATCATCCGTGGCGTCGAGCAGTGCATCGAGACGCTGCGCGCGGCGCTCCGCTCGGGCCGACTCACGGTCTGCCCGCTCCCCTTCACGGGCAGCACGCGACGTGCTGTCATCTACCTGGAAACGCCGACGGCGAAGTCTCCCCGCGAGGATGAGGGCGGCGAAGGCGAAGAGTGCCGCGACAAGAATTGTTGGGCTAAACGTCTCGATCATCTGCCCGAAGATGCGCCGACGTACGTCGGCGGAAACCCTCGAGCGGCAAGGTCACTCTCAATCATCTCGCGATCAATACGCTTTTGGGCGGCGATCCGCTCCACAACGTCCGCCAGCGGCACGACGTCCCGTTCGCCGTTGACACGTTGCATCATCTCAGCGCCGCCCGCATCGAGCGAACGTGGCGAGATCGTCACGACCCACGGAGCTCCAAGCAACTCTGCGTCGGCGAACTTCACGCCAGGCGACTCCTCTCGATCGTCAAGCAACAGCTCGAGCCCGGCGCTCGCGGCAGCAGCCTCCAACGCGGCGGCCGATGCCTCAATGCGAGCGTCCTTGTTGCTACCGAGCAGCGCCACCTGGGCGTCGAACGGGGCCACCGCGGTCGGCCAGGCGAGCCCCTTCTCATCGTGATACGCCTCGGCAACGCACGCCGCTGCGCGCCCTACGCCAATGCCGTATGAGCCCATGATGATCGGTCGCTTCACACCAGCCTCGTCGAGATACTCGGCGCCGAGTGCCGCCGTGTACCGCGTGCCTAGTTTGAAGATGTTTCCGACCTCGATCCCCTTTTCGAGTCGAACGGGAGCACCGCACGAGAGGCAGCCGTCACCCGACTTCGCGGATGCAAGGTCTACCACGTGGTCTGGGGTGAAGTCACGGGGGATGTTGACATTCTTAAAGTGGTATCCCTCCTTGTTTGCGCCGGCAACGAGATTTGCCGATGAAGCCACGAGTTCGTCAACCACCACGAGCGCCCCCTTAGCGCCGATCGGCGACGCGTAGCCTGGCACCATCTTCGCGGCCACAATCTCCTCTTCGCGCGCTGGACGAAGATCACGCGCGCCGATCGCATTCGCCAACTTCGTCTCCTCCACATCATCGTCACCCCGCACAATCGCAACAATCAACCGATCGTCGCGATCTACGAAGAAGACTGCCTTGGCGGTCTGCTCGTACGGGACGCCAAGAAGGGCCGCAAGTGCCTCAATCGTGGGGGCGCTTGGAGTCTTCACCTCCTCGCGCGGTAGTGGCGCCGCTGCAACGGGCGTCGCCCTGCGCACTCGCGCGACCTGCCGATTTGAGGCGCTGGAGCATGCGTCACAGATCACGAGGGTATCCTCGCCGTACTCGCTCGGCGACATGAACTCATGGGCTCCTGTGCCGCCCATCATCCCCACATCGCTCGCGACGGCAATCGTCTTTAGGCCGAGTCGCGCGAAAATCCGTGTATAGGCGTGGTAGTAGAGCGCGTATGAGTGATCGAGCCCTGCCTCATCACGATCCGCCGAATAGGCATCTTTCATCGTGAACTCGCGGACGCGAATCAGGCCACCACGAGAGCGAGGTTCGTCGCGCCACTTCGTTTGGAAGTGATAGACCTGCTGCGGAAGTTGTCGCCAGGAGCTCACCAGCTTGCGGAGGAGGTCGGTCACCACCTCTTCGTGCGTCATGGCGAGAACCATGTCGCGTCCACCACGATCCTTGAACCGGCCCATCTCAGGGCCAATCTGGTCGTACCGTCCTGTCTCTCGCCAGAGATCGGCGGGGTGAACGACCGGCATCAGCATCTCCTGGCCACCGATTGCGTTCATCTCTTCACGGATTACCTGGGTGACGTGCGCGTTGACGCGCATTCCGAGTGGAAGGAGCGAATAGATTCCTGCACCGAGAGGGCGGATGTACCCAGCGCGGAGCAAGAGTCGATGGGAGGGCATCTCCGCATCGGCGGGGTCCTCGCGCAACGTACTGAAAAAGAGGTTTCCTATTCGCATCTGGACATCCTACCCGCGCCGCCCGCCTCGCGGCGGATTGAGGGAGCTCAGGTGGTGCGTCGGAGCACGTAGCCGATGTTGCGGACCGTCTGCAGGGCCACGGGGCTGGCCGGTGTCGCTTCGATCGCGCGGCGGAGGGCGTGCATATGGACGTCCACCGTACGAGTCTCCCCAGCGTAGTCGTAGCCCCAGACCCGATCCAGTAACTGCTCGCGACTATAGACACGGCCGGCGTTGGCGATGAGGAAGGCGAGGAGCTGGAATGCCTTCGGCTTCACGTGCACGACAGCGCCATGTCGAAGGATCCGTTGTCCCTCGAGGTCAACCTCCGCCTCTCCAATCCTCACCAACCGCTCAGCGCTCGGTGTTGGCGCTGCCCCGCTGCGCCGGAGCACCGCGCGGATTCGCGCAGCGAGCTCACGCGAAGAGAACGGCTTCGTCACGTAATCATCAGCGCCAAGGTTGAGGCCGGCAATGCGATCCGTCTCAGACGCTTTCGCAGTGACCATGATGACTGGCACGCTGGAACTCGTACGAATCGCTCGACACACCTCAATGCCACTCATCTCGGGGAGCATCAGATCTAGGAGCACAAGATCGGGTGGATTCGCGCGAAAGGATTCGAGCCCGGCAGTACCTGTCGCCGCCTGCTCCACGGAGAAGCCGTCAGCGCTCAGCGCTTCCGCGAGCGCCTCCCGCAGCGGCCGCTCGTCCTCGACAAGGAGGACTCGTGACGTCTCACTCTTCACCATGCAACCCTCCCGCGTGTACGTTAACGATGTGTGAACAGCGCCTCAGGCTCCGCGCAGGACGGCGATCGCCTGATCAATGCGCGTGAGGACCGCCGCGCGACCGAGGAGCCTCATGCTGTCGAATAGTGGTGGCGTCGCGGTGCGACCAGTTGTCGCTGCGCGGAGGGCCATGAAGAGGTCGCCTGCCTTCCAGCCCCGCTCATCAGCGAGCGTGCGCAGCTTCGCCTCTAGTGCATCCGGCGCATCAAGGAGTGGCGCGTCGCCCTCGCCGATCCCATCTGCAATCAGGGGACGCGCCGCCTCGAGCGCGGCGCGGGCTGTAGCCGCCTCCCAACGCTTCGGTACGAGAAGAGCTGGGTCATGCTGCAGCGCATCCAAGAAGAGGAAGTCGGTGAGTTCGATCGCAGACGAGAGGAGCGGAATGCGCTCTCGAATCAACGGGAGGAGCGCGGCAATCTCGCCATCAGTTGCGGGACGTCCAATGCGGCCATCAGTGGCGGCCCGATCGTAGAACGGGCGCAGGCGTGCCAAGAGAACCTCGTGCGTCAGCTTCCGAATCCACTGGCCGTTGATCCATTCGAGTCGGGTGCGATCGAAAACGGCCCCCGCCTTCTGCACATGCTCCAGAGAGAATCTTGCCTGGATCTCTTCCACACTGAGGATCTCATCGTCACCCCCCGTAGACCAACCGAGGAGCGCGAGGAAGTTGATGATCGCCTCCTTGAGGAACCCCTCCGCGCGGTACTCCGAGATTGCCGTCTGGCTCTTCCGCTTGCTCATCTTGGTCCGATCTGGGTTCAAGATCAGCGGGAGATGCGCAAACTTCGGAAGCGTCACACCAAGCGCCTCGAAGAGGAGAATGTGTTTCGGCGTGTTGGAGAGGTGATCCTCCCCGCGGATCACATGGGTGATTCCCATATCCGCATCGTCCACGACTACGGTGAAGTGGTAGAGCGGCGAACCATCCGCGCGAAGGATCACGAGATCGCCGCCGAGTGCTTCAGCGTCGATCTCCACCCGACCTCGGACGAGGTCATCAATCGCCACCACGCCCGGCTTGATGCGGAATCTCAATGCGGCCGCCTCTCCCGCCGCGACGCGTCCCGCCGCTTCGTCGACTGCGATCCCCGCGCATCGGCCAGAGTATCGGGGCGGAAGCTTCGCCTTCTCGCGCGCACTCCGCTCCGCGTCTAGCTCCGCGCTTGTACAGAAGCAGTAGTACGCAAGTCCCGCTGTGTAGAGTTGCGCCGCGACTTCGGCGTAGCGCGCGCTGCGAGCCGACTGCCGATATGGACCGCGTCCCCCGCGCTCTTCGTTCGCGCTGACAACGCCCTCATCCGCTTCAAGCCCGAGCCAGCGCAGCCCTTCGAGGATGTCCTCCTCATGCTCTACGGTCGAGCGCGCAGTGTCGGTGTCTTCCACGCGCACGATGTAGGTGCCTCCGTGTCTGCGGGCAAAGAGGAGATTAAAGAGTGCGGTGCGTGCGGTTCCAATGTGGAACGGACCAGTGGGGCTCGGTGCAATCCGTACACGCATCTCGCCACTCATGTCGCCAGGCCTGCAACACGATGGAAGAGCGTCTGGTCGACCCTCCCCTGCAACACATGAATGAGCGTCGCGGGGCGGAGGCCGAGTGTGGCGCGGCCGATCGGTCCATCGAGTGTGAGTGAGTCAAGCGAACTGCTGCGGGAGAGGACCGAGACGGACGCGCCCGGCATGAGCCCACGGGCCTCGAGATAGCTTAGTAGCGCACCGTCCGCCTCGGCCGCCTCCGTCACTCGATAGATCGTTGCCGCCTCACCCGCCTCCAACTCCGCGAGCGGTCTCCCCTTCGGTCGGCGCGCCTCTGCCGCGCGATCAATGGGGTTCCCGTGTGGGCATGTCTGAGGGTGGCCAAGCATCTCGTCGAGACGCTCTTCTAGCACTGGTGAGATCACGGCGTGCAGGCGACGTGCCTCGGCGTCCGCTGCCGCCCACGAGAGTCCAACGACTCCTGTAAGCAACCACTCAAGGAGTGCATGTCGCTTGAAGATTGCATCGGCCGCGGCTTCGCCCGCCGCGGTGAGCTTCCAGAGTCGCGCATGTCCGATGCATCCAACAATCAGCTTATCTTCGGCGAGGCGCTTGAACATCTCCGCAGCCGCCTGCTTGCTCACCTCGAGGTCTTTTGCAACCAACGAAGGGGTCACGCCTTCCACATCGGGGTGCGATCGGAATGAAAGGATGTACTCCTGTGCAGCAGCCGAGAGTGCGGCACGATTCGAACCTGCGCGCGTTGCGGAGACCATGGGTGAATCCTACCCCGCGTCCTGCCTGAACCCTGCGTCGCGCGCCAACCACGGACGCGGTGAGAGTCGGCCGCTCCAGGAGAGGAGCGCCGTAAATCCGTAGGCGGCAGCCCAGATCAGCGCCACCGCGATACCGATCCCTTCTGTTGCCGGGAGTGGGAGCCCAAACGTGGCGGCCAGAGACCACGGGAGGGCGACGACCATCAGTGCGACGCTCCCGCGCGCGCCCGACCAGGCGACACGTGGCGCAAGCATCAAGAGGCCGAAGAGAAGCAACTCGACTGCAACTCCTGGGAGGAGTGGTTCGGCGACAAGAAGCGGAGCCCATGCAGCGAGTGCATTGAAGAGCCGCCACTCCACTCTCGGCCACGCAGCGACCGCGCCGGCCTCCTGGTTTCCTGTCGCTGCCGCATACGACTGTCGTGACGACCTTCCATCGCGACGAACTGGACGTTTCCCACGCGCACGATACTCCGCGCCGTGCTTTCGTGGGTCTGCATACTCTTTCGGATTGACGCGCCAGTACGTTCCAGAATCTGCTCCAACCCACTGCGCCCCATCCCAGACTTGATCTCCATCACTTGCGGTGGCTCCGTCATAGGTGGTGGAGCCGGGCCGCGCACGAGGTTGCTCCGTCTCGTGAACCCTCGCTGGCTCTTTAGGCACCGCAGCGCGACGCGGGCGTACACGTGGAGTCGGGGCAGGTCGTGCCGCAGCTGGTCCGTGTCGATTCGCTGCGATCGCTTCGGCGAGCGCCACTTCGTACGCTTCCGTCAAATGGGCGAACGCCGCCGGCTTTGACTTCCCGCCGACCGCATCAGGGTGCAGCGATTTTGCAAGGTTTCGATAGGCGCGTTTTACACTCTCCACGGTCGGCGCAGGTGCAAGGCCGAGGACCTGCCATGCGTCGCCCGCTCGCATCCGCGCCGGCGACACTGTTAGCTCAAGCGCAGCGCGTCAAATGCGCTCATCGCCTCTGCGTAGGCGAGCGCCGAACCGCCGCGCGGATCTGGCAGTTGCACCGTCCGATGAAGGTCGAGTGCCGTGGATCTCGCAACCGCGGCGCCCGCAGCGCGCAGTGCTGCAACGGTCGCAACGCGACCAGCACGCGCGGCAGCATCACCATCGTCGGTGTGTAGGGCGATCCCAATTCCAGGCGCGCCAACAAGACAGAGGCCTTCGGCTCCCTGTTTTGCCACCACGACCCCGTCTCCGCCACGAATGAGGTCGGTGTCGAGGAATCCTCCTCCAGCGATCAAGCGCGGGTGCGCGATCGCCGCGGCGCGCACGCGCCGCAACGCATCGGTGAGTTCCGATGAGAGTCCGGATGCATCAGGGTTTGCCCAGCGACGTGCCCCTTCGGCCGCAACGTGCAGCGGCACGGCGTACGTGGGAATCGCGCAGCCATCCATCCCCCACGGCGCGACGCCGAGTTCCGTGCCGAGGAGCTGGCCGACTACTGCTCGAAGGCGCTGCTGAACTGGGTGCTCATAACCGTCATAGCCACGTCCATCAACTCCGAGCGCCTTTGCGAGCATGAGCAGCGAGAGATGCTGCCCAGAGCACATGTGTTGCAGCAGGGTCCCACGTGAACCACTGCGAATTGGTGAGGGACGTCCGTGCACGAGGAGGTCAACGTCAAGTTTGTACCGCCGAACCATCTCCTCGGCGACCGCGACGTGCTCCTCAGACCCGGCATGGCTTGCTGAGGCGAGTGCGAGAGTTTCGCTGCTGACCTCGCCGCCAGACGCCTCCACGGCCAAGAGAACCGCAACCGCCGTGAATGGCTTGATTGCAGAACGAAGCGAGATCAGTCGATCTGGCGCCCCGAGTGCGGCGCGCACCACCCCCCCGTCCCCAACGATGACCACATCGCCACGATGGTGGGCCTCCACGATCGCTCCTCGAACCACTTGGACGAGGACTGGGGCGGCGGAGCCAGCGCCGATCGGCGTGCCACGCATCGCATCGCCGGACATCAGGCGAGTCCGAGCGCGGCGTCGACCTCCGAGAGTCCGCGATCGATCACGTCAAAGGCGAAGTCCAACTCGTCGTCGCTGATGATGAGCGGTGGGTTCGTGAAGAAGCCGTTCCAGCGGACGATCGTGTAGAGCCCGTTGGCGCGGAAGAACTTCCCGAGTGCAGCCATCTCCGGCACCGTCTCGTTGAATCCAGCGATCGGTGTGCCACGCTTCGGATCTCGCACGAGCTCCATGATCCCGAAGAGCCCGATGTTGCGAATTGGACCGACGCAGGGATGTTTCGCTTTCATCCGCTCATGATGCGCGCGCAGCTTCTTGCCGCTTTCCGCTGCACGCTCGATCAAACCATCCTCTTCGTACACGTCGATTGTCGCGAGCGCCGTGGCGCAGGCGAGCGGGTGACTGTTGTACGTGAGCCCTGCGCCGAAGACCTTCTCGGCGAAGTGATCTGCGATGTGGCGGCGCATCCCGAGCGCACCTAGCTGCACATAGGCGCTGGTCAGACCCTTCGCCATGGTGATCATGTCTGGGACCACGCCCCAGTGATCGATGGCGAACCACTTCCCCGTGCGACCGAATCCACCCATCACTTCGTCCGCGATGAGGAGGATGCCGTAGCGGTCGCAGAGCTCTCGCATCCCTTGCATGTAGCCGTCTGGCGGAATGAGGATGCCGTTCGTGCCGACCACGCTCTCGATGATGATCGCAGCCACGGTGTGCGGGCCCTCGAACTTGAGAACCTTCTCCGTCTCCGCGAGCACGTCGGCGGCTGGGCGCGGTGCGTCTGCCCCAAACTCGTGGAAGTCTGGAATGCGGAAGACACCAGGCATCCCGGGCTCCGTGAACCATCGCCGCGGATCGCCCGTCGCCGTGAGCGCACCCGAAGTGCCGCCGTGATATGAGCGATACCGCGCGGCGATCTTGTGACGTCCAGTGAAAAGTCGCGCGATGCGGAAGGCGTTCTCGACAGCCTCAGCACCACCATTCGTGAAGAAGAAGGCATCAATGTCGCCTGGGCATAGCTCGGCGAGTTTCTGACCGAGTCGAGCGCGCGGTTCGGTTGCCATGAAAGGATTGGCATAGGCGAGCTTCGCCGCCTGTTCGGTGATCGCCTTCAACACGCGCTCATCGCCGTGACCGATGTTGGTGCACATCAACTGGCTGTTGAAATCGAGGAACTTGTCACCCTCGGGTGTCCAGAACCACGACCCCTTGGCGTGTTCGATGGGAATTGGGTTAGCTGCTGCCTGTGGGGACCACTCAGTCATTGTGTGGCGCTTCGAGAGAGCGACGATCTCGGCTCCGCTCATCCCGGTGCGAACGTTCACTGCCGCCATGGGACCCCCTTCGCTGCCTCGGCCAATTGACCGCGTACGGAGAGAATAGCCGCCGATGTCGCACAGCGTGCGACACTTCCGCGCCCTGCGGCACAACGTCCACCCCTACGGCAGAATGCCGTCATGCCAATGAACATCGAGCGACTGGCTGCACAGAAGGCGCCAGAGACCCTGAAGAACTTCATCGCGGGCCGCTGGGTCGCGTCCTCCTCAAACGAGACGCTCGTTGTCCCAAACCCGGCCACTGAGCAGATCCTTGCGCACGTCCCCCTCTCCAACACCGCCGACGTTGCCGCCGCCGTCGCAGGCGCCCGTGCCGCCGCCTTCGAGTGGGGCGAGATGCCACCGCCCGAGCGCGCCACCTACCTCTTCAAACTACGTGAGGCGCTCTTGGACAACCGTGAGGCACTGACCAAGTTGGTCACTACTGAAAACGGGAAGGTCTTCTCTGACGCGGCTGGTGAGGTGCGCCGTGGCATTGAGGTGGTCGACTTCGCCTGCGGCGCGCCAACGCTACTGATGGGCCAAAACCTCGACCAGGTCTCCCGCGGCATCGATTCGGAGATGGTGCGCTTCCCCGTCGGTGTCGTCGCTGGCATCACCCCGTTCAACTTCCCATTCATGGTGCCAATGTGGATGCTCCCACTCGCGATCGCCTGTGGAAACAGCTTCATCCTGAAGCCCTCAGAGCGCACGCCGCTCTCGTCGCAGCGCATCGTAGAACTCTGCGAAGAGGCCGGGATCCCAACGGGTGTGGTCAGCCTGGTGCACGGCGCGGTGGAGACGGTGACCGGCCTGATCAGCCATCCGGGTGTGGACGCGGTGAGCTTCGTTGGCTCCGAGCGCGTCGCGCGAATCGTCTACGAGACGGCATCAAAGAACGGGAAGCGCGTCCAGGCGCTCGGCGGAGCGAAGAATCACATCATCGCCATGCCGGACGCAGTGCTCGACCAGAGCGTGCCGAACATTGCAGAATCAGCCTTCGGCAACGCAGGGCAGCGCTGCCTGGCAGGGTCTGTCCTCACCGTTGTTGGCGATGCGCGTGAGCGACTCCTCCCTAAGTTGGTGGAACATGCCGAGACGATCAAGATGGGCTTCGGCCTTGACGAAGGTGTCTCGCTCGGCCCCGTGATTCGAAGCGAGGCGCGCGAGCGCATCCATCGCCTCGTTGATGAAGGGGTCGCCGCTGGTGCAACAATGATTCGCGACGGACGCGGCACTGGTCCAACGAAGGGATTCTTTGTTGGTCCGACAATGCTCAGCATTGAAGAGCACTCACCGCTCGCGCGCGAGGAGGTCTTCGGGCCGATCCTCTCCGTCCTCTACGCCAAGGACCTGGACGAGGCGCTGCGCCTGATGGCCGAGACCAACGAGTACGGCAACGCCGGCTCCATCTACACCGCCTCGGGGAAGGCGGCACGTGAGTTCAAACGCCGCGCCACCTCAGGGATGCTCGGCGTCAATGTGGGCGTTGCGGCACCGATGGCCTTCTTCCCCTTCAGTGGTCGGCGAAAGAGCTTCTTCGGCGATCTGCACGCCACGGGACGCGACGGGGTGGAGTTCTACACCACAAAGAAAGTGATCACCACCCGCTGGTTCTAGCTCACGTCCGCAACTAGAGCAGCGCGACGAGCTCCTGCACCGCATCGGCCGACTTCTTGAAGGCGGCGCTCTCCTCAGGGGCCAGCGTGATCTCGATGATCTTCTCGATGCCACTCGCACCGATCACCACTGGCACCCCAACGTAGAGCCCCTGCACGCCGTACTCACCCTCGAGATACGCGGCGCACGGAATCAGGCGGCGACGATCGAGCAAGATGCTCTCCACCACCTCAAAGGTGGCAGCGGCTGGTGCGTAGAAGGCGCTCCCCGTCTTAAGGAGCTCCACGATCTCCGCGCCACCGCTCCGCGTCCGCTTCACGATCGCCTCGATACGATCCGCACTCAGCATCTCTGGGAGCGGAATCCCTCCAACTGCGGAGTAGCGCGGGAGCGGCACCATTGTGTCGCCGTGTCCGCCCAGTACGAAGGCGCGCACATCTTCCACACTAACCCCAGTCTCCGTCGCGATAAAGTGTCGGAAGCGCGCCGAGTCAAGTGTGCCGGCCATGCCAATCACACGCTTCTTCGGGAATCCAGAGGCCTTCAGCGCCACGTGGCACATTGCATCAAGAGGGTTCGTCACAATCACCAAGATCGCATCAGGTGAGCGCTTGGTCGCCTCGGTGACAACGCTGCGGACGATCCCCGCATTCGTGTTAATCAGGTCATCACGGCTCATCCCTGGCTTGCGGGCGATGCCGCTCGTGACCACGATGATGTCCGAGCCCTTTGTGTCGTCGTAGTTGTTTGTGCCGATGATTCGGGCGTCATGTCCCATCACTGGCGCCGCTTCGGCGAGGTCGAGCCCCTTCCCCTGTGGGAGCCCTTCAACGATGTCAACGAGGATCACATCGGCGAGTCCGGACTCGGCGATGCGCTGCGCGGTGGTGGCGCCAACATTCCCTGCACCAATGACGGTGACCTTACGTCGCTGAATCCCTGCCATTTCGCCTCCGCTCCTCCTGCTCTCCCGAATCCTAGCGTCGCGCCCGCCGCTTCGTCTGGCGACGCCTTACCCCTGCCTTCGCGGTAGCCCCTCCAGGGATCGCGGCGCGCACACGCAGTCCCGCAATCAGAAGCGTTGCGACGAGGATGCCGCCCATCACGAGGTATGCCGTTGGGATATCGCCCACGCGCCAGTTCTCCAATCGGAACCCTTCAAGAAGTAGTCGGGTGACGGAGTACCAGGCAAGCGCGGAGAGTCCAATGAGTCCGGGGGTGATCCTCCCCTTCAGTCTCTCACCGATCGCAGGAAGGATCAGCGCGCCTGCAAGGCCAGAGAGCGACTCATACAGGAAGAGTGGATGGAATCGAGCCGACTCACCGATCGCACTGCAGCTGGTCTCCGCCGTTCGGTAGGCGCATTCAATTGCAAGCCCCCACGGGAGATCGGTTGGAAGTCCGTAGAGCTCTTGGTTGAACCAATTCCCCCACCGCGCGATCGCCTGCATGACCAGGATGGCAGGGCCGGCGACGTCCACCCACCCCCACGGTGACTGCTTCCAGCGGCGCAGCAAGATCGCGAGCGCGATCGCACCAGTGATGATTCCACCAGGCGCACCGAGCCCTTCGTAGGGAGGGATGAGCGCGCCGATCAGGTTTGACGAGTATCGATCCCAGGCGTCTATCACGTGATACAGGCGACCGCCAACCAGCGCAGCAATCGAGATGATGATCAGACCGTTGGCGATCAGCTGCAAGTCCAGTTTCCGTCGTTTCGCCTCGCGCATCATGAACTGGTAGGCGATGAATAGTCCGACGGCGTAAAGCAGTCCGTACCAGCGGACCTCTAATGGTCCAACGGCGAAGAGCACAGGATCTGGTGGGAGCGGAAGCATCTAAACGTTCACACCGATCAGGCTGCCGATCAGATATGTGATCCCTGCGGCGGCGATCCCAATCAGAAGTTGACGGGCTCCGGAGTAGAGTGCTGAACGGCCAGTCAGCAGGCTCACCGATGCCCCCACCGCAAACAGTGCGAGACTGGTCAGTCCGATGCTGACCGCAAGCGCCGTCCCACCCGTCAGCAAGAGGAACGGCAGCAGCGGCACGAACGCGCCAAGGGCGAATGCGAGGAATGAACCGATTGATGCGCCCCAAGGGGAGCCGAGCTCCTCTGGGTCAAGCCCGAGCTCTTCGCGTACCAGCGTCTCCAGTGCGACCTTCGGATCAGCCATGAGCTGTTTCGCGATCTTCGCCGCCTCCTCTTCTCCAAAGCCGCGACCACGATAGATCGCCGCGATCTCCTTCTCCTCTTCTTCGGGCATCGCCTCAAGCTCGGCGCGCTCCAGCTCAATCTGACGCGCGAGTACTTCGGTTTGACTGCGCATCGAAACGTACTCCCCCGCCGCCATGCTGATCGCGCCCGCCAGCAGACCCGCAACGCCCGCGAGGACCACAAATGAGCCATCGCCACCACTGGTTGCGCCAGCAATGCCGAGCACCAACGCTGCGTTGCTAACGAGGCCGTCGGAGACACCGAAGATTGCCGCTCGCAGCGTGCCTCCGCCGCCTGAGCGGTGCCACGGCTCGCGCGCCTGCGTCTCGGTGACCGCCGCACGGTGCGCACTTGACCCCTTGCCGCGCACGCTCTGGTCGAGTCCCTTCCAGATCTCTGCATGCTTCGCTTCGTCCTTGGCGATCTCATGCATCTCTGGAACTTCCCTATGCGATCCGTAGACACTCTCTTCAAACCCTTCGAGCGCCTTGACGGCGTCGCTCACCGCGCGCGTGCCGAAGAGTCGCGCGAGGAGCACAATCTGGCGGACGCGCCAACTCGGTCGCGCCGCAGGCGGCACCTGCTCACCGAGGGATGTCAGCTTCGCCTCCCAGATCGCGGCGTGGCGGCGTTCGCTCGCAGCAATGGATTCAAACGCGGTGCGACGCTGTGGATCCTTCTCGATCGCCGCGAGTCGGTCATACAGATAGATCGCATCGCGCTCAAGCGCGAGCCCAGCAATGCTTGCGGCGCGGTCCTTGATCTCTTGCATGACTCCTCCCTCTCGCCCCAACCCGAGCAGCGCGTCGTGGCAATCCTAGCCTGTCAGGCTAAGCGAGCTCGAGTAGCACCCACCCCTCTGCATCGACGCTCACCGAATGCACGGTAAGTGGCTCCTCAGCCGGCGGATCCAGCGGCGCGCCTGTCAGTAGGTCGAATCGTGAGAGGTGCAGTGGACAGGTGATCGTTGGAGTGGCAGCGCCAGCGGGAGCAAGGAAGCCGCGATCAAGTTCACAATATTCATGCGTGCAGACGCCATCCACGGCGTAAAGGGTTCCGCCGCGATTGACCACTAGGATTGCCTTACCATTCGGCCAAGCGATGCGCGCGGTGCCATCGGGTAGTTCGGACGCGGGGAAGAGTCGTTCCTTCGGCACGTGAGGGAGGTTACGCCGCGGAGGCGGCGGCCGATGACTGCGCGACGAAGGCAGCATCTAATTTTGCAGCGAGGACCTCGCGAAGTCGGTCAGCCTCCTCTTCGAGCGGCAGCTCGGCGACGACCGGTTCGAGGTAGCCCATGACGATCGTGCGGCGCGCCTCTGCCTCAGTCAGGCCACGGGTGCGGAGGTAGAAGATTTGGTTCTGATCGATCGGGCCTACGGAGCTCCCGTGCGCCGCGCGCTCGCAGTCTGGCTGGTCGATCCAGAGTGATGGAATCGCCACGCTGCGTGCGGTCTTGGAGAGGAGCATACCGAACTCGCCAAGGTAGGAGTTGGTTCCACGTCCTGATCGCGGAATGGTGGTGACGCCCTTCACAAACCCGCGCGCCTTTCCAGCGAAGACCCCCTTGGCGAGCAGATCACCCACCGTCTTCTCACCTGCATGGAGGCTGTACGTAGTCAGATCATGCAACTGTTCGCCGCCGGCGAAGAGGACCTCCACCTGGCGAACCTTTGATCCGTTCCCGGTGAGCTGATGGTCAATGCGACCACGCACCAGTCGCGCCCCGACCTGCGCTGCGGCAATCTGCAGTTCCGCGTTCGCGCCGAAATCGTGGCGGCGCACTGGGAGGTAGACAACATCTTCCGGTAGTTCTTGGATGGAGGCGAGGCGGAGCTTGGCCCCCTTGCCGAGCTTCACCTCACTCGTGGTTGCGAGGAGGGCGCGGGCAGTAGCGCCGCTGTTGGTGTCGCGTCCAACATGTGAACCGATCACCTCTTCGCTAATTGTTGCGCTCGAGTTCTCGCCGAGCGTCACGGCGATTCGTGTGACAAGCGCCTCACCCTGTGCGGGTGACTTGATCTTGATGACAATTGGGGCTTCAATCGCGCCGCGCGCCAGAGTGATCTGAATGCCACTCCCCCAGTAGGCGCCGATCAGCGCGGTCATGCGATCGCCGTCAACACCAGCAACTGGCGTCTCCCCCGCGAGCGGCTCAACGGTGAGGCCTGCGGCGCGTGCCTCTGCGCCGAGATGTGTAGCAACGCCGCGCGCTGAGATCGTGATTAGCGCCGCCGCTCCATCCGGAAGATCGCGCGCTGGCAGCTCGCCGATCGTTGCAGGCGTGGTGAGCAGCGTGGACTCCTGAAGCTCGGCACTGCGCAGGTCAACGTACCCAGTGAAGAGGAGGTTGGACTCCGTTGGGAGCGCATGAAACGCCGTGTGCGCCAATGCACGAAGATTGCCGCCTCCAAGGATCCTTGCGAGTCGTGCGACCTCTCGTTCGGTCGCCCAGGGGAGCGGAAGGTCTGCGAGCCCACGCCGGGCGGGCGTGGCGGCACTCACCCGAGCGCCCCCTCCATCTCCAAGCGGATCAGGCGATTGAACTCAAGGGCGTACTCCATGGGGAGCTCCTTGGTGAAGACTTCGAGGAATCCTTGGACGATCAAGTTTGTCGCCTCGTTCTCCGTCATGCCGCGGCTCATCAGATAGAAGATCTGATCATCGGAGACGCGACCCACAGTGGCCTCGTGGCTCATCGAAGTGTCATCTTCTTGGATGTCGATATACGGATACGTCTCGGAGCGGCTCCCCTCGTCAAGGATGAGTGCGTCGCAACGGACACTTGTGGTGACGCCAGTTGCACCAGGGGCCACCTTCACCGTGCCGCGGTAGGTGGAGACACCACCATCCTTGCTGACCGACTTGCCAACGATGCGGCTCGTGCTGTTCGGTGCAAGGTGCACCGCCTTCGCTCCCGTGTCCTGATGCTGCCCCTTTGAGGCAACGGCAACGGACACGATCTCCGCGTGTGCCTTCTCGCCGAGTAGATAGATTCCTGGGTACTTCATGGTGAGCTGCGCACCCGTGTTCGCATCAATCCATTCGACCGTTGCACCCGCGTGCGCGTGCGCGCGCTTGGTCACGAGGTTGTAGACGTCATTCGACCAGTTCTGGATGGTGGTATAGCGCACCTTTGCGCCAGGCAGCGCGATCACCTCCACGACGGCCACGTGCAAAGAATCTGTCGCCCAGTTCGGCGCGGTGCAACCCTCGATGTAGTGAAGGCTCGCACCCTCATCCACAACGATCAGTGTTCGCTCAAACTGTCCGGTGTTCTGACCGTTGATCCGGAAGTAGGCCTGCAGTGGAAGCGGCACATCGACGCCCTTTGGCACGTAAACAAACGAGCCGCCAGACCAGACCGCGGAATTAAGGGCGGCAAACTTGTTGTCTTCGGCTGGAATCACAGTGCCGAAGTACTTCTTGAAGACCTCGGGGTACTCCTTCATCCCCTGGTCCGTTCCCATGAAGACCACACCGAGCTTCTCTAGATCTTCACGGACGGAGTGGTAGACCACCTCCGAGTCGTACTGCGCGCCTACCCCAGAAAGGAACTTTCGCTCCGCCTCTGGGATACCGAGTCGTTCGAATGTCTTCTTGATCTGATCAGGGACGTCATCCCACGACTTCTCTTCGCGCTCGGAAGGCTTGCGGTAGTACACAATCTTTGAGAAGTCGAGCTTGGTAAGGTCGCCGCCCCAGTGCGGCATCGCGCGCCCCTCGAAGTGCTTGTAGGCGCGGAGGCGGTACTCAAGCATCCATGCTGGCTCGTCCTTCGTCGCCGAGATCTCGCGGACGGTCGCTTCAGTCAGACCGGCCTTCGTCTCACGCAAATAGGTGATGTCGTCGTGGAAGGCGTACTGCTCCCGCTCGTCCTGAACGTTCGGCTTAACGACTGTCATGACGCCTCCTTCGGATTTAACGTGGATTCACGCCCTGAAGAGACCTGCGCGCGAGAACCCTCGTCCATTCTATCAGGATTGAACTGCGACCGAGCCCTTTCGTGAGAGGGCCGACTTCAACCCGTCTACCAGGCTATAGACCACTGGGACGACAAGCAATGTCAGCAGCGTTGAGGAAAGGAGACCACCGATTACGACGGTCCCGAGCTCCGCGGCAATGATCGAGCCTTCGCTCGGTCCTGCAGCAAGCGGGATGAGGGCGAGGATCGTTGCAACCGCTGTCATGAGAATCGGGCGAACGCGCGTCGCGCCGGCTCGGAGGAGCGCCTCCTTTGTTAGCACCCCTTCGTGTCGCAGTTGTTCCACACGGTCAAGCAACACAATGGCATTGGTGACCACGATTCCGATCAGCATCAGGAAACCGATCAGTGCAGAGATTCCGATCGGACGATTGGTGATCAGGAGCGCTGGAAATGCGCCAATCACCGCGAGTGGCAGGCTGAACATGATCACCAGTGGATCCACGAGTGAGTTGAAGACGAGGACCATCGTCAGGTAGACAAGCAGGATCGCTACCGCCATGGCCGTGAAGAGTCCACTGAAGGACTCGTTCTGCTGCTCGGTGACGCCGGCGAGCCGCACGCTGACGCGATCAAGCGAACCGTCGCCCTGAAGCTCCTCCACCGCACTCTTTACCTCAGCATTCACGGCACCAGTATCTGCAACGGCGATCTCGCCTGTGACGTTGGCCGCGAGCGACTGGTCGATTCGCGTGATGCTCGAGCTCACGGAGATCTCTTCCACCATGGCGATCGCAGCGAGCGGCACCTTGGTAACACTTCCAACCTGATACGCGCGCAGCGCATCGAGATTCGTCATCAGCGAACTGTCAACCTTCATGGAGAGGCTCACCTTTTCGCCGTCTAATGAGATCTGACCGAGAGGTGCGCCAACCAGAAGGTTGCGCAGCTCCCCCGCCACTTGTGCGGCAGAGAGTCCCGCGCCGGCAGCACGCGACGGATCAACGGTGATCTCGACTTGGCGGCCCGCCTTGACGAGGTCACTCTTTACGTTCGCAAGGTTGCTGTTCTCGGAAAGGGTGTCCACGAGCAGGTCAGAAGCGGCCTCAACGTCGACCGCACGCTCGCCTGTGATGATGATGGAGATCGCGTTTGATCCCGCGGCAAAGCCGACCTCTTCCACGGTGACGGTCCAGCCATCCGCTCCCACGGGTGCCAGGGTGTCATTGAGTCGATCTTTCGCCACGGAAAGATCCGACGCGGAATCAAGGATCACCGTCATTCGCGCCGCGTTGGGCGCACGGCCGGTGATTGCAGCAGTGAGCGTCTGGCTCCCCGTTGCACTCTCACCTGGAATGGATGTGGTCACGAGCTTGACCTCGGCATCACGATCAAGGAGCGTGTACGCCTGACGGCTGCGGTCGAGGACACGCTCTGTGGAAGTGCCGAGCGGTGGATTCACCGTCACGGTGAGCACCTTTTCGCTTCCGCTGTTCAAGAACTGCGTTGGGATCTGCGAGACTAGTGAGAACGCCCCAACAAACAGCGCAGCGGAGATCGCGAGCGTCGCGAACTTCATAATCCGACCGCGCAACGCAAGCCCAAGGATAGGCAGATAGATGCGGCCCCAGATCGAGATCTCTTCGCGCTCTCCCTTCACTTCGTACGGGATCTTCGCGGTGTCACCCCTCACCTTCACAAGGAAGTATGCGAACACTGGAATCACGGTGAGCGCAACGATGAGCGACGCGAGGAGCGCGTACGTCACGGTCAACGCGAACGGCAGGAAGAACTGGCTGATCAGGCCACCAACCACGCCGAGTGGGAGGAAGACGGCGATGGTTGTGATGGTAGAGCTCGTGATCGCAGAGGCAACCTCTCGTGTGCCGCTAAGCACCGCCTCACCGATCGGTTCCCCTTGGCTGCGGTGCCGATAGATGTTTTCAAGGACCACGATCGAGTCGTCGACCACGCGGCCTACGGCAACGGCGAGGCCGCCGAGGGTCATGATGTTGATCGTGATCCCCGTGGTCGCCATCAAGATGATGGCGGCGAGCACGCTGAGTGGAATGCTCACAGCGGCAACCACTGTGGAGCGGATGTTGAGCAAGAAGACAAAGATCACCACAACCGCGAAGAACGCGCCGAGTCCCCCCTCCTTCAATAGCGCGTCAATGGACTCCAGGATGAAGATCGATGAATTGGTGACGATGGAGCGCTCGACCACTTGCGAATGGTTGGCGACAAACTCGTCGATCGCGGCAATCGACTCTTGCGCGGTCGTAACCGTGTTCGCCTCGGCAGACTTGCTGACACTAAGTGCAAGGCCGGGCTCTCCATTCGTCTCAGACCAACCCGTAGTTCTCACCTCAGCGAGCGAGACGGTGGCGACTTGTCCGAGGAAGACGGGGACTGGCTGCCCCGCAGCGTCAACGGAACCGCCGACGACGAGCTGTTGAAGCTGCTCAATCGAGGTGAATCGACCGGTCGCCGAAACTGGGACGAGCGCGCCGTCCACTGGCAACTGACCTGCGGGGAAGGTGAGGTTGTTCCCTTGGATGATCCCCTGCACTTGCGACACGCTGATGCGCGCGTTCGCGAGCTTTGCGGCGTCCATCATGATGATCGCCTGCTGTTCGCTGCCGCCCGAGAGATCCGCGGAGGAGACGCCCGCAACTCCTCGGAGTGATGGCATGAGCTCTGCCTCCGCAAGCTCAGCGAGCTCAGTCAGGGTCGTGTCGCCCTTCGGCGAGAGTGTGGCAATCACCACGGCGGCAGCATTGATGTTGAAGTTGCGAACGACCGGGGTCACGCCAGATGGAAGGTTCGCACTGTTGATCCCCGCCGCAACGAGACGAAGGATCTCCTTGACGTCGCTCCCATACGCGAACTCTGCGCTCACAAAACCTAGGCCCGTCGTGGAGACTGAGCGCAGCGATTCCACCCCTGGGACGGCGGCGACCACCGCCTCAATTGGGGCGGCGACCTGCTCAGCAACGTCGGCGGTGCCCGCACCCGGGTACGGGGCGATCACAGTGACGATTGGAAAGTCGATGTTCGGGAGCAGCTCCTGCTTCAGGCTCCCCCAGCTCGCCACACCACCACCGAACACCGCGAGGGCGATCAGGATGGTGACACTTCGTCGTGCGACCGCGAGCTTCGTGAGGAAGAACACAGAGACCTCCAGTGGTTTTGCGCGGCCGCGGAGTTCCGGCGCCGTCCGCCTTAGTATTGCGGATGCCTGCCGAATGCGCTGCGGGTACGGAGTTTGATTAAGGAGCGTAAACATGACGACGCGAACCGCTTCGGCGACCTGGAACGGCACCCTTCTCGAGGGATCAGGCGAGATCACCACGGTAGAGAGTGGCGCGTTCGGCGGACTCCCCGTCAGTTGGCCACGCCGATCCGAATCTCATGAGGGCGTCACGTCCCCTGAAGAGTTGCTCGCAGCGGCACACGCCTCGTGTTTCGCGATGGCCCTCTCCGGTGGCCTCGCCCGCAACAGCACGCCAGCTGAACGGCTAGACGTCTCCGTAACGATCACCTTTGACAAGGTTGAGGCGGGATGGCGCGTCACAAAATCGGCGCTTACCTTGAAGGGCGTCGTCCCCGGTCTTGACGCGGCGAAGTTCAGCGAGCTCGCTGAGACGGCGAAGGGCGGCTGCCCAATCTCGTCAGCACTCGCGGGAAACGTTGCAATCTCGCTGGAGATCGTCGGCTAAGTCGCTCCAGCTCCTGGCGGCGATAGGCCGCTAGGACCCTTCGCGGATCGTACGAATCGCGTCGGCGGTTCCGCGAGCGATGCGATCGATCTCTTCGTTGCCAATGACAAACGGCGGGCCGATCACCAACTGATCGCCGTCGCTGCCATTTGCCTGGCCGGTTGCGCTGTAGAGAAGTAGCCCCTCTTCGCCAGAGTTCTTCGCTTCGGCGAGCACCCGCTCAGTGATCCGCGCGCTCCGCGGGTGCGGCAGTTTGCTCTGCGCATCAGCCACAAGCTCGACGCCGATCAGGAGGCCGCGTCCGCGGATCTCACCAACCCACGGCTCTCCGCTGAGCGCGTCGCTGAGCGCAGTGCGCAGTTGCAGCCCACGGGCGGCCGACGCCTCCACGAGCTTCTCATCTCGAAGGACCCGCAGCACGGCGCGTGCAACCGCGGCACCTGGAATGGAGTGGCTATAGGTGAAACCGTGCACGAAGCCTGAGCTGATCAGCGGTTCAGCAACGCGCCCGGAGAGTGCAACGAAACCGAACGGCCAGTAGCCACTCGTTGCGCCCTTCGCCGCAAGGAGAAGATCGGGGCGCAACCCCCAGTGATTCACACCGAACCAGGTTCCCGTTCGCCCGAATCCGGTCATCACTTCATCCGCAACCAAGAGCACGTTATTCCGCGTGCACCAGTCCGACACGAGTGGCCAGTAGTCATCGGGCGGGACCGCTCCCGCGAGGGTCGCACCAGCGATGGGCTCAGCAACGAACGCGGCAATGCGACCGGGGCCGACGCGGTGCAAGAGCGCGTCCAGTTCGGCGACCGCCTCGGCACCTGTTCCAATTGCGTTCGCTCCGTCGAGCCCCGCGCGATACGGATACGCAGCCGAAACGTGTTCAAATCGCCCAAGCCACGGCTCGTATGGCGCGCGAAGTCCGCGTCGGCCCGAGAGGTCAAGCGCACCGAGCGTGTTGCCGTGGTAACTCCCCCATCGGCTCACCACCACGGTTCGTTCGGGTTCGCCACGCGCCAACCAGTAGGCGCGCACCATCTTCAACGCCGTCTCAGCAGCCTCCGAACCCCCCGACACCGGATAAAGCGACGCTCCATCCATTGGAAGGAGTGGCCCGAGCTCTTCTGCCCACACCTCGAGCGCGTCGGCGGTGAAGGCACTCCCATGGGCATACGCAATCTTCGCCGTCTGATCTGCCGCCACCGCGGCAATGCTTGCGCGCCCATGTCCAACACCCACCACGATGGCGCCGCCAGCAGCATCGAGATAGCGACGGCCGCTCGCATCGGTGATCCAAGCGCCATCACCGCTGACCGCTCGTGGGAGTGCTGTGCCTCCGCGACTAAAGATCTTTGCGTTACTCATGTTTGCCTCTAAACATATGCGCCGGTTGGATCTAGCTCTTCACGAATGAGGCGCAACTCCTCAGCGGTTGGCGCTGGAGTCTCAACAACGTTGTTTGGCACGCGAATCTCCCATCCAATCGTGGACTTCACTTCATCCAGTGTTGCGCCAGGGTGGATGGTACGCAACTCCATCTCACCGTCGCTGTTGAATCCGTACACGGCGAGATCCGTCACCACCACCGATGGTCCACTCCCGCCCCACCCTTGCTCACGTCGCAAGGTGGCGGATGCGACGGCGCCACCGAGGTGTCCTGGCGAGGTTCGGAAGTCAAGTGACTGAACAAAACTTCGTGTGCTCTGTCGCATGATCACCATGATCTCTTTTGCGTTGATGGCAATCTCGCACGCGCCACCTGATCCCGGCAGGCGTGTCTTTGGCGCGGCATAGTCGCCGATCACCGTGGTGTTCAAGTTTCCATACCTATCAATCTGCGCACCGCCGAGGAAGCCGACATCGATGCGACCACCCTGCAAGTAGAGGCCGAATAGGTCGTGCATGGAGACGGTCGCCGTGGAGCCCGTGACAATGGTTGGGTCGCCAATCGAGAGCGGAAGGCGCGCAGGATTCGCGCCGAAGACGCCCGCTTCGTAGACAAGCTCCATCTGCGGCGCCACGGTGCGCTTCGCCAAGTTCACCGCAATGTTCGGCAGGCCAACCCCCACGAAGCAGACGCGCTTCCCCGCAAGTGCACGCGCCGCCGCCACCACCATCAGCTCGTTGCGGCTCGCCGGCTGCTGCCCACTCATCGGTAATCACCGTAGTCGACGACTCCCGACGGGGCGGATGGTGGGGTGAGTCCCTCGAAATACGACGCGCCGAACTTTGCAACATAGGCGGCGCGATCGGGAAGGTCGTAGACCCACTCTCTCAGCCACGCCTCGGTTGCTGCGGGATCGCGGCTGATCGTGTCCCACTCGCGATAGAAGGCGTTGTCACGGTCATAGTCACCCTGCACATAGGAAGGGTGTGCGCCGAACGGCTCGTGCACCACAGCGTCCACAATGAGTCCCGGAACGATCGTGCGATTCGGATCGGCGCGAATCACACTCGTTGGCACGATCTCTTCCACCACCGCGATCACACGCTTCGCCGCAAAGGCCGCCTCCTTCTGGCAGCCGAGGAGGCCCCACATCTGCACGTTCCCTTCGTGATCGGCGCGCTGCGCATGGATGATCGTCACGTCTGGATTCAGTGGCGGCACCGCCCAGATCTTCCCGTCACCGTAGGGGCTCTCCACCTGTCGGATGTGCGTGTTCACCTTCGGCAGGTCGCTCTCCGAATACGAACGGAGCGGGTAGAACGGGAGACGATGGGCCCCCGCAACGTATCGGCCGACCATGCCGTGGTGGCTGTACTCCTCCATCTCCAGGAGCGTCTCGCCTGCGGCCAGCGCGGCGGGTTCGGTGCGACGCCGTATGGCGTGCAGCGATCCAACGCCAGGGTTACCGAGCCAACTGAAGATCAGCTTCTTGGCGCAACCGGCAGCCACCATCTGGTCATAGACCAGATCTGGCGTCATGCGCGCAAGGGTCAGATCGCGGCGCTTCTGGCGGATGATCTCGTGCCCCGCCGCAAAGGAGATGCAGTGCGTGAATCCTTCGATCGCTACCGTGTCGCCATCATGGACGTGCGCAGCGATGGCGTCGCGCATGCTGAGGACCTTGGATCTGGTCGATCCCGACACGCCGAGTTCTGCGGTGCTGCTAGCGCCGCGCGGCGACGGCCGCTGCAGCCTCGGCGAAGATACGCACCGCCGTCTTGATCTCTTCGGCGTTGACGACCAGCGGTGGGCTCATGCGCACCCCGCGATCGCCACACGTCAGAACGAGAAGTCCGCGCTTGAACGCCTCCACCTCAACATCTGCCGCTGCGTCGCCATCCACGAAGTCCACGCCGATCATCAGACCGATGCCACGAATGTCGGTGACGAGGCTGTTCCCCTTGAGCGACGCGCGCAGGCCGTCAACGGCCTCCTTGCCGCGCGCCACCGCGTTCTCCATCAACCTCTCGTCGCGGATCACTTCAAGGGTGGCGATCGCCGCCGCGGCGGCAACCGGGTTCCCGCCAAACGTTGATCCGTGGGAGCCGGGCTTCCATCGCATCCAGTGCTCCTTGGCAATCACAGCGCCGATCGGCATACCAGAGCCGAGCCCCTTTGCCGTTGCAACGATGTCTGGCTCGATGCCGAAATGTTCAATGGCCCACATCTTCCCAGTGCGACCAACGCCAGACTGAACCTCGTCAACAACGATCGCAATGCAGTGCTTGTCCGCAATCTGCTTGAGACGCGGGAAGAAGTCCTTATCTGGTAGCACATAGCCGCCTTCGCCTTGAACTGGCTCCACCACAAACGCAGCGATCTCGTCACCTGGAATGGTGCGGGCAATGATGCGCTCTTCGAGTTCGTCGAGTCCTTCGCTGCCGAACGGCACGTGGAGGAAGCCTGGAGCGAGTGGGCCGAAGTGCGCGTGGTACTTCGCCTTGGAGTTGGTGAGCGTCAGCGCGCCGAGCGTTCGACCGTGGAAGCCGCCGACGAATCCAACGATCCACTGTCGGCCACTCATGTAGCGCGCGAGTTTGATGGACGCCTCGACCGCCTCGGTTCCTGAATTCTGGAGAAGTACCTTTGATGGCCCCTTCCATGGTGCCGACGCGGCGAGGGCACTGGCCAGCTCTTGATAGCGCTGTTCGTAGAAGTCTGACGCGCTGTAGTGAAGAAGACGCTGTGCCTGTTGCACCACCGCGTCGACCACTCTCGGATGGCAGTGGCCCGTGGAGTTCACGGCGATGCCAGCACAAAAGTCAAGGAAGACGTTCCCATCTTGATCTTCAACGCCCATGCCGAATCCGCGCACTGGGGCAAACGGATATGCGCGCGGGAGGCTGTTGGAGACGACCGCCTGGTCGGCGGCTACCTGGGCGAGTGCCTTCGGCCCCGGCACCTCGGTGACGAGGTGAGGGAGGCTCGCCGGCCACGCCTGGGGCTTCTCAATCACGGTCATCGCAGCCTCCTCCTAGTGGATACGTTGTATGCGAAGTGTATACGAGGGGGCAGGCCCCTCGTAACCCCCTCCCTCGTGCGGGCCGCTGACGGATTCGTCTAGCGAACGATCGTCTGGCTCTGCTCGCGCAGGTACTGCGGCACGTAATAGAGGCCGCCACCCGACTTCCCAGTTGTCCCTGACTTCTTCCAGCCACCAAACGGCTGGACCATCGGCCAGGCGCCCGTGGTCGAGCCGGCGCGACGATTCACGTAGATCACGCCACCATGGATCGTGTCGAGGAAGGTGCGAATCTCCTTCTCGTCCTCGGTGAAGCAGCCCGCCGTAAGCGCGTAATCGCTCTCGTTGGCAAGTGCGATGCCTTCTGCGAAGGAGCTCACCTTGGTCACCGCAACGAACGGCACGAAGAGTTCTTCCCTAAAGAGCCGATGCGTTGCTGGGAGCCCGCTCACCACCGTTGGGGCAACATAGAATCCCTTTGCAAGATCACCGTCGGTGAGCCTGCCACCACCAACTTCGATCTTGCCGTCGCGCTTCGCCTCGTCGCAGGCGGCGAGGAACGTATCCACGGATCGTTGGTTGATGATCGGCCCGAGGAAGACGCCGCGCACCGTTGGATCGCCAACCTTCAACGCCTTCGTCTTCTCCACGAGCAGCTTCACGAACTCGTCGTGCACAGGGCTCTCGACGTAGACGCGGCTGTTTGCGGAGCACTTCTGCCCACCAAGTCCAAACGCAGAACGCATCACGCCTTCTGCCGCCTTTTCAAGATCGGCATGCTTGGAGATGATCGTTGGATTCTTGCCCCCCATCTCCACGATCACGGGTTTCGGATAGTTCTTTGCAAATGAGCGGAAGACCTGCATCCCAACTTCGGATGAGCCGGTGAACGTGATGCCTGCCACGTCCGGATTCTCCTGAAGCTCAGCGCCGACGCTGTCGCCGGGTCCCATCACCATGTTGAAGACGCCGTCGGGAATGCCCGCATCCTTGATCGCGCGTGCGAGAAGCACCGCAGAGAGCGGCGCATCAGATGATGGCTTCAACACCACGGTGTTGCCGGCAACGAGGGCACCACCCACGGGGCCGCCCATCAGCGCGAACGGGAAGTTGAACGGGCTGATCACCGCCCACACGCCGTACGGCTTCAATACCGTGAGTGTCTCAACCTTTGCATCACCGAGGTTCCCCATCGGATGGTGGTAGCCCTTGTTGCGCTCAACCTCGCTCGCGTAGATACGGAAGAAGTCGGCCGTCTCCTCTACGTCGCCGAGGGCTTCGAGGCGATTCTTCCCTACCTCAATAGAGAGGAGTGCGGAGTAGAGGAACTGTCGATCGCTGATCAACTCCGCAGCGGCGCGAATCAGCTTGACGCGCTCCTCCCACGGCCGCGCAGACCAGGCTGGGAACGCAGCCTTGGCTGCCGCGATCGCGCTCTTCGCGGTGTTGCGGTCGCCCTTCGCGAACGTTCCAACAACGGAGCCGTCAATTGGCGTGCGCTTCTCAAAGGTCGGACCGTCCGTAAGCCACTTCCCATTTACGAAGTTGCCGTAACTCGCGCCGAGAAGTGTTTGTGCCTCGGCGAGACCCGCCTCATACCCCTTATGGATCTCCTCGTTGGAGTCGGAGAGGGTGGCGTACGTAATCTTCAGCTTCTCAGCCATGGGTCCAACCTTATCTTCTGCTGGCGCATGAGGTGCGCCACTCCCCGCGAGTTTACCCTTCTGCCCAGACCTCGGCGCTAGTCGCCTTGCGCTGCGCGGCATACCGCGCAGAGGCCCAACACCGAAAGATGGTCGAGGTCGGCGCTGAAGCCGGTCGCAGTTGTGATCGCCTTCAAGATTGGCGCCGCGGCGGCAGCGTCTAACTCCTGCGCCGCACCGCAACCGCGGCAATGGAGGTGGCCATGCTCCACCGTCTCTTCCAAGTGGTAGGTCTCGCGCCCATTAGGGCCGTGATGGTGCCGCGCAAGGCCGAGCTCTTCGAGGAGGTCGAGCGTGCGATACACCGTCGAGGGGGTTGCGCTCGGGTCCTGCTCCCGCACTCGATCAATGAGTTCTGCACCCGTCGCATGCCCATTGGAGGCGGCGAGGACGTCCACGATGATCTGCCGCTGCTCCGTCCAGCGCTGTCCGCGCCCCTTCAGCGCAACCTGAAGCCGCTCGGTTAGACCCTTCTCGGCTCGCTTTGTTGCCACTCCCGAATGGATGAGGCCCACTCTGGCTCGCGGGCTTACCATGATGTTCTACTCAGCGATCAGCCCCGCTCGTGAGAGCGGACAGAAAGCGCTGGGCGTACTCTTTCGCCTTCGCGAGGTCATGGTCCCGCCAATTGCCGCATTGCTTCTCATTAGCTGCTGGCACGTTACTCATCGTCAGGACATCACCGAGAGCTTTCCGCAATCCGTCCAGCACCCCTGCGGTGTCTGGCTCGCCAACCTCGCTCAAATAAAAGCCCGTGCGGCACCCCATCGGTGAAATGTCCACGACTCCAGAGCGATGTTCGCGTATCGCAACCGCGAGCATGTGCTCAAGTGAATGTAAACCGTCCGTGTCCATGGCACCTTGATTTGGTGTGATGAATCGCAAATCATACTTCGAGATGTCCCGCCCCGCCAGGCCGCTGGCGGCAAGCCGGACGAATGGCGCTACTCGAGATCGGTGGTCGAAGCTGAAAGACTCGACTTGTTGCATTACGAAGCGAACAGGACCGCGCTGGCAAGATCATTACCGTCGATTCTGGCCTTAATTTTGGCAAACGCCGTCTCACGGCTCGTTGAGAGGTCATCAGTGAATGGGGAGAACCCGCAATCATCTGTCGTGCCTAACTGATCGACAGGGATGTATTTTGCCGCAAGCAGGATCCGATCTCGCACCGTTTCAGGACTTTCAACCTCATTCGTCAGATGGTTGGTGACTCCAATGTACGCAATTTGGCCCTCGCGCAAGTGCGCAGCGACAGTCTTCAAAGCTGCTTCGTAATTTGGCTCAGTAATCATTTGCAGAAAAAACCTTTTTGCATTGATTTCAAACATCCTAGAAAGTAAGGCCTCGTAAGGTACATCTGCGCTGTGCGTGGAGTCGCGATCGCCACCTGGACAGACATGAATTCCGATTCGATCATGAAATTGCTTGGGCACTCTTGCAATCACGGCATTATTGAGGCGAATGCCTTCATTCAAAAATGAACCACTCGGATCCAACTTCAGCGAAAGTCGCCCCTCGGTCCAATCGATCTGCACAGAATCCGCGCCAGCCTCAAAGCAAAGCAAAATTTCTTTGGCAGCCTCGGCCACCAAATCCGTCAAGAATTGCTCCTTCGAGTAGTCTTTCAAGCCAGTAGTCGGATAGATCAACGATAGCGCGTGGGTCGACATGACTGCCACTTTGACCGGGCGAGTGGTTAAGGCCTTTGCCTTGCGCACGTATTGGTCGGCGTAGGTACCGTAGCGGAATGGTCCGGCAAGTAATTGCGGGATGTCCCGCGCATGTCCGTCGGTGAATGTGACCGCGATTGAGCCGGGACCGATGTTGTCAGCACCCTCGAACACATAGTGGAGAAATGAGGACTTGGTCTGCTCACCATCTGTGATCACGGGGGAGCCCGTCGCCTCAAACTGAGAGATGGTATCGCGGACTGCGAGCTCAGCCTCCTGCTCCACCAACGATTGATTACGAATGCTTGCGAGGGCACGCTGGTAGCGCTCAGGTCGTGGAATCGAGCCGACTGGCTCCGTCGGCAGTTTTTTGATACCCATAGGTCCACCTCCGCAACAGATTGGCCGTGAGTGCGGGTGCGCGCCAGACCTGACAGTACCACGCTCATACCCCGATCATGCACCTCCTCAAACCATTTGCGACTCCCTCTCCGAGCCCGGCGCGTCACCCCGTGCGCGCACTCGTGCTGACGCCAACTCGCGAACTCGCCGTGCAGATCTCCGAGAGCTGCACCACCTACGGGAAGCACCTCCCCCTGCGAATCAGACCCTCCCCCGCTCGTCCAGTTGCCATCTCGGGAGGATTGGGATTGCTTATTGCAACTTGTTGCGATAGGTTTACGGCATGAGACCGAACCTCCACATCCCCGACGGTTTCCTTGCTCCAGAGGTGTCGATCGCACTCTGGGTGGCAACTGCCGTGGTGATCGGGATTGCCCTGCGACGAATTGCAATGGAGCGCACGAACGCCCCAGCGCGAACGGTTCTCATGGGGATTGCTGGCGCGTTCATCTTCGCCGCGCAGATGTTCAACTTCCCAGTTGCCGCCGGAACCAGCGGCCACCTTCTTGGTGGCGTGCTTGCGGGCGTGCTGCTCGGCCCGTGGGCGGGGAGCATCGTGATGGCAACCGTGATCGGCATCCAGGCACTCCTCTTTCAAGACGGGGGGCTCCTAGTGCTCGGCGCAAACATCTTCAACATGGGCGTCATTGGCACGCTCGCTGGATCGCTCGTCGCGCGCGGAACTTCCGCGGCACTGGGAGGCAGTCAGTGGTCCGAGATCATCGGCGTCGGATTCGCCGCGTGGCTTTCGGTCATGGCGGCAGCCGGATTTACCACGCTGCAGCTCGGCATCTCAGGAACCACTGACATTGGCATTGGCCTCCCCGCGATGCTTGGAACCCATGCACTCATTGGCGTGGGCGAGGCACTGATCACCGTCGGTGCGATCGGATTCATCAGCGCGAGTGCGCCAGACATCTTGAGCGCCCGCACCTCCGAGCGAGGTGCGTCAGCGCCCCGGCGCATTGCGCTCGGTTCAGTGATCGCGCTGATCACGGTGAGCCTTGCAGCTCTCTTTGCGTCGGCAAGCCCCGATGGGCTTGAGCGCGTCGCAGAAGACCTCGGATTCCTGGATCAAGGCCAGGGACCAGCATTCGAACTGTTGCCGGACTACACCATTCCAGGACTTGATGGAACTGCTTCCACGATTCTGGCTGGTGCTGTTGGCGTCGCCGTTGTGGTCGTGATCCTTCTTCTGCTCGGACGAGTTGCGGCGCGACGTCGTTCGGCGTAGCGGATGATCGCAACCGGCCGCCAAGATGCACGCGCGGCGATCGTTACCACGCTGCTGGTTGCTCTCGCTGTTGCTCTACTCCCAACGGGGAGCTATCTCGCCTATCTGCTCGTCTGGCTTGCGGTGGCCACGGTTGCCGCACTCAACGGGATCGCGCCCACGCAGCTCGCGCGACGCGCGCTCGTCGCGCTCCCGTTCGTCGTTGCGGTACTGCCCCTCCTCTTCACGCGCAGTGACGAGATCATCTGGGCGGGCGAGCTGGGGGCGATCAGCCTCAGTGTGAGTGGCGCGGGACTCCGCATCATCCTCACCACAGGGCTGAAGGCGTGGATCTCCGTCCAGGTTGCACTGATCTTGGTCAGGCTCTACCCAATTGAGAGCATCGTCGGGTCGCTACGCGCGCTCAAGCTCCCAGACACGATCGCGACAAGCGCGGGTCTCACCATTCGATATCTTGACCTGCTTCGCAACGAGGCGACACGGATGCTTCGCGCGCGCTCCTCACGTTCCGCAAGTCCCATTGGCGAGACGCGCGAGCGCGCCGGCGGCACCATTCCGTGGCGTGCTCGGGTCACCGGGAACCTCGCTGGTGCTCTCTTCTTGCGCGCATATGCGCGCGCAGCCCGCGTCGAGGAAGCGGCAACCGCGCGCGGGGCACGTGGCTCGCTCTCGTTCGGCGGACTGCAGCAGTCCGACCCTCGCATCCTGCAGAAGGCGGCCCTTGCCTTGGCCGCCTTTGCACTGATCAGCGCCGCCGGTGCGCTTCTGCCAAGGTTCTGAGATGAGCGACGCGCCTAGTCACAGCCACTCGCATGCAGGGCTCCCTTCCGCACATCCGCACCCGCACGCCCACGACGGCGAGCCGACAGGTGATGACAACTGGGTGCACCTCGAGCACCTTCACTTTCGATATCCCGACGGCACCGAAGCGCTTCGCGGTGTTGACATGCACATTCGGCGCGGCGAGAAGGTGGCGCTCCTCGGACCGAATGGCGCGGGGAAGAGCACGCTGATGTTGCACCTGAACGGGATCTACCAACCAAACCATGGAAGTGTGCGCGTTGCAGGGATGAACGTTTCAGATGAGACGATCGGTCTCGTGCGCGCGGAGGTCGGACTCGTCTTCCAAGATCCAGACGATCAACTCTTCTCGCCAACCGTGTGGGAGGACGTGGCCTTTGGTCCAATCCACATGGGCCTTGACGCTGGTGCGGTGCACGACCGTGTCGAAGCAGCCCTCGCCGCTGTCGGGGCACTCGACCTTGCCACTCGGCCACCAATGCGCCTCTCCATTGGCCAGCGGAAGCGCGTGGCACTCGCCACCGTGCTCTCCATGGAGCCAAGCATCCTTGTCTTTGACGAACCATCCGCCGGCCTCGATCCGCGTGGACGCCGCGAATTGATCGTGCTTCTGGGGACGTTGCGCCAAACGGTGATCGTCAGCACCCACGATCTTGAGCTTGCGCGTGCCGCTTTCTCTCGCAGCATCGTGATGGGTGGCGGACGCATCGTTGCCGACGCACCAACCGCTGAACTACTCGGCGATCACGCGCTGCTCCTGCAGCACGGACTCGCCTAACGCGCTCTCGTCACTCTGCGGCCCGAGCGCCGTTCGCTGAACGAGTGGCGCGCAACTGCGCAATGCGATCGCGCAGAAGCGCTTCAGCGCCACTTCCGGAAGGATCGTAAAAACGCTTCGTCCCGATCTCGCTCGGCAGATACTCCTGCGCAAGATCAAACGGCTCACCCGCAGCGTGCGGCGACTGATAGGTCTTCGCTGCGGCGCGCAGATGTCCTGGCACTGGGAACAGTCCCGCCAATGCAATCTGTTCACGTGCGGCGGCGAGCGCCTCGCCGGCGCGCGGTGATTTTGGAGCTGAGGCGAGATACGTCACCGCTTGAGCCAACGCGTAGTCGCACTCTGGTGATCCGGCGAGCTCCACCACCTGCGCCGCTGCCACGGCGAGCGGGAGTGCGGCGGGATCGGCGTTCCCCACATCTTCAGAGGCGGAGACGAGGAGTCGTCGTGCAATGATGCGCGGATCCTCGCCCCCTTCAAGCGCGGTAGCCAGCCACCAAATCGCCGCATCGGGATCGTTGCCGCGAATGCTCTTGATCAGCGCCGAAGTGACGCCAGACTGGTCATACGGCAGGCTCCGATCTTGCGCGGCGAGGAGCACCTCGTTCGGCGTCACAGCGCTCCCTGCGGGCGTCATGAGGGCGGCAAGGTCGAGCAGCGTCAACATGCGTCGTGCATCCCCAGCGGCGAACCCAATCAACTGTCGTCGCGCATCTTCATCAACAGAAACCTTGCCGCCAAACCCGCGCGCATCGTCGAGTGCACGCTGGAGCAGCGTGGCGAGCGCTTCGTGGGTGAGTGGCGCGAGGCGGAAGGTTCGCATCCGTGAAAGGAGCGCTGGAGAGATGGCGCGCGGAGGCGGCTCCGTGGTTGCACCGACCAAGATGATCGTTCCTGACTCAACATGCGGCAGCAGCGCATCCTGCTGCGTGCGACTGAATCGGTGAAGCTCATCAATAAAGAGGAGCGTCTGTTCACCATGCGCACGACGCTCTCCTGCGGCGGCGACCGCCTTTCGTACCTCAGCCACACCATCGCTTGTTGCTGAGAGACCGGTGGGGACGGCGCGAACAGCAGCGGCAATGACGGCCGCAAGCGTTGACTTGCCGGAGCCTGGTGGCCCCCAGAGGAGTAGCGATGGTGTCTCACCGCGCTCTAGGAGGCGACGGAGCGGCGCACCAGGACCAACGAGTGCCTCCTGTCCCACCACCTCGTCAATCGTGGCTGGCCGCATCCGCGCGGCAAGCGGTGCCGCGGGAGCGAGCGCGCGAAGAAGCGTTGCATCGTTGCTCATACCCCGATCATCGCACCCTATCCCCCGTAGTCGGGTACGCTGCCCCCAGATGCCCACATTCACCGAATTGAACCTTGCTCCCGAGCTCCTGCGCGCCGTTGCCGCTGAGGGATATACCGAGCCCACCCCAATCCAGGAGCAGGCGATCCCACACGTCCTTCAAGGGCGCGACCTTCTCGGTGCGGCGCAGACTGGCACGGGGAAGACAGCGGCATTCGTGCTGCCGATCATGCACCTCCTCAAACCGTTTGCGACTCCCTCTCCGAGCCCGGCGCGTCACCCCGTGCGCGCACTCGTGCTGACGCCAACTCGCGAACTCGCCGTGCAGATCTCCGAGAGCTGCACCACCTACGGGAAGCACCTCCCACTGCGCAGCGGTGTTGTATACGGCGGCGTGCCAATGCCGCCACAGCAGAAGATGCTCCTCGCGGGGGTGGAGATCCTCATCGCCACGCCTGGCCGACTACTTGATCACGCCGGCTCCAAGACGGTCAACCTTTCTCAAGTTTCGATTCTGGTCCTCGACGAAGCCGACCGAATGCTCGACATGGGTTTCATGCCGGACCTGAAGCGCATCCTTGCGCTGATCCCAAAGAAGCGGCAGAGCCTCCTCTTCTCGGCCACGTTCTCCGAGCCAATCCGCGCGCTCGCTCATGACTTTCTCCATGACCCCGTGACCGTGGAGGTTGCACGACGGAATCAGACCAACGAGAACGTACGGCAAATCATCATGCCGGCAGATGACCGCCGCCGCCGCGCGCTGCTCAGTGATCTGCTGAGAACGAAAAACTGGGACCAGACGCTCGTCTTCGTAAACAGAAAGGTTGAGGCGAATCGCTTAGGCGACTTCCTGCACCGCGACGGCCACAACGTCGTGGAGATTCACGGCGACAAAGACCAGAAGCAGCGCAATAAGGCACTTGCCGCATTCAAGGCAGGCGAAGCACGCGTGATGGTCGCCACCGATGTTGCAGCGCGCGGCCTTGACATTGAGGCGCTCCCCGCCGTCATCAACTACGAGCTCCCCTTCGACCCCGAAGACTACGTCCACCGCATCGGCCGCACCGGTCGCGCTGGTGCGCTTGGTGAGGCGATCAGCTTCGTTGCGCCAGATGAGATGGAGAAACTGACGCTGGTCCGCAAGTTAACGAAGGCGGCACTGTCAATTGAGATTCCAGTGGGCTACGAACCGATCTTGCTCGACTTCCCGAGGGACTTGATTGCCAAAGCGCAAATGGTCCGCCTACAGCGAGGGCGTCGCTAAACCTTGCTCCTCGGAGGCGACTTACGCCTGGCTCGCCTCCAATCGTCGCAGGAGATCCATGATGCGCAGTTCTAGGTCATCCCGAACTTCGCGAAACACCTCGAGCTGTTGCTCCTCACTCCCAGGCGCCTTCGAGGGATCCTGGAGCGACCAGTGCTCGCGTGCGCCCGCATGGGGAAAGGTTGGACAAGCGTCATTCGCCGCGTCGCAGACGGTGATCACGTAGTCAAAGTGCTCGTCGAGGAAACGATCGAGCGTCTTGCTCGTCTGCGCCGAAGCATCGATGCCGACCTCGGCGAGCGCTCTGAGGGCCAGCGGCCGAACGAAGGTCTGCTCAGTCCCCGCGCTCTCGACCTGAACCCGACCGCGAGAGCGCGCACGCAACAGCGCCTCTGCCATCTGTGAGCGGGCCGAATTATGGGTGCATAGGAAGAGGACCCGAGGTGCTGTCATAACCAAGATGATAGCGCCGTGCGTTATCAGCAGATGAACAGACGCGGCTGATCTGAGATGATGTGCAGATGAAGCGCATGTTGAACAGGGCCCTGCGTCTCCTCCTTCTGGTTGCGCTCCTCCCATTTCTCATTGATCTCCCGTCTGGAGCAGAGGCTCGACCGGAGGAGCTGCTCACGACTGGTGCAGCACCGAACGCCAGCGTCGTTGCCGTTGATGGACGTCGCAGCGTCGTAGCAACCGCGGGGCGTGGCAGTGACCCAGCGCTGGTCCTCATACACGGATTCGGCGGGAGCACGTTTGGTTGGCGGCAGGTCATGGGTCCGCTCGCCGCGAGTGGCTGGCACGTGATTGCGGTTGATCTTCCTGGATTCGGACTTGCGGAGAAGGGCTGGAGTGGAGCCTACGACCACGCATCACACGCCCGATTTGTCCTCGCGTTGTTGGACCAGATGAACATCGAGGAGGCAGTCTTCGTAGGTCACAGCATGGGTGGCAACGTCGTCTCATGGGTGGCCGAACTCGCGCCCGAGCGCGTGCGCGGACTTCTCCTCGTCGATGCGGCGATCGCTGCGACCTTTGGCGACACCCCAGCATCGGCGGCACTTCAGGTCACCCCCATCCGACGCGCCGCGCGCATCCTGATCCGCAGCGCCTTCTCCGAGGCGACATTCGGCACCCTGCTGAGTTCCGCATTCGCCGTGAAGTCCGCCGCCACGCCAGAGACGATTCGCGGCTATACCGCCGCATCGCGGCTCCCCGAGTGGGACGCTGCGCTGCTGGGAATTCTTCGAGACGGAAGGAAGAACGCTCTCCCGCGCCCGATTGACGAGATCGTCGCTCGCAGCGGCGCGCCGATCCCAGCGATGATCCTCTGGGGGAGCGACGACACGTGGGTCCCGCTCGATGCTGGCCAGGCGATCAGCGACGCGATCCCTGCTGCCACATTCGTGGTGCTGCCAGGGCTCGGCCATGTGCCATTCGAAGAGGACCCTGCAGCCTTCACTCGCGCGGCGCTAGCATGGCTCTCTGCGCTGAACTAGCGCACAGATCTTGATCGGAGAGGTTGGCTGGCGCGCTAGGATTCGAACCTAGGATCCCCTGCTCCAGAGGCAGGTGCCTTACCGCTTGGCCACGCGCCAACGGCTGTGATCGTAGCGCAGCAGGCGACCCTCGTCAGCCGCGTGAGCGCGAACACGGCAAGATAGGCGTCATGAGTACGGCGAAGCGGACCCCTAAGTCGCAGGAGGTCCTGTCGTCCGCCGAACGGCGCACCCTCGCCGCCCTCTCTGAAGGGTTTGTCCCGGGTGGCGGAACTGCACGAGCGGCGGCCGCAGAGCGCGCGTTCGCAACCGTCGTTGATCCAGAGCTCGTGAGCCAGTTACGACTGGTGTTGCGCCTCATTGAGACGCGCGCAGGGAGTCTCCTGATCGGCGGACGGGCGGTGAGGTACAGCAACCTGCGTGGCGAAGAGCGGGATGCCTACCTTCAGCACTGGGTGCAGCATCGAATTCCGCTGATTCGTAGCGCCGCATCCGCATTGCGCAAGTTGCTCTGCTTCCTCGCGTATGCGGATGCAGACGATCCAGGCGATCCAAGGCTCCGTGCACGCCTAAAGTCAATCGGCTACAACCCAAAACCGAACGCCGCTACGCGCGACTACTCCAAGCTTGTCGCGTTCGATCCGCAGCAGGCGCAGCGAATCGCCGTCGATGTTCTGGTGATCGGCTCCGGTGCGGGCGGAGGCTCCGTGGCCCGCGATCTCGCGCGCGCCGGGAAACGCGTCATGGTGATTGAGGCGGGCGCGCTGTATGACGAACGGAGCTTCCCGACCAGAGAACGAGACGCGTATGAACGCCTCTACCTAGACTCGGGATTTACCGCGACCGATGACGCCCACATCGCCATACTCGCTGGCGGCACGGTAGGCGGAGGAACCACGATCAACTGGATGACCTTGATCCCTATCCCTAATCGCGTCCGCGCTGAGTGGGAGGAGCAGCATGGCGTCAAAGGGATCGCCTCGCCGCGCTTCAAGCAAGATCTCAACGAGGTGCTGCGGGAACTCAGCACCCAACCATCGGCAAGCACCCCGCCAAAGGATGCGGCGCTCCTACGCGGTGCAATCGCACGCGACTGGAGTGGCGAGAACATTCAGATGAATCGGGTGGCGTGCGGCGACTGTGGAACCTGCCCATTTGGGTGCAAGCGCGGATCCAAGCAGTCCACGCTCCGGCTGCACCTCCCCCAGGCGTTGGAAGCGGGTGCGCATCTCATCCCTGATTGCAAGGCAGAACGACTCATCATCAGTGACGGCGTCGTCCGTGGTGCTGTCACAACGCTCGGAACGCGTGCTGGTTCACCACGCCAGCTGGAGATCGTCGCCGCACAGGTGGTGGTAAGTGCCGGTGCGCTTCGCACACCACTCCTCCTGCGTCGCAGCGGCCTCACACATCCTGCCATCGGCCAGAACCTGCGACTTCATCCGGTGACGCTGGCGGCTGGCATCTTCCCCGAGAAGATCGAGATGTGGCGCGGCACGATGCAGGCCGCGAAGAGCGAAGAGTTCATTGAGCCAATGGAAGACCGCAACGGCTACATCATTGAGAGTGCGCCGGGTCACCCCGGGCTCCTTGCGCTCGGGATCCCCTGGACGAATCGCGATGAGCACCAACGGTTGATGCGGCTCGCACCACACATCGCACCGTTCTTGGCGATCGCCAAAGACGACGGGGGCGGTCGTATCAGCGAGACACGCAACGGCTTTGCAAAGATCGAATACCGCACCACCCCACGAGATGAACGGACTCTGCGCGCTGCGCTTGGATCTCTTGTTCGGTTGGCGGAGGCGGCAGGAGCGAGCGAGGTGATCGCCGCGGGCTCACCACCGGTTGCGTGGCGCCGTCGTGATGGCGTTGAGGCCTTCCAGGTGCTGCAGCGCCAACTCACGCGCTTTGACTTCTCGCCGAACCGTGGCACCGTCTTCTCCGCGCATCAGATGGGTACGGCGCGAATGGGAGGTGACCCAGTGGAACACGCTTGCGATCCGTACGGTCGCGTACGCTCCAGCAGTCGCCCACGCAGTAGCGATCCGCACGGCGGCCTGATCAAAGGACTATACGTTGCGGACGGCTCACTCTTCCCCACGGCGATCGGCGTCAACCCAATGGTCACGATCCTCGCACTCGCCAAGCGCGTGGCACGCACCGTTGTTGCCGACTCAAAGTAGAGGTACCGACGCGAAGTAGGGCGATCAAGAAGAGGAGCTGGAGCGGGAGACGAGGCTCGAACTCGCGACATCTTGCTTGGAAGGCAAGTGCTCTACCAACTGAGCTACTCCCGCGCGCGACCCTCCGATGCTAGCAGGGGCTGGGCGCCGCGCAGGGCGCGAAGGCGATTGATGCGGTCGGCCAGGGGAGGGTGCGTGGCCATGAAGCCAGCCGCGCGTGACTCGAAGTGCTTCACTGGATTCACGATGTAGAAGTGTGCCGTGGCCTTGGTGGCAACCTCCAGCACCTCCCGGTCGCCACCGAGCTTCGTCAACGCGCGCTCCAGACCCTGCGGATTGCGGGTCAGCTCAACCCCCGACGCGTCGGCGAGGTACTCACGCTGTCGCGAGACCGCGAGTTGCACCAGACGCGCGGCGATCGGCGCGAGGATTGCAAGGAGGATCGTCAGGAAGAAGACGATGATCTGGATTCCGCCCCCGCCCCCACGATCATCGTCTCGTCGGCGGCCACCACCACCGAACATCGCAAAGCGAAGGAGCATGTCGCTGAGCAGGGCGAGCGAGCCGACGAGTGCAGCGACAAGTAGGCCATAGCGAATGTCAAAGTTGCGCACGTGCGAGAGCTCATGCGCGATAACGCCGCTCATCTCCTCGCGGTCGAGTTTCGCCATTAGCCCCCGAGTCACAGCGATGCTCGCGTGCTTCGGATCGCGCCCGGTCGCGAACGCGTTCAGGGCTGTGTCGTCGATGACGTAGATCTTCGGCTTCGGGATGTTCGCCGCAATGGAGAGTTCGGCGGTGATGTTGTCAAGTTGCAACTCCTCAGCGCCGGCGCTTGGGTTGAGTGGTTTCGCGCCGGCCGCGGCCAAGACGGCGCGATCACCACCGAACCACGCGCCTAGGGTTAAGAAGAAGCCGAGCCCGAAGGCGAACAGTGAATATGGCAGCGCTCCCTCGATGCCGCCGGTGAACGCCACGCCGGCTGCCGTTGCCAGCGCGGCGAAGATGCCGATGACGAGCAAGACTAGGAGCGCGGACTTGCGCCGGTTTGCCGCCGCGAGGTCATAGAAGGTTGCCATTGCGCTCCCCTACGCCGACGCGCTCAGGAGAGGCTGACCTTCGGGACGGCCTCCTCGGAGTCCGGCGCATCGAAGAAGTCGCGCTTGGCGAAGCCGAGGGCACCCGCGAAGAGGAGGCCAGGGAAGGTCTGCACCGAATTGTTATAGGAGAGGACCGAGGCGTTGTAGTGCTGGCGACTGAAGCCGATCTGGTTCTCCGTTGAGGTGAGCTGCTCCTGCAGCTGAATCACGTTCTCATTCGACTTCAGCGTGGGGTATGCCTCCACATTGGCGAAGAGGGTGCGCAACGAGCTGGTGAGCATGTTCTCCGCCTTTGCCTGTGCCGCGGTGTTTCCGGTTGCACCGGCGTTCACGGCGGCGGCGCGCGCGGCGGTCACACTCTCGAGGACGCCCTTCTCAAAGCCCATCTGTCCCTTCACCGCCTCAACAAGGTTAGGGATCAGGTCATAGCGTCGCTTCAACTGCACCTGAATCTGACCGAGCGCTTCATCCACACGGTTACGTGCGTTGACAAGCCCGTTATATGAGGAGATCACGAGCAGGAGAACGGCTCCAACGATGGCGATCGGGAGAATCAGTTCCACGAGTCCTCCTTATGTGAGTGGTGGGGCACGATTCCGTGCGCTTCGTTCATTGTACCGCGTGCACTTTCGCAGGGAGTGTTAAGAATCCCGCACGTTTCCCCCTAGGTTTGACGACCCCCCAGGGGGGAGGCGTAGGCTTCGCTGAGTTACTGGGTTGAGGCCTCAGCGGTCTCCCCTGGTGCAGGTGCAGCCCGGCAAACTGGACCCCTGCGTGAAAGGTCAAGACGCTTATGAACGTACTTCTGGTCGGTACCGGCACGGTCGGAGAGGCAATCGCCCACCTCGTGAAGGGTCGCAAGTGGCTCGGCAAGATGACCCTCGCCGACTATTCCCTCGATCGGGCGCGCACCGTGGCAGACGCCGTGGGTGCTGGATACGACGTGGCGCAGGTTGACGCGGGGAACGCGAAACAACTCAAGGAGCTGATCGTCGCCTCAAAGGCGGACCTCGTGCTCAACGCCGTGGATCCGCGCTTCGTGCCTGCGATCTTTGATGCGGCGCTCGAGGCTGGGGTGCACTACTTGGATATGGCCACGAGCCTCTCGGTACCAGACAAGCAGAACCCGTACACCGTCCCCGGCGAGATGCTCGGCGACTACCAGGTGGCGAAGAACGGACTCTGGGAAGCGAAGGGGAAGGTCGCGCTGATCGGCATGGGGATGGACCCAGGCCTCTCCAACATCTTCGCCGCGTACGCAAAGAAGTGGACGTTTGATGACGTAGACGCCGTCCATATCCGCGACGGCGGCGACTTGCGCATCGAGGGCTACCCCTTTGCAACCGTCTTCAGCCTCTGGACGGTGATTGAGGAGTGCTTGAATCCACCGATCGTCTGGCGCAACGGCAAGGTGGAGGTGCGCGCACCATTCAGCGAACCCGAGGACTTCGTCTTCCCTGAAGGGGTGGGCCCCGTGATGTGCGTCAACGTAGAGCACGAGGAGGTGGTGCAGCTGCCGCGCACGATGAAGGCAGATCTGATCACTTTCAAGTACGCGCTCGGCGCCGACTTTATTGAGACGCTGCAGCTCCTGCACCGCCTCGGCCTCGACGGGAAGGAGCCGATCAACGTCAAGGGGACGAAGGTTGCGCCGCGCGACGTAATCGGCGCACTTTCGCCAGATCCCGCAACGCTCGGCAAGAACATGGTGGGACGCGCCATCGTTGGTGCGCTCGTCAGCGGAACCAAGGATGGTCGACCGCGCGAAACCTTCCACTACCAGGTGTGCGATGCAGCAGAGACGATGGGTCGATACAACCTTCAACCGGTTGCATGGCAGACCGGAGTCATGCCAATCATGGCGATGGAGTTGATTGCCGAAGGTGTCTGGGGTGGCGCGGGCGTCAAGTCGCCAGACGCGTTCGATCCAGATCCGTTCCTTGACATCTGTGAGGACTATGACGTGACGGTGAAGCTTGAGCATCGCCTCCCCGGCCGCTCGATCCTGCCGCCGACGGCGCAGCCGCCAACGGGTGCGCAGTCAGTCACCGTCAAGGGTTCGTCAAGCCCAACGGACGTGGCCTACTCGGCCGCAGCAACCGCGGCGCTCTCGGCGCCCGGCGCCGAGCCAGTGGGAGACGGACGACCCGCTCGACCTCCGCGCTGACGCGCGGGTCGCGGGACTCGCGCTTAACCCGATGCGGCCATCAGCCGCTCGAGGAGCGGGATCGGTGGCGTGCCGTGTTGGAGCATCGCACGCAAGTGCGCCGGGCGACTGAACCCAGCGGTTGCGGGGCGGTTTCCCGGGAGTCCCACGTCACCTACTGACACGCCACTCGCTGCGGCGCGCGCACGATCTTCGAGCTCCCAGCAACCGACTGAACCAATGAAGTACGTGGGCAGTTGCGTTGCGGTGAGCCGAGCGCGGAGGTATTTCGCCTTCGCCTCCGACTCCTCCTGCCATGACTCCCCCACCATAAGGTTGATCGCCCAGGCCTCGTCGCGTCCTTCCGCATGGATGCCAATGTCAAGCAGTGCATTTGCCACGCACCGGAGATAGAACTTCCAGTGGACCAGCTCGAGCGCCTTATCGCCGTCGCCGAACCCCTCATCGAGCATCACCTGCGTCACATAGACAGCCCAACCCTCCGCGAAGACGCCCGAGCCGAAGGCGGCGCGAAGCGGGCGGTCGGTCTCGTTCGCCGCGGCAAGCTGCAGGTAGTGACCAGGGATCGCTTCGTGGATCGCAAGCAGAGCAAGCATCCGATCGTTATCTTCGCGCAGCATGGACTCCACCTGCGCCGGCGTGGCGTCATCTGGTGGTGGCGTCACATAGAAGAAACTCATCTCACCCTTGTCTAGCGGCCCTGGTGAGTCGAGGAACGCCCCGCCGTACGCGCGCATGAAGCGCGGTGTCCAGGTGATCTGTAGCGGCTCTTTGGGAAGGTCGATCAGCCCCGTGCGCTTGACGAACGCCTCACACCGCGCCGTCTCCTCACGGCAGCGATCGAGCAGGTCCGCCGCGGCACAGTGTTCACCACCGATCGCATGGAGAACTCGAGCGACAAGATCATGGGGCGTATCAGAAAGGTGTGCCGCTTGATTGCCAATCCATTGCGGTGCGATCTCGCGCGCAATGCTGATCATTCGCTCGCGTACCGCGCTGAACTCCGCTGTTGCGGCGGCAGCAACCGCGGCGCGGTCATGCGAACCGAACAGCGTGTGTCGAAGCGCACGCTCGTATCGAGCGGCACCGTACCGTCCCTCTCCCTCACTCCGAGGCAACACCTCACCCTTCAGCCGTTGGACAAACTGCACTGCTGCCGTACGCGCCACGTCCGCGGCAGCCCGCAACTCTTCGCCGTACGTCTCAACCCCCATCTCAGCAAGTTCGGCAATCCCTTCCGCCTGCGCGATCGCGGTCTCGGCGTGCAGCCGACTGATCGGACGTGCCAGCAGCGTCAGCTCCCCGCTTGGCGCGGGGGCACCGCGATGCCGTGGCGCTCCGTCGTCTGCGGAGACGCTCATTGCAGGCACACCAACGAGGGCGTCCACCGCCTCGTTCAGCAACTTGGGAAGCCCGTTCAGGCGTGCGGCAAGATCACGTGCGCGTTGCTCGCGACTTCCAAACGTGCGCGCGATCAGCGGGAAGAGTCCGCTGCCAACGGTCGCCACGATGTTCAGCGGGTCCCAGGCTGTCGTGCGAATCTCAGTACGCTCGAACCGAATCCCCGCCAGAGTGGCGAGCGCCAGGTCGCGATCGGCGCGATCGTCGTTGTCGAGCCCATCATCTGGGATACGCCGCAGGCGCGCAGTCTCTTCATCCACCCACGCGAGTACTCGCGCATCCGCTGCAGCGCCGAATTCGTCCCACTTCCCGTCATGATCGTGAATCCCAGTAGCCGTTGCGGCAACGGGGTGCAAGGCGGCGAAGCGAGCGAGAAACCCTGCTGCGTCGAGCCGATCAGAGTTCATCGCGGCAGGGTACCATCAGCCCATGGGTGCACAAGACACAACCGACGCCTTCTTTGAGCTGCTGAACGCGGACAGCCGCGACGAAGCGCTCAAACTCATGGAGGAGCGTGTGGAGATGCGCATCCATGTTGGCGAAGGGGTGCAGATGCTCAAAGGCCTTGAACGCGTTGGCGGCTGGTTCCTTCGCGCAGATAAGGGCTTGCGAATGATCCCAGGCGAGATCAAAGACACGGGTCATCAGGTGGAGTGCGACATCCTTGTGGTCCGACCTGGCGCAAAGAGCCACAAGCTCGACGCCACGATCAAGGTTGAAGCCGGGAAGATCACGTCAATTAATCTCTCCCCCGCAAAGGGGTAGCGTCAGCGTTCTCTAGCGGCGACTCTGCTACGGCGAGGGGGTCGGCGAGATCTCCACGTTCGGGAGAACGTTCGGAATCAGGAGTTGCTCTCCAATCTTTAGGTTGTCTGGATTCCCAACCTGAGGGTTGGCACCTAGGATCACCTGAATGCTCACCTTGTACTCCTGGCTGATCGCATAGAGGGTGTCGCCGCGCTTCACGACGTGGATCACAGGCTCGGGAGTCGGAGTTGGCGTAGGCGAAGCGCTCTCCGCTGGCGTGGCGGTTGCACTTGGAGAGGGATCTTGGCCGAACCCGCTCAACAGGGATTCAGACCAATTCACGATGGAGGGCGTTGCGAAGAGGAACACGCCGATCAACACCACAAAGGCAGCGAAACTGCGCAGGCTGCTAAGCGCGCGCGGAAGGCGAATCAACGCCTTTGGCAACTCGTCCTCCACGCTCCTCCGACGATGCAGTGGCAGGACACGCGCACGTTCATCATCCGCCTCCACGCCACTGAGAGCAGCGAGACCCGCCGTTGACCAGATCGTGCCATCTTCCACGTTTTGCTCCACATCGCCATCAGCACCTCGCGAGACTGCTGCGAGTTCCTCCGTGGAGAGCGGTGCCGCTGCTGCGAGTGGCTGGGCCGCCTCGCGTGCCGCCCACGCCACAAAGGCGGGACACGAGGTGAACGTGGCGCTGAGGCAGTTGCTCCCCTGATGTTCTAGTTCGATCGGTTGCGCGGGGCGCTCAGCGAAGCAGGCATGCGTGATGTGTGGGATGGGGAGGCGCTTGCTGGAATCGGTCGCAAGTGCAAGGAACGGACAAACCTGTGCGCTACTCATGCCGCCGATGTTACCCCTTCACGTACCCCCTCACGCCAGACGCGCTCCATCCGATCCGCAAGCGCGTCACTCCAGGCTGCAGCAAGCATCAGCTCCTCACGAGAGCCCGGCGCCGGAGGTGTGGCCCCTATGTCCAAGACGCTCACGTCAGGAAGTCCAATCACTTCAATGCGTGGCAGTCCAATGCGGCGATTGTGAAAGCGGAAGACGATTGGCACCACGGGGACGCCCGTGCGAATCCCAATGACGGCGGCGCCCGGACGAAACTCTGCGAATCGATCCGTGGGACCACTTGTGCCGCCCTCCGGCATCACGCCATAGTGCGCGCCAGCAGCAAAGACCGCGTTTGCGGCAGCGAGGTGTGTCTCAATGCCACTCGTACCCCTCCAGACCGGGAGGAGTCCGCCGAGCCTGCGCAGGATTCCCGCGCGGACCCGCCCTCGACCAACAATGAACGGCCCGAGCCCGAGCCACCAGATGCGCGGTTGTGCTGGCGCGGCAATGCCCAAGGCGAAGGCTTCGTAGTAACGACGGTGCGGTGCACCGAAGAGAATGCGTGGCCCAGAGTGCTCGAGACGATCGAGCCCATATCCGCGCACGCGCAGGCCAAAGACCCAACCGACTGACCGCATCGAGAAGCGCAGCAGCCGGTAGGCAGGACTCGCCTTCGCCCACGGCGCTCTTCCGAGCCAGGCGACTCCTTCCCCGCAGGCGGGCGGGGTGAGGGCATCGCGGCTGTAGCTGCTGTAAGCACGAACCTTCCGCTCATCCATCCCCGCAACCCTACACGCCGACCGCCGCGAGCGGACGGGCCCACCGCGCCACGAGTCGGCTACCTTTAGGAGGTAGGCGCGTCGGCGCCATGAGAGAGGAGGTTCTGATGGAGACACTCGAAGGAGTTCTCGTGTTTGCGCACTTACTCGGGATGGCGGCGATCGTTGGCGGCTACTTCGCCGGCATTCGCAACGTGCCAAAGCGACTCTCAGCGGGAATGGTGCACGGCACCCTGCTGCAGCTCCTCACGGGCGTCCTCCTCGTTGGGATTGCCGAGGCGATGGGTGATGAGCCAGTGAACCACGCCAAGGTTGGAATCAAGCTCGCGATTGTTGTAGTGCTCGCGCTGATCACCTGGCCGCGACGGCGCGACCAAGAGATTCCGGCAGGGACCTATCACGCAGCGGGAATTCTCGCGATCACCAATGTGGCGATCGCCGTGTTTGTTAGCTAGGAGGAAGTATGCGTAACATCATTCAGAGGATCCAGTCAGCGTTTACTCCCGTCACCGTGCACGCGCACTGCGACATCCCGTGCGGAATCTATGATCCGGCGGGCGCGGTGCTCGCCGCGAAGACCGTGGCACGCATGGTGGAACTAATCACGACCACGGAGATTGGCGGACCTGCCGATCATGCCGGTCGCAATAAGGTTGCTCGCTGCATCGCCGTAAAGGAGGAGCATGCAGAGCTGGTGAAGCGCGAGGTCCAGGTGATCTGGTCCGACTATTTCAAGCCGGAGCACCTGGCGAAGGTGCCAGATCTCCATGATCAGGTCTGGAAGCTCCTGAAGCTCGCCTCGAAGAACAAGCAGAATGTTGACGCAGGGGCCGCCGCAGAGTTGGTTGCGGCTACTGAAGCGTTCGCGAAGTCCTTCGCCGCCTCAAAGGCGTAGCGAGAAGAACACGTGGCGATGACCGCGCGCCGAATCTGGCGCGCGGTCGTTGCCGAACACTCCATGGCCCCGGCGCTCTTGCTGGGCGATTCGCTCTTGGTGCTACCCGCGGGCCCAAACGGCCTCCCCTGGCTGCGCCGCGCACCCCGCGTCGGGAGCATCGTGATCGCAGAACGCGATGGGCGACTCGACGTGAAGCGCGTCGCCCGCCCCCCGGAGGGCATCTCCCAGCATCAAGATGCACTCTGGCTCATCGGTGACAACGCAGCCGCCTCAAGCGACTCACGCCAGGGTGGGCCAGTACCGCTCCGCGCCGTTCGGGGTCTCGTCATCTTCCGCATCGGACCCGCGGGTCGACGCGGATTCGTGCGCTAACGTGCGTCCGCTGCGCCGCGTTCGCTAAAGAGAGTCGCGGATCTCTGCGAGCAGATCGAGGGGCTCAAGTTCCAGCGGGAGAAAGTGCTGCAGCAAGAGGCGCTGCGCACCCGCGTCGCGGAAGGCGCGCATCTGGTTCACCGCCTCATCTGGCGTCCCAGTGACCCAGCGCGGACGACGCGGCGCAAGGTACTCCTCTGGGTCCCCCGCCCCACCGATCCGCTCCATAAGGCGACGAACGCCAGCGAGATAGTCGGCGCGGCTTCGGCCAATGAGGAGTCCACTCATCGCCGATCGCACGAGCGTCGCCGGATCGCGTCCAACGGCGGCACAGGTTGTATCAAGTGCCGCAAACTTCTCTCGCGCGGTATGCGGCGACGAGGAGGTCAGGTTGAACTCGTCGGCGCGTGCGGCGGCGATGCGCATGCCACGCGGCGAACCCTCTCCGCCAGTGATCACCCACGGCACGGGACTCGGCTTCGGCCGGAAGAGTGCGTCGTTGACTTGATAGTGCGTTCCGTTAAACGACCAGCCGTCAGGTCCTGACCAGAGACCGCGCACGATACTGAGCTGCTCCTCCAACATCGCCGCCCGGACTGGCATCTCCGGGAATTGGAATCCGTGCCGGCGATGCTCGGACTCGTGCCAGCCAGCGCCAAGGCCTGCATGCACGCGACGTCCCGCCATCTCCTGCACGGTGGCAACAACCTTCGCGTACTCACCTGGAAAGCGGAAGGTCACTGGACTCACCAGCGTGCCAAGTGCGATCCGCGAAGTCTCGCGCGAGATTCCCGCGAGGACACTCCATGCATCGCTCGTTGCCTGGTCTGCAGGACCCGGGAAGGATTCATAGTGATCCGTGCGATAGAAGGCATCAAATCCGAGTGACTCAGCGCGCTTCGCAATTGCGAGTTGCTGCGCATAGGTCAGTCCCATCTGACCCTCAACAACGATGCCGATCTTCATGCGTGCAGCGTACCGCGAAGGGTTGCACATGGGTTCAACGAGTATGATTCGGTGCATGACTGTCGTCCATCGAACGCTCGGCCAGTTCTCGCTGCGTGTGGTGATTCTGGCACTCGTCCTTTCGCTGCTGGCGATCCCAGCAGTTGGCCCTGCCGCGGGGGAGGATGCTCCCTCAGCCTCGGCTGCCGCCCCATACCAGTGCACTCCATGGACCTCGCTGACGAAGCCCCCCGAGAGCATCTGGGTTCACATCCCCATCAAGAAGGGGCGGCGCTACAAGATGGGCGAACGGGTACAAGTCGATTTCAAGACCTACGTCGAACGAGTCGTCATCGACGAATGGGGACCGAATGAGACGCATCGTGCACAGCTCCTCGCCGCCGCGCAGATCGTCAAACAGTATGCATGGTGGTACATCACGCGCCCGAACAAGAAGTTGAAAGACAAGAACGGCGACTGTTTCGATATTGGCTCAACGGTCACCTTCCAGCTCTACCGAGAGAACGCCACACAGAAACAGGAGGAGTCAGACGCGGCGCGTGTGAAGAAGGGTCTCCCCGCTCGACTCCCCTTGATCCGATCTGCGATTGAAGCGATCTGGCCACTCTCGATCTGGCGCACCGCAGGTGGACGAAAGGGGTTCGCACACACCGGGTATCGCGCTGGGGCGTACCGCAAGGGATGCGACAAGTACTACACCGGATTCCACCTGTTCCAGCAGAATGCCCGACGGTGCGTGCGAGACGGCGAGACATTTGAGGCGCTGATCCGTCGCTTCTACGGGCCGAACATCGCGCTCTATCAGCCCCCGCCAAGCGAGGCCGATACAACATTGGTGGATTACGTCCTTGATCCGTTTGCCGAGCCGTGGACTCTTCCGGCTGGCTGGAGTGACGGGACGCTCACCGAGTTCCACGGAGACTTCGACGGCGACCTCTTCCCAGAGATCGCCACCCTCCGTGTCTGGAACACGACGGATCCAGCCACAGGTCTCCCCGTGACGAGCGCCGCGATGGGCTCCATTGAGCGACGAGAGGATGAGTACCGCTGGCGCGACGATATCTGGAGCGTGACTGATCTTGCCGCAGCTGGCATTGACGCAACACGCATGGAGGTCCTATCCGCAGATGTCAATGGTGATGGGAGCGACGATCTCGTGATCACGGCCCCTACGCCACCAGCAACCATCGCGGCCGGCGGCGGACAGAGTGGCATCTGGGTAGCGCTCTCTGAGAAACGCCGGTGGGTTGATAAACGCATTCAGCCGCCCGCGCTCGGTGCGCCACAGTTGATCGGCACCTCGTTGGCCGCTCTCGACCAAATCCAGCTCATCGTGTGGGATCGGAATGCAGATGGTCGGGATGAGGTTGCACTCCTCGCCCCTACCGTTGATGAGCGACTTGAGGTCTCTCTCCTCGCCACCCCGCGAACCGGCGGCACGCCAACACTGAGCTCTTGGTGGATCTCGGATGCACTCCTTGGCACGTATTCGATTGGGAGTGCCAGCGCCTCGCCAGAGCCGCTCGGCCCACAACGAGATCCGGCAGACGGACGCCGTGCGCTGCGCAGCAACTTGATCATCGAGGTGATGCTGGGCGGCCCGCAACGAACGATCGCAGTCTCTGGTGCCACGCCGAACGTCTCGCAGGCACGGTAACGTACGATACGCGTATGAGCGCCTGGTTCAGCATCGTGATCACCCCGGCCGCGGGAAGCCTCGCCGCGGTCACATCTGTGCTCGCCGCAGAGAAGATTGCGATCGAAGGAGTCGTTGGCAGCCCCGAGAGCGGTGACGGTGTGGTGCACCTTGCGGTGGCAGAGAGCGCGCTTGAACGAGCGCTCGCCGCGATTGGTGCGCTCGGGGTCGCCGTGCAGCTGGACAATGGTGCAGGAGCAGGGCCAAGTGGTGCAGACGGGCTGATCGGCGCAATCCTTCACGGCCCTCGGACCTAACGCGCGCGCATGGGCGCAGATGCGATCTCCATCACCTCATGGAATGTGAATGGCATCCGCGCACGCGTAGAACGTCTCGCAGCGCTCATGGAACGCGCAGGGCCAGACGTCCTCCTCCTGCAAGAGACGAAATGCAACCCGGAACAGGTACCCGCCGACCTCTTCGACGCGCACGGCTATCGGTGGGCTGCGATCGGGGCGGGGGGACGCAACGGTGTCTTGATCGCCTCACGCGCTGGACTTGACGAGCCGCTGCTCGGGCTCCCCGCCGCATCCGTCGCTGCAGCGAGCCCCATCCACGCGGACGATCCTGACCTCAGCGACGAGCCGCGCCTGATTGCCGCGCGGTGCGCAGGGATCCAGATCGCCAGCGTCTATGTGCCGAACGGCCGTGAGGTTGGGAGCGGATTCTGGCGCGCGAAGTTGCGCTGGATGGGGGCGCTCGCCCACTGGTCGCGCGAGGCACTCACCACGGGACCACTGATTCTCGGTGGGGACTTCAACGTTGCCCCACGAGATCACGATGTGTGGGATCCCGCCGCACTCGTTGGCGCAACACACGTCTCGCAGGAAGAGCGCGATGCGCATCAGGCAATCCTCGACACGGGACTCGTAGATTCGGCACTGCAGCTTACGCCGACTGGTGAGCAGCCCGCCTTCACGTGGTGGGACTATCGCGGGGGTGCGTTTCATCGCGGTCACGGCATGCGGATTGACCACCTTCTCGCCTCACCATCGGCGGGAGCGCTGCTCAAGTTCAGTGTGGATCGCGACGAGCGGAAGGGTGCGCTCCCTTCAGATCACGCACCAATCACGCTCACCATCAGGACAGGGTGATGGAAGCCATCAAGACGGAGCTACTCAACGCTCGCAACTCAGATGAGGCCGCAGCTGCGGTTCCACGCGCTGCCGCGCTGCTTCGCGAAGGAGAGCTCGTCGCCTTCCCCACGGAGACTGTCTACGGTCTCGGCGCTGACGCAACGAATCCAATCGCCGTTGCACGGATCTTTGCGGCGAAGGGCCGACCAACCTTTGACCCGCTGATCGTGCACATTGCTGATCGCTCCGACCTGCCTCGCGTCCTCTCCTCCAGTGCGCTCAGTGATCCGCGCGTGAGCGCGCTCGCAGATGCCTTCTGGCCAGGACCGCTCACGATCGTTGCCCCCGCATCCGGAGCGATCCCCGAGCTGGTGCGCACAGGCCTGCCGAGCGTTGGAGTGCGCCTCCCAGCGCACGAGACCGCGCGCGCACTGATCCGCGCAGCAGGCACACCAATCGCGGCGCCAAGCGCCAATCTCTTCGGCCAGCTCTCCCCGACGAGCGCCTCCCATGTGTTGGAGCAGTTGAGTGGGCGGATTGACGCGATCCTGGTCGCCGAACCATCGCGCGTCGGCGTTGAGTCGACCGTCGTCTCAACTCTCCCCGGTGAGCCAGCACGCCTCCTGCGTCCAGGAGGCGTACCACGCGAACTCGTTGAGGGTGTCCTCGCGCCGTTCGGTCTGCTTCTTGGGCCTGAGGCTGTGTCATCTTCGGGGGCCGCCCTCCCCGCGCCGGGCATGACGGCGTCGCACTACGCTCCACGTGCACACGTGCGCATCATCGATCCATCCTCGCCAGATCTAAGCAACCTCTCACGTGTCGCGCTCCTCGCGCCCGACAGGGCGACCCTCGCTCGCCTTGATGAGCTCGCCACTGGTCTCACCGTAGTTGAGCGCGCGGCGCTGAGTGAGAGGCTCGACCCTGTGCACGCGGCCTCCCAGCTCTTTGAGCTCCTCCATCAACTTGATGACGCACTCCGGGCCGGCGGAGGCGCGCACGACACGATCCTGACCACGCCGTATCCTGAGCGCGGACTCGGCGCTGCGATCGCTGACCGACTCCGACGCGCAAGCGCAGTACGTTGATCGGAGTGACATGACCGCCCCACGGAGCAACTGGCTTGCCAACACGTTGAGCGCTGAGGCGCTGCGCCGATTCCCGCAGTCGATCGCCGGTCAAGCCATCTTCGCCGTTGGGCTCTCACTGATGGTGAACGGTGGCATTGGACTCCCGTCGTGGGAGATCCTTCATCAAGGCCTCAGTTACAACCTTGGCATCACCATTGGCCAGGCGGCGCAGCTCAGCGGACTCTTTGTCATTCTTCTCTGGATCCCCATCCGGCAGGCGCCCGGCCTCGGGACACTCTCGAACATCGTGGTGATTGGCTTCGTGATGGATATCACCCTGAACACCATGCGCCTCCTTGGCGTTCCACCAAAAGAGGTTCTCAGCCAGGATCTTCCTGTCGCTCTTGCGCTGACCGTGGTGGGGACCGGACTCGTTGGGCTCGGTTCAGGGATCTATATCGGCAGCGGTAACGGTCCAGGGCCCAGGGACGGTCTCATGACCGGTTTCCACCGAGTGACCGGTCGACCGATCTGGCTTGTTCGCACGGTGATTGAAGTCGCTGTGGGCCTGGTTGGGATCGCACTTGGAGGAACGTTCGGCTTCGGGACGATCTGGTTCGCGTTCACGATCGGACCGCAGGTGCAGTTCTGGCTCGCGCGTGTAGACCCTACAGGACGCGCGAAGCGTCAGTCGCTCTCGAGCAGCCGCCGCTAACGGGGGAGGATTGCGTCAATCGCGATCGCCGCAAAGAGTACGGTGAGATAGGTGATTGAGAACCGATACAGGCGCGTCGCACCACGGATAAGCCCATCCCCGAGTACCTCGCTTCGCAAACGCCAGGCGCGCAGCAAGAAGACCGCTCCACAGGTAACGGCAACCGCGAGGTAGACCGCACCCATCCCCGCAACGAGCCAGAGCATCAGGCTCATGACAACGAGCAAGATGGTGTAGAGCCAGATCTGTCGCGCCGTCTCTGCCGGGCCAGCAGTTACGGGGAGCATCGGCACTCCCGCTGCCGCATAGTCTGGACCGATTCGGAGTGCGAGTGCCCAGAAGTGTGGTGGCGTCCAGTAAAAGACCAGCGCAAAGAGCAGGATCGGTGCGAGTGAAACATCACCAGTCACTGCCGCCCACCCGATCACCGGCGGCAATGCTCCCGCGGCGCCGCCAATGACAATGTTTTGAGGTGTCGAGCGCTTGAGGATCAGTGTGTAGATGAGCACATAGAAGCCAATCGCGAGGAGCGAGATGAACGCGGCCATCAGTGTGGTCGTTGCTGCAAGAAAGAGGAAGCTCGCCGCACCCAACACCGTTGCAAAGCGCAGCGCCGCTCCCGTGCTGATCTCGCCGGTGACGAGCGGACGCCCCGCAGTCCGCGACATCTGCTGATCAATATCTGCGTCCACAATGCAGTTGAACACATTGGCGCTCGCGGCACTCAGCGCTCCGCCGATCAACGTGCAGAGAATAAGCGTGAGCGGTGGCACCCCTTGCGCCGCAAGGAACATTGCGGGGACAGTGGTGATCAGGAGCAGCTCAACGATGCGCGGCTTCGTCAGCGCGATGTACGCGCTCAGCGTGCTCCGTGTCGCGTCACCCAGCGTGGTGGCTATCTCGCGATCAGCGGGAGTCGTGCTCGCGCGACGTGCCTCAAGGAGCGCGATCGCGGATGCGCCCACGGCCAAGATCCAGATCAGCGTGGCGAGTGCCACGTGCAGCGTCTGCGTCCATGCGGCGAGCTTGGTGAAGATTTGCAGCGCGCCAATCAGGCATTGGATCAGGAAGAGCCCGATCGCTGCCGTGAGGAATCGCGCAGTCAGACGCGGACTCCCAGGCTCGCGGCGTACGATCCAGAGGGCCGAAATCAGGATGATTCCCACGATCCCCGTTGCATAGCGGTGGACAATATGCGGCGTAGAGAGCTCTGTGACGGGAGGGAAGACGGTGCCCCCCATTAGTGGCCAGTCGGGGTAGAGCAGTCCGGTGTCCGTGCCTGTGACGTTCGAACCGAACATCAGCAGCGCATAAACTGAGCCTGCGGCGATGATGGGTGCAATGACCGCGCCTCGTGCCTCCAGGATGCCGCTCATTCGTTCTGGGTAGCCACTGCGGGCGAGGACCCAGACTTGCAGCCCAACAAACGCCATCGCGGTGGCAAGGTGTGCCGTCACTGACTGGCCCGAGTTGAACTCATGGACGGTCTGCCGACCGAGCCACGCTTGGAAGACGACCAGGACAAGCAGTGCAAGCGAGGCTCCCTGGAGTGAACGCCTCCCCTTCAGGGAGCGGAGGGCTAACGCGACGACGATCAGTGTGATCAGTCCAATCAACGCTGCAGCGGCGCGATGGATCCACTCCAGCCACGCCTTGTGGTCATCAAGTGGAGGGATGATCTGCCCGTAGCAGAGGGGCCAATCTGGGCAGCCCATTCCAGAGTCGGTGGCGCGGACAATCACCCCAATCACGACGAGCCCGATCGTTGCGCCGAGGAGCATGGCGAGAGAGCGTCGGAAGCCCTGCATTCCTCAATAATACGCGGCATCTCAAAAGCCTGCGGTAGAGTGAAGCGGTGAGACTTCTACACGTACTCCTCCTCATCGCGCTCCTCTCCGGATGCGCGGGTGCGCCCAGTACACCGTCACCTTCAACAACTGAACCGACGCGCAGCGGATGTGTTGGTGAATGGCCACTCGCAGGAAAGACGGTGAGCTCTGGGCCGATCCCCCTTCTTGCAAACAGCGATCTTGCCGTTGGAGAGAATCGACTCCTCCTCGGGCTCGTAGATGCTGAAGGCTTTCCGCTCGGCGGACCCGCGTGGTCAATCAAGGTGCAAACATTTGACATCACCAGCGACGGCTGCGTGCCACTCGCACCCGCCGCTGACCTCCCATTCGTCTGGTCAATTGACAAAGTGCGCGGATTCTTCATTGGCAGCGCAAACTTTCCTTCAGGGGCGCAAGAGATTGGGCTTTCAATCGTTGGCGCAGATGCAGACGGCACCCCCCTCTCCATCCGATTCACGACACGGATCGCGAGCGTCGGAACCGCCCTACGCCCAGGCACCGTCGCGCCAACGATCCCAACGCCGATCCAGAAGACGAGTGAGCATGGCCTTGCGGGGATCAGCACTGATCCGGATCCGCTCCCGCGGCTCTACAAGTACTCAGCAGCGGATTTGATCGCTGCGGGAACACCCTTCGTGATCGTCTTCGCCTCACCCGCCTTCTGTGTCTCGCAGGCATGTGGGCCAACGATCACTGTGGTGAAGAGGGCCGCGGCGCGGCACCCAGGTGCGCTGATCCTTCACGTAGAGCCATATCTGATGGAGTGGAACGGAAGCCGCGTAATCCCCACCTTGGACGCGAGTGGGCGACTCCAGCCGAATGATGTAGCAACGGCATGGCGGCTCCCTGTCGAGCCGTGGATCTACACCGTGGATACGGCCGGTGTGATCATCCACTCGTTTGAGGGAGTGATTGGCGATGCAGAGCTCGACGCTGCAATCCTGGAGATTGACGCCGACTAGCGGCCGCTACTCCCCGGCGCACCGATCGGCTCACCCGCGGCGCAGAGTGGACACTCGCTCGCCTCGTACGTTGGAAGGTCGAGGGTGAGCGCCGCGATCAGCGGGATGCTCTCGCGACCTGGGATCTCAATGCTTCGCAGATCTGGTGAACGGCTTGCCACCACCGCCGCGGCGATCGGGTGTGCGCCAGCGGCGAGAAGTGGCGGGAGGAGCGCCTGGAGCGAGCCGCCCGTGGTCAGAATGTCGTCAACCATCAAGACTCGTGAACGCGGTGGAATCTGAAATCCACGACGAAACTCTCGCCTAACGGTCCCCGCGTCGCCAGTCACCTCTTCGGCGAAGATGCCGCGCACACCGAGGAGTCGACCGATCTCATATGCAAGGAGCACACCGCCCGTGGTAGGCCCTGCCACCAGGTCGATGTCGACGGCGGCGGCCTGCGCCACGACGAGCGCCCGCTCAGCGAGCAGCGCGCACACTTCCGCAGCGGCATCGGGATGCTGCAGCAGCGCCCACTTCTCAAGATAGCGATCTCCATGCCGACCACTCTTGAGGAGAAAGTGTCCACGTTGAAGTGCTCCTGTCGCTAGGAAGAGTCCTTCAACACGTCGCGCACTCAGCGCCTCATCGTGTGAGGCAACGCGCGACTGCGGATAGTCGGCAGGGGGCTTGAGCGGTTCGCGAAGTGGAAGGAGTGGCTCGCCCATGGTCTGCAGCCTACTCGCTGTCGCGTTCGTTCGCGCCGCTTCGCGCGAGTCCCGCAAGTTCCGAGACGCTCGCAAGCCCACGTGCGGCGGCGGCACGACGCGCCGACTCAAGCACTGCGCGCGGCAGGCCGGGATCCGCCCACAACGCCGTCCCGAGGCTGACCGCCGCGGCGCCAGCGGCGAAGGCGTCGAGTGCATCAGCTGGTGAGCCGATCCCACCGCCGCCGATGATCGGAAGCGCTCCATGCACGGATACGACTGCGGCGAGCGCGCGTGGCCGAATGAGTGGACCGGAGAGCTCGCCCACACCTTCGGCGAGCGCCCCTCGCGTGCGGCCACGATTCGGCAGATACCCGAGCGGCGATCCGCTGACCGAAAGCGCCGTAACGCCCGCGTCCGCCGCCGCTTCAGCGAGCGCGCGCAGTGATGCTGCGTCGGGTGAGACCTTCACGATGAGCGGAAGCTCAGTGCTCTCTCTCGCCGCCTCAGTGAGTCGGACGGCCGCATCAAACGTGCTCTCCCATCGCGCTCCGTCCAGTGCATCACTTGGCGATGTCAGATCGAGCTCGTATGCGTCAATGCGCACCTGGTCGGCGCGTGACTCAAACCGCGCGATTAACGCGGCCAGTGACTTCTCGTACGTCGCAACGAGCGAGACGGCCACAGCGCAGGGAGCCGCACGCCATGCCGAGGCGTGTCGATCGATCACTTCATCAACGCCAGGATTCTCTCGACTGATCGCGTGAAGAAGTCCGCCTGGAACCTCAACCACGCGTGGCAGGCTTGGCCCGCTCCGCGGTGCTAGCGAGATGCCGCGCGTGACAAAGAGGCCCACATCTCGCAAGTCAATCAGCTCGCTCGCCTCTGCGCCGAATCCGAGCGGTCCACTCGCAATCACGATTGGCCGCTCAAGCCGCAACGGGTGAGCACTGCCGAGCACGAGATCCGTACGAACGCTCACCGCGCCGACTCGCGCCTCCATCAGCGCGCACCCCTAGTGCGCAACGTGCTGCCTGTCGGCGCAACCGCCGGGCCCTCTTTGCAGAGGCGCACGCTCCCTGCGGCGCTCTGGTACGTACACCCGCCGCAGACTCCACTTCCGCAACCGATCTCATGCGCCACGATCAGCTGCAACTGCGCCGCGCGTGCCTCGCCGCGCGGACGGGAGACGCGCGCGCTCGTGCGATCGCTGACTTGCGCTGCGCGCAGCAGTAGCGTGGTGGCACTGAGAAGTTCGCTGGATCCTGCAGCAACCACCTGGTCCGCCCACGCCGCATACGTTGTGACGAGGTCCGCAGCGCTCCCGTGGTGGCCAAGGCTTCCGTCTTCTGTTGCCACGTGGATCTCAACCGACTCAGGGAGCAGCGATGCGGGAGGGATCTCAGCGGCGGTATTCGATTCGAGCAGCATCGTCACGGTTCGCCCTGCAGCTGCGAGTGAGGTGGCGAGGAGTCGAACCCACGAGAACCCCTCAACGTCGGTAACGATCAGGACCTGCAGCGCGTCGGGATCCATTTCAATGGGCTGTCCGATCGGTCCGACGACAGAGAGCTGCGCACCGAGCGCGAGCTCCGCGAGTGAGTCGCGACCCCCATCGGCGCGCGGCTGCAGCGCAACCTGGACACTCCCAGCGATCACGTCGATCTGCGTCACTGGGGCAACGCGGCGAAGGCGGTAACCGCCCGCTTCGGCGTGGAGGAGGTGGAGTGCGTGCCCTGCACGCAGCGACGCGATCAGCTCAGGGAGTCGAAGGAGGAGTGCGCTACGCCCTGGTGCAAGCTCACCGACGGCGAGCAGTTGGGCGCGAACGGGCGCTGCGCCCATCGCGCGTTAGACCTTTGCGCCGTGATCACCCGCGGCGCCGAGTCCGGCAACGATCGCCCCCGTAGGACGCACTGCAAGGCCCGCCTTAGTGCGCAACACAGCCTCAATTCGGTCGTAGAGATCTGCTGGAGCCCACAGCTCCACCACCTCCGCGGTGGATGCGCGATCGAGGCTGCTGCGTTTGCGCGCGTCGATGGAGCGCACGCGGAACGAGAGGTCGCCCTCCAGGATCAACTGCGGCGCCTTCGCGCTCCCCGCAAGGAGGAGTGGGGCAACCACCTTGAGGGTGTTGCGATGTTCTCGTAGATAGCGACTGAGTCGATCCGCGGCATGCTCTACCGCCGTGAGTCGCTCGGAGCCCGCCGCCTCAGCGGCCTGCGCAAGCTTCCGTGTCAATTCTGGCGCGAGGGAGCTGCGCGTCTGGGAGGCACGCGCGCGCGTTGCCCGCGTCAGGGTGATCTTCTTCTTCAGCGGCGTTGCTGGACGCTTGGAAGGCATCAGCCGCGGTACTCAAGGTCGCGCGAGAGTCGCTCACGCAGGAACATGGAGTGGTGCCGCTCAAACATCCATTCGCCGGCGCGATGCCCGAGTGCCCGTGAAGATTCGTCGCGCTCGAGCAGATCAAGGGTGCCGTAGTCGGGCAGGTCAAAGAGGATCACGTTGTCAAAGTCCCAGCCGTGCGCAACGTTGTACCACCCAAGAAACTTGATTCCGAACTTCTCTTCATACGACTTCACAGTCTTCGGGAACAGCGTACGCATGAAAAACTTGAAGAAGGGGTCACGCCCCCGTCGAATCGAAAAGTACGTTGCGAGCACAGGCATTAGCGTGATTCTCCCACGCCGCCGTCCTCGCTGTCGCGAGCCGCTCGCTGCGCCTCGTCCTCGAGCTCCCCCACCGTCTTGCTCTTGCTCGCGAGCGGCGCACGACGACCACGACGATCAGCGGCCACAAGGCGTAGGAGAAAGATCGAAGTCTGGCCAACGAGGAGGAGCAAGATCACCACGCCGATCAGAAAGAGGGTGGCGACGGCCGGCCCCCAGTTCAGCACCGCGGAGAGGGGCGCCAGGACCATGAAGATAACGAGCGCCACCACCTGAATCCAGAAACATCCGAGGCCCGGTCCACGATCTGGGCTTAACGGTGCCCCCTTGTACTCGGGCATCTCAGGTGCAGGCGGGTTGCTCATCTCCTCATTCTGCCTTCCACGCGACTTCGCCGTTGAGCAGCGTGAGGAGCACCGCTCCAGTGAGGGACTTACCGAGGAGTGGCGTATTGATACTGCGCCCGATCAGCGTCTTCCGGCTCGGCACCCAGGTGGCGCCAAGGTCTACCACCACCAAGTTCGCTGGCCCACCCACCGCAAGACCACGCGCAAGCGCTGGTCGGTTCAACACTGCGGCGGGACCGGTCGTGAGCAGCGCCGCAACGAGCGAGAGTGGGAGCTCGCCAGCGGCGCGAGCCGCAAGGAGTGTGCTGAGGGCTGTCTCGATCCCCGCAATCCCATTTGCGGCGAGGCCGAACTCCACCTCCTTCCTTTCACGCGAGTGCGGCGCGTGATCGGTTGCGATTGCAGACGCGGTGCCATCACGAAGCGCAGCTCGGCACGCCGCCGCATCGCTCGCATCGCGCAAGGGTGGACAGACGCGCAGGTTTGTGTTGTACGCGTCAGCGGTCGGCGTCAGATTTGGCGCATGCCTGTCTTCATACTCCCACGCCCACCGTTGGTCTCCTGCAATCCATGCGTCTGTCAGCGAAAGGTGATGCGGCGTGACGTCACACGTAATCGGGAGCCCCTCCGCACGCGCCACGCGAACGGCATCGAGTGCTGCGCCTGTTGAAAGATGCGTGAGGTGAAGTCGCGCGCGCGGCTCGTCGCGAATCGCATCGCGCAAGAGGGCGATGTTGCGGCTCACCGCGCTGATCTCACCAACGGCGGGCCACGGTCGGAGACCGAGTGCAGTGGCGACAAGACCATCCGCCGCCTCTCCACCCTTGGTCAGTGCAGGATCTTCACAGTGTTCAATGAGCGGCAGATCGAGCGCGCCCGCTGTGATCAGCGCACTGCGAAAGAGCGCAGGATCCGCGATCGGGCTGCCGTCGTCACTGAAGGCAACGGCGCCGGCAGCGGCGAGCTCCGCCATTGGCGCGAGCGTACGACCAGCACGACCGAGGGTTGCGGCGGCAATCGGCATGAGGGTGACACCACGCGACGCAGTGGTTCGTGTCAGCTCTCTTAGGAGGGCAGGGTGATCGGCAGCTGGCTCACTGTTAGGCATCAGCGCCACCGCTCCGTATCCGCCGTGCGCGGCGGCCGCCTCACCGCTCGCGACATCCTCGGACGCGCCCGCCCCTGGCTGGCGGAAGTGCGCATGAAGGTCAACGAGTGCTGGAAGGACGAGACGCGTCGGATCTTTCGGCCCTGGTTCAGCCCCCTCAATGAATGCGCGACGCGCCTCAGCGACTCCGTCGCGCCACTCCAGTCGCGCCACCTTGCCGCTGTGCACTTCAATCGTGGCAACGCCCGCGCGTCTGCTCACAGGGTCAAGGACCCAGTGCTCTTTCAGTAGCGTTCGCTCTGCTCGCGGTCGACTCACGAGTTCACCTTCGCTGTCGCAGGTACAATCAACGGTGCGTCGCCGCGAACGGTGCGCCAGAGCGCCGCCATGCGCACGGGGATCCCTTCGGCAACCTGTTCCAAGATGAGACTTCGCGGACCGTCGGCAACGTCTGGGTCGATCTCCACCCCTTCGTTCATTGGGCCTGGATGAAGGACCACGCACCCGCGCGCGGCGTGTGCCGCGATGCGCTCTTCCGTCAGCCCCCACGCTTCGCGGTACGACTCCAACGAACTCACCTCGCCGTCGTCGAGGCGCTCACGTTGGATGCGCAGCGCCATCACCGCATCTGCACCTTCCAGGGCCTCAGCAAGCGACGCGCAGAGCGTCACGCCGCCACTTCTCGCCGCAGCCTCAGCGAACCCTCGAGTGAGCGCAGGCGGACCGGCGAGCCGTACCGCTGCACCGGCAGCGCGCAGCGTGTGGAGATTTGAGCGCACCACACGGCTGTGGAGAAGATCGCCGATGATCGCCACGCGGCGCCCCCTCAACGTGCCGTCCTCTGCACCGATGTTGCGGAGGAGCACCGAGAGATCAAGGAGTGCCTGCGTTGGATGCGCATGCCAGCCGTCTCCAGCATTGAGAACGGATCCGTCAAAGACGCGCGCGGCGAGCCACGGCGCTCCGGCCCGCTCATGGCGCAACACGATCACGTTGCTCCCCAGGGCGCGGAGCGTCTTCATCGTGTCAACGAGCGATTCACCCTTCCCTACGGATGAGCTGGCAACGGTCGCGCTGTTGACATTCGCGCCGAGCGCCTTCGCCGCGTTTTCAAACGAGATGCGCGTCCGCGTGGAGGCCTCGTAGAAGAGCGTGGTGACGCCTACACCTTTGAGCGCGTCCACTCGACCGGCGGGCGAGCGGAGAATGCGACGTGCGGCCTCGGTGGTGTCAAGCAGCAGCTTCAGATCACTCCACGAGAGGCCCGCAACGTCGAGCAGGTGTCGGTGGGGTGCTGCCGCGGCTGGCATTGGCGTCCCCCGCCCTTTCGCGCTCAGCCCTTCGCCTTGGCGGCCGCCTCATTGGCGGCAAGGTGTTCCGCGAGCAGCTCAACCTTGACGAGATCATCCCCATCAAACTCTTTCACGCAGACTCGGACCACCTCGTCGCTCGTTGTTGGAATATTCTTCCCCACGTGATCTGCGCGGATCGGCAGTTCACGATGTCCACGATCAATCAAGACCACAAGTCGAATCGCCTTCGGTCGGCCGTAATCAATCAGTGCATCAAGCCCTGCGCGAATCGTGCGGCCCGTATAGAGAACGTCATCAACCAAGATGATTGTCTTGTCGGTAATGTCACCCGGGATGCTCGTGCCACGGTGCACAGGGGCAACGGAGATGGTGGAGAGATCGTCACGATAGAAGCTGATGTCAAGCGTGCCGTATTCAACATCCACGCCCTCATGTTCTTTGATCGCCTGAACGATCACCTTGGCAAGAGGAACCCCACGGCGCTGGATGCCGACCACAACGAGCCCCTTCGTCCCCTCTTTCTCAATGATTTCGTGGGAGATGCGGGTGAGGGCGCGGCGGATCTCTTCCGCGCTCATGACCATGCGTGCCATCTCGGTCTCCTCTCTCCCGCCGGCCGATCTCTGCCGACCACGTTGCGGGTGCCGCCGCATGCTAGCAGGGGGCTAGGTGAGGGCTCGCCGCAGTTCCGCTGCCGCCTCCTCCGGAGCGATCGGCACCACCGGGATGCCTGAGGCCAACTCCAGCCCACCGATCGGTCGGAGGCGCGGATGGAGCTCCCAATGCCAGTGATAGGTGAGGTCGACACGCTCTCGGAGCGGCGCAGTGTGGAGGAGCAGGTTGTATGGCGGCATGCCGATCGCGCGGAGCGCCTTCACCGCCGCCTGCAACGTCTCAGCGAAGCCGCGCAGCGTCGCGGTGTCAACGTCGCCGAAATCTGATCCGTGGTTGTTCGGAATGATCCACATCTCAAAGGCGGAGCGGCTCGCGAACGGGGCGATCACTGCACCATACGGATCTCGATGGATCAATCGGCGTCCGCTCGCCACCTCATCGTGAATCATGTGGCAGAAGGCACACCCTCCTGCGCGAATGGAGAGTCGCGCAGCACCACCGATCTCTTCGGCAAGTCGATGCGGCACTTGTGGCAGATCGTACGATTCGAAGCAGAGGTGATCCGTCATCGCGCCAGCCTGGGCCGCCGCATTACGAACGAACTGAATGTAGGCGGTACTGCCCAGCTCTCGACCCGCGCGAATCCGATCGCGGATTGCCGCAAGGAAGTCCACGATCAGCGGCGTCGGCACCTGATCAAGTTCGCAGTGCTCGCCGCGCGGCGCAATCAGCGTTGACCATGACCCTGCGCGATCCACATCGCTCAGCGTCAGGAATCCCGCCTCTCCCGCTGACGCATCTGTTCGCGTCCCGACCGAGTGAAACGCTCCTTGACGCAGCATGCGACGCGAGATTCCGCTCGCGTCGCCCTGCTCACAGTTCCCACACGTCGCGTCACGCGCCCCAGAGAGGCGCTCTTCATGGAATCGATCTGGTTGATACTCGCGATCGACCACCGTCGCCGACCACCATCCGGTGATCTCGTCGCGTCGCAGCTCCCACATACCGCCGCCACTCATGCGCTCACACTCATCCCGCTGATCGTAGCGTCGTCAAGATACGCGCCGATCGCAGCCGCATATGCGCGTGCCGCCACTGCAGCAACCTCCTCAACTGAAGGTGCTGCAGCTCCAACCGAGTCACGATCGCCCGAAGCGACCGCCGCCCAGTCGCGCTCGAGCGCAATGGAGGTTGAGACCACCCCCGCATGCCCACACGGATTGATCAGTGAGAAGGCCTCAAGGTCGCGACCGATGTTAAGTGCCAGGCCGTGCCAGGCGACGCCGCGCTCCACGCGTACGCCTACCGCGCCGATCTTGCGCTCGCCAACCCAACAGCCCAGCGCACCACTGCGCCGCTCCGCTGCCACCCCGTAGTGCGCACACGCCGCGATCAGCGCATCCTCGAGCGCACCGATGTGCTGTCGCAGCGAAATCCCCGCCGCTCGCAAGTTCACGATGGGATACGCCACAAGGTGTCCAGGGCCGTGATACGTCACCTCGCCCCCACGCTCCACCCTTCGCAACGCAATACCGCGCGCTGCATACTCGGCCTCTGAAAGATGCAGATGGGCGAGCGTTGCATTCTTCCCTAGCGTCAGCACCGGCTCATGCTCAAGCGCCAAGAACGTATCCACGCCACTCCCATGCACACGGGCATCAACAAGACGGCGCTGCTCTGCGTGTGCGTGGTCATAGCCGAGCCTGCCGAGCCAGCGGTATGTGATCGGATGGCGTCCACTCTCCATGCCCTGAGCCTAGCCTCCCCCGCTCCCCATGCGCTATCCTCACCCCCCAACGCGGGAGTAGCTCAATTGGTATAACGTCTGCTGCATTGATTGGAGGCCATATGCCGGCGCTCATTTCGTCTCGTACAACGTTGGTGGTCCGATCGCTAATCCTTGCCCTAGTTCTCAGTGTGCCAAGTGCCGCACCTGCCTCAGCGATCCAAGGCGGGAACACTGTCTCTGCTTCAAGCGCACCATGGCTCGTTGCTGTGCTGAGTCGTGAGGCCAACGGCGATGAATACAGCTGCTCTGGAAGCGTAATCGCCGCCCGGTGGGTGCTCACGGCCGCCCACTGCGTGACCGATGGCTCCGACAACTCTCCTCTGTCTCCATCTGCAATCCGCGTGCTCCCTCCAGGAGTTAGCCCGGATTACGCGGGTGCGTGGGAGCAAGGTGTAGCGCCACTCGATGTCTATCCCAATGGGCTCTACACCTACTACACAGAGGGATTCTACCCATGGGCCGACATCGCCCTCATTGAACTTGAGCAACAGCTACAAGGATCGAGTGTCATTGCGCTCGATGCCCCGACGGCCGCAAACCCGAAACGGACCTCGGTACGAGCCTATGGCTGGGGTGTGACAAATAATCGTGGAACCTTGGCGGGCAGCTCTGCTCGATCGGTCTCTCTTAATGTTCTGGCGAATAGCGGTGACGCAACATGTCGAGAATGGACGGTGCAGAACGATGGCCAAGGCCCAGCTCTCATCTGTGCCGGCTCTAATTCACGCTCGGCCGGCGTTTGTAGTGGTGACTCTGGCGGACCACTCGTACGGACTGGTCAAGTCCCAACGCAAATCGGCGTCACTTCGTTCACTGGTGCAAGTGGCGAGTGTGCTACCTACGGTGAGCCTGGTCAGTTTGTTCGAATCTCATCCATGCGCTGGTGGATAGACAGCACCATCGGATCCGAGGAGTTCCTAGCAGACACCGAAGGCACGGAGATGTGGCCATATTATGCAAGCGCGGACTACCTACAGGACGTCATCGAGGTGGGGTCCAGCGGGAATGCACTGCTTTTAGGGGCGAAGCGTGACGGCGAAGGTTGGGATGACTCTAACGCGATACGCGTCTACGGAGATGTCGCTCGCCAGGACCTGAGTTTTGCATCTGCATATGCCGGTGAACATCAGGTCAATTTTTTTGATCAGTACGTCCAGGACGCAAGTGTGCTTTCCGACGGGCGACCAATCTGGTCGACAACGGAATGGACCGGAACCAATTGGATCCCAATCATCAATGTCACAAGTGCTGACGGCGGCGGTGAGACAGCTGACACATGGGACGCGGGTACCGGCCTCATGCAGAAAATTATTGGAAGTGACTACAAATCATGGTATATAAACGGTCGAATTATTCTTCCAACATCTGGCGGGGGCGCCATCGCGGTCTATGAAATATTCCTCAGGGATGACTTCGCAGATATCGTAGTCGTTGAATGGGATTCCAGTGGCTCTCTCACTTCTACATTCGGTGGGGACGGCTGGGTGCGTATAGGCCGTGCTGGCATCCAGGAAGAGCCATATGAAGCTCTCGTCATGACCGACGGGCGCTTGGCGATCCTAGGGCGGTATCAAAACAATTGTGCGATCTGGATGGTCAAGCGGGACGGGAGTCTCGACACGACTTGGGATAGTGATGGAAGGCGAACGTTTGGCTCACGGGGTTGTATTGCTCGCGCCGCCGAAGAGGATGGCGCGGGGGGAATTTTTGTTGTCGGTGCGGATGTTGCGCGTAGTTTGACCAGCAACTCTTCAGCATTTATCACGCACTTGAATCAGACGGGTGCGACTGACTCAACTTTTGGTACGTCAGGGTATGTATGGGTGCGCACCGCTGGAATTGATTACCTAATTGACATCTGTAAGACCGCTGACGGGATACTCGTTGCAGCAGGTCAAAGTTCCGCAAGTAGCCGCAGAAGTTACTCGTCAGGCGTAGGGAGCCTTGGGCTGGTGGCAATCGTCACAACAGCAGGTAAACCAACCTCAACGTTCGGGACGAAGGTATTCCGCGAGTTCGCCCTTGGTGGCCAAAACGATTACTTCGTGAGCACAGAGTGCATGTCCGATGGAGGCGTCATGATCGGCGGCCAGAGTGTGTTGGGTAAAGCAGATGACACTGAAGATCTCTGGTCGTTGATGATGAAGGTAAACGTCAAACCGTAAGTGCTCGACCGCGCGTCATCGGGTGATCAGTTCTGACAATCCGAAAGGCGCTGCTCTGCGTGTGCTTGGTCACAGCCGAGCCTGCCGAGCCAGCGGTATGTGATCGGATGACGTCAACTCTCCATGCCCTGAGCCTAGCCTCGCCCGCTCCCCATGCGCTATCCTCACCCCCCACGCGGGAGTAGCTCAGTTGGTAGAGCGTCTGCTTCCCAAGCAGAAGGTCGCGAGTTCGAGCCTCGTCTCCCGCTCCACTCCTCACACCCCACTACACTGCCGCCATGGCAAAAGATGGGAAGCATGATCTAGATCAGGCGACGATCGACACCATTGCCGTGCACGCTGGGGAGGGGGCCGACCCGACCACCCGTGCGCACAACCTCCCCATCTATCAGACGGCCACCTTCACGTTCGAGACGGCGGACGAGAAGGAGGAGGCGGTAGACGGCGCACTCGCCTGGGAGCCGAACCGCTACTTCTATACGCGCACCAATAACCCAACTACAGCGGCACTCGAAGCGAAGCTCGCGGCACTCGAAGGCGCGGAGAGCGCGATTGCGTCGGCGGCAGGCATGTCTGCGATCTCCGCCGGGCTGCTTGCGCACTTGAAGCACGGTGATCACCTGATCGTTGCGGATGACCTCTTCATCATCAGTCAGATTCTCTTCGCTGAGGACTTCCCGTCTCGCGGCATTGACGTCACCCCTGTTGAGATCACCAACCTTGAGGCGGTGAAGGCGGCGATGCGGCCAAACACGAAGATCATTTTCGCGGAGGTGCTCTCCAATCCGTGGATGAGGATCAGCGATGTGCCAGCGCTCGCAACGATTGCGCATGACGCGAACGCGCTTCTCGTCATTGACAACACCTTCTTGAGCTCGGTCACGATCCGCCCGCTTGAATTCGGCGCGGACCTCGTGTTGCAGACCACCACCAAGTGGATCTCCGGTCACGGTGACGCGCTGGGCGGCATCGCCGCCGGAAGCAAGGCGCTCGTTGATCCGATTCGTCGCCAGACCGACCTCCTCGGCGGCGCTGCGTCGCCGTTCAACTCCTGGCTCATTGCGCGCGGCGCGCGGACCCTTCCGCTACGAGTGGAGCGCGCCACAGCAAATGCAACGCAGCTGGCCGCCTTCTTGGAGGGTCACGAGAAGGTGGAGTGGGTGCGTCACCCGAGCCTCGCCTCACACCCTGATCGCGCGGTGGCGGATCGGATCCTTGGTGGGAAGTGGGGCGGCATGCTCTCCTTCAAGCCACGCGCCGCCGCCGGTGTCGATCCGCTCGACGCGATGCGCGCCTTCGCCGACAACATCGCACTCTTCGGCGTGGGGGTGAGCCTTGGAGAAGTCGACACGCTTGTCTATCCAATGCCGAAGCGCGGCGGAATCTTCCGCATCAGCGTGGGCATCGAAGGGTCGGACGACATCATCCGAGAGTTTGATCGCGCGCTTGCATTCGTGAAGTAGATGGGAGCGCAGCCTCCAGCCGACGCTATTCACCTCAGCTGGGAGGAGCTCGACAAGGCGGTCGAGCGACTCGCCGAAGAGATCCGTGCGCTGGCAGCGACGGAGCAACCTGAGGCGATCCTTGCGGTGAGTCGCGGCGGTCTCGTCCCCGGCGCAATGCTCGCCTATCGCATGGGGCTGCGCGACCTCCTTATGGCTGTTGCCGAACACTACGACGGGAGCGGCCGACGGCCAGAGGCCGCACTGATAAGAGTGCCGCCCGCGGATTCGCTTCGCGGTCGCAGGGTTCTCATCGTTGACGAAGTCTGGGAGAGCGGACGGACACTGCAGGAGGTCACCGCCGCCGCAGAGGCGGCGGGTGCCACCGTGCGCACCGCCGTCCTTCACTACAAGCCAGAGCACAGCGAAGTCGATCGTGCACCCGATCACTATGCTGGCACCGCAACGAGCTGGGTGATTTATCCATATAAGGGGGGCGAGTGAGCCGAACAAACAGAAGAGGCGTGCTGCTAATCGTGGCAGCGGCTGCGAACGCGCTCCTTTCGCTCCTCCTCCTCCTCGTTGGAATCGTATTGATTGGAGGACTCATCAACCTTGCGCTCGTTGCAAGCAACACAAGTTGGTCCCTCCTCGGTTCACGTGCGGCGGCGGAACTCGGCGAGGAGTTTGTTGCACTCCTGACACTGTTTGGAGCTGACCCTGGAGCACTACTTCAAGAGTTCGTCACAGCCCAAGGACTACCCTCGTTCGATCGCTTCGCGCGCGATCTTCTCGCGGCGCTCTTTGTCGGCGTTGCGCTCTTCATCCCAGCCGGCGTCGCTTCGGGACTCGCCGCGATGCGCATCTGGCGACTCACGCCAGCGGCAGATCGCGGCGTGCTTCAGCTCTACGCGGTTGTGGTCACACTCCTCGGGGCCATCGGGCTGCTCATTGCAGCTGCGCCGCATCCGATCTGGGGGTCAGTGCTCCTCATTGGCCTGATCAGCCTGTTGGCACTGCGTCGACCGCGAGCGGTGAAGCTCCCCTACGGCGCCTAGCTCGCCACGCGGCGAATCCGCAGCGCGAGGCGGACCAGCGGCCCGCGGATCGAATGAAGATCCAGATCGAGCGCCCCAGGGTATGCGTGCACGTCCCCGCCCCAACCCGCCTTGAAGTGCGCAATCCCGGGAGTGACGAGGCCCCACATGTCGTACCAGGCACTCCCCTGATCGATGGCACGCTCGATCGCAAACGCCTTAAGCGCGTATGGCGCGCGAACCTCATTGCCGCGATTCGTCGCTCCGCCGAAAAGTTCGGTGCTCCCACTCTCAGTGCGCACCACCAGAAGCGCACCGAGAAGTTCAGCGGCGCCTTCCGCGCTCGCCCCTTCGGCGATCAAGAGATCTGCGCGCGGACCGAATGCGCGCATCAGGTGGGCGAATGCTTCGCCACTTCGCGACTTACTCCCAGTCCGCTCGCTGATCGCGCTCATCACAGAACTCAGGGCAGGGAGCTCTTCAACGGTGCCGAGGCGCACCGTCACACCATCGGTCAGCGCCTGACGGGCGTACTGACGCCACTTGCTGCGCCAGCTCGCACGCACCGCGTCAACGCCTCCTGCGAGTGCGATGCGCCGACTCGAGCGTGGCTGGATTGGCGCGGCGAGGTGCAGCCGCGCGCCAATCTGCGCTGCTGCGTTGATCCACGGCGCGCGAAGGTTGGCGGTGAGCGCAGGGTCGGGCTGTACGACGTTGCTCTCTGGGTCAATGACGAGCGAACTTCCAGGCTCTAGGCGGACGAGCGTCACGCCGTCGGCGCGAAGCTCACGCAGCCCACGCAACAGTTCCACACGTAACGAATCGGCAACTGCTTCATCCGCGGATGCAACGAGTGGTGCGCGTGGCGCATAGGCGAGTCGTCCGAGTGGTCCAGGGAGGCGCTGCAGGAGGAGTTGCGCGCCGGCCCATCTGCCACTTGGATGGAGCGCCACGATCCGAGCCGCCCCCCAGCCGGTGAGCGCTTTCGACGTCGCCCAGGCGGCAGTCTGCGTGAACGGAAGTTCGGCGATCTCGCCAGCGGCGTAGGCCTGTTCGAGCCGCGCGCCCCACGCCTCTGGTGCTTCGCGCAGGATTACGATCTGGTCACTCATGCGGTAAGGGTACGCGCCCCGCTAGGCTTGTGCGCGTGACGCCAAGGCCGCCGCTCCCACCCGTCGCGATGGACCCAGAAGGGGTGGTCTTCGATATGGATGGCGTGCTCTGCGATAGCGAGCCGCTCTGGGCGGATGCGCGATACGCCGTTGCAGAGGCGCTCGGGAGCAGCATCACGATCGACGACTTCCACGCCTTTTACGGATCCAACACGTTGCAGTGGAGCGCAGGGATGGCGAAGCTCTTCAACCATCCAGATCCCGCGCACGTAGCGCGCCTCACCATTGACCACCTTCTGAACGCGTATAGAAACGGAGCCATCCGGCCGATCCCAAGCGGGATCGCCGCGCTGCGTCGCGCAGCGGCGCGTGGACCGGTTGCCGTTGCATCAGGAAGCCCGCGCGAAGTGATCGGCACCGTGCTGGAGATCCTCGGACTCAGCGACGTGGTCCGTGAGTACGTCAGTTGCGACGAGGTTGCGAGCGGCAAGCCGCACCCCGATGTGTACTTGGAAGCGTGCCGAAGAATCGGGACCAATCCCGCGCGATCGCTCGCCATCGAAGACTCCCTCGCCGGTGCGCGAGCGGGGAAGGCAGCGGGCATGACGGTTATCTTGGTTCCGCTTGAAGGCGCACCGACATCAGCCGGCGCTGACGCGTACGCGGACGTGATCCTTACGAGTCTCGATCAACTCCCTCTCACCGCGGGTAGCGCGTCGCGATCTGACTAGCTCTTTGCGATGCCCACCTTTGCGCCGAGCGCGTC